>Ga0315915_1001105_pt1 | contig 31619 bp, 15 predicted proteins | sample MpolbnodulesMG_FD_207738 | JGI IMG/M metagenome (GOLD analysis project Ga0315915, IMG submission 207738) | Medicago polymorpha root nodule microbial communities from Los Angeles, California, United States - branched nodules | ecosystem: Host-associated > Plants > Roots > Nodule | place: USA... | reverse complement strand
TATTAAAAATTTTTGTAAAAAAAAAAAAAAAAAAAAAACTTACTCAAAATACACAAGTGTTATATCAATTAGTCCACTCATTCTTCCATATTTCTCTTGTTCTTTTAAGTTCTTCCTTTCAACCGCATGGCGTTTACAGTGCACAACTATTAAATTTGTGCATGATGCACAAGGATGCCTTTTTGTTTCTGACAGCAATTCTAGACCGTTGATGTATTAATATTCTATATTAAGGGTTGAGATCTTTTACCTACTACTTTCAGATGACTTTTTCCTGAAAAGCTTGAAACAAAAAATGTGACCCACCATTTCATTAAATAACATTATTTCATTTATCTTTTTTTAATAGTTGTAAAGGGCTCTTCTTTATATAGTTACCAATAAGTATGATGGGCTATTCATTTGGAACCCATATTCCATATTTATGTAGTGATTATTTTGTTAGATTAAAAGTTAAAAAAGTTGTGTGTAATAACTGTGTGATTTTTTCCTGTGATTTTTTTTTTTGAAACAACTGTGTGATATTATTTTGAATAAGATGAAATGCAATTTGGTTAATAAAAATAACATGAATAAATTACTCAAAGTTTCATGTTTTTATCAAAGGTTCTTTAAAAAAAAATGTATTTATCGAAGGTTATAAAAAACGTTTTGAATGAGATTAACGCACCTAACAAATATGATGGTGGACCTCTCAAAAAAATAAATAAATAAATAAATATGATGGTGGAGATTATGATTTATGTAGTAAAAAACGTCGGTTTAAAAGTTGTAAGATGAACATAGTAAAAGTTGTTGTTTCAAATTGGATAATTTATTAGAGTGCAAATCATCATTTATCTTGTAGCTGAAAATAAATAATAATCTTTTAATGGTTTGAAAAAATAAAAATCAATTCCACTGTTGTTGATAGTCAAGATCATATTTTTGAATCATAATTTTTATCATTTTTCTACTTTTCACAATTTCATGTTATTAATTAGTGTTGAACTTTATTTGATCTTCCTTTTCAAATTCATCATTTTTCTAATTTCGACAATTTTATTCCTTCAATTAGGGTTGGACTTTATTTGATCTTCCTTTCCAAATATATCATTTTTCTAATTTTCACAATTTTGTTCCTTCTATTAGGGTTGGACTTCATTTGATCTTCCTTTTTAAATTCATAATTTTATTAATTTCCACAATTTCATTCATTTTACTAGGGTTGGGCTTTATTTGATCTTCCTTTTCAAATTCATCATTTTTTTTAAATTCCACAATTTTATTCCTTCAATTAGGGTTGGACATTATTTGATCTTCCTTTTCAAATTCATAATTTTCACAATTTCATTCCTTCTACTAGGATTGGACTTTATTTGATCTTCCTTTTCAAATTCATCGTTTTTCTAATTTTCACAATTTCATTCCTTCTACTGGGGTTGGACTTTATTAGATCTTCCTTTTTAAATTCATCATTTTTCTAATTTGCACAATTTCATTCCTTCAATTAGGTTTGGACTTTATTTGATCTTCCTTTCCAAATACATCATTTTCTAATTTTCACACTTTTGTTCCTTCTATTAAGGTTGGACTTTATTTGATCTTCCTTTTCAAATACATCATTTTTCTAATTTTTACAATTTTGTTCCTTCTATTAGGGTTGGACTTTATTTGATCTTAGTTTTCAAATTCATAATTTTTTTAATTTCCACAATTTCATATCGTGTTTGTTATTATCTATTTGTTACATGTGTTATTTGTATTAAAAATTGAGGACATTTTTGTAAAGAGAAAATGTCGGCCCAAAAAAGCTGAATGACTTATTTTCTTTATATATAGTATAGATAAATCAATATTACATTTTTTTAAATAAAATATAGTGTTAAATGTGTTTTTTTCATCCTTTAAATACATCAACTTTTATTTTTAGTCTTAAAAAATTCCATTTAAACTTAGGTTCTTTCAAAGTTTGAAGATTTTTTTCAAAGAGATTAAAAATTATATATTAGAAAAAAGCCTAAAACATATTTAATCTAAAATATATTTACTCCGTTCCTTTTTAAGGGTCATTTTAGGGTGAATTTTTTGTACCTATTTGACTGTCGTTTTGCTATTTTAAGGGTATGATTTGTCAATTATACCCTTTGTCAATTATTCTTATATTTTTAAATAAAACTAATTAATGATATATATTTGGAAAACTAAAGTTTGTTTGTTTTGTTTTAAAAAAAAATCTGTTTCTTGTTATCTTCAAATTTAAATAAAAACTTTGTTACCTATGATAATACTTCCATGAACTATTAAAATTCTATAAATAACATGAGTAGTACTTGTTAAAAATTTCAAGAGATATGTACAATATTTAAAAAATTGAAAATTGTTTATTATGAGATAAAGATAAAGCGCGCAAAAAAATAGATTAGAAATCAAATGTTTCTTTAATTTGGCAGGCAACATATATTAACATAAAATTACAAAACGCATAAAGGTCACAGCAGAAATACGACTGCCTCCATATCAGACAATTTATTTGATTATAATAAAATTAGTTAATTTGGTGTTTGCATCTTTATTATATTCATGTGTGTTTGATGCATATACCCCTAAATTACGATGGGTGGTTAGCGCAAAATATCACAAACCATGGTGGTGATGTTTAATGCCCGATGAGAAGAGAGGGCATACAGTAATGCGTTGAAGAAGAAACAACAGAATGAAACATGATGTTAACTTTGTGTTATTTTCTAAAAAGCAAAAAACTGATGTGGAAAAAATAATAGACGTGTCAAGTTTTTATTGAAAAACAACACCAACAACATGTATGGTACTTTACCTAAGTTTTGCCCTAGTATAATAGTTTAGGGGAGGTGTAGATTAGATTTCAGAAAAACAAAAGGTGTTATAGTAAAATTGTCAATACTGTTAAATATTAGCTTTTTGTCCCTATTGATAAAAACAAACAACACAACAGTAACAAGTTTGGATGGACAACTGGAGGTAAAAAGTGAATTTTTGTATGGTGAACAAATTTAGCATTTGTGCATGCTAAATGCCACCCAATTCCATACGTGCTTATGGATATATAGATAACTTGAGCAACAACCGACAAAAATATCAAGTAAACCCAATCTTAGATAGTAATAGCAAATAATAGAAAATAACATAACCACAAAAGAAACATAACAATACAAACTATACTATCTATCTATCTATATTCTATACCTATATACATTTGAATTCATTCTAAACTTGAAATATTCTTATGCAAGAGTTGTGATGATGTGGCATGTCTAAATGAGCTTCAATTCCTCATTCTCTATTGAAAAATTTGCACTCTCTTAATAACTACAATCTCTAATTAATAATTATTGTATGTGACACCTCTAAAAAACTTTCTTAGGGTTTGTTTGGTAAGACAAAAAAATGAGCTAATAGCGAATAGAGAATAACTTATAAACTTGTTTGACCAAAAAAGCTCTGTTTGGTAATGTTTTTCCACCACGAGCTTATAACTTATTTCACGAGCTTATAAGCTATTTTTCAGACGCTATTACAAGTAGGTTTGAACTTATAGCTTATCATTATTTCTTCCAATTTTACCCTTACTATTTAATCTAAAATCTTGTTTTACCCTTTATAATTTCAAATAAAATATATATGTTTTAAATGCAAGCAAATTAAAGAGCTATTTTTTTTGACAAGAAGAGCTACTTTTTTTTTTGAAGGGCATTTAATTGTATATGGTTGCGTTAATTTATTTTTTTGGTTCCGTTAAATTCTTTGCCCTTTTTTGACCAAAAAAAAAAAAACTTTGCCCTTTTATAAAATTGTCTTGGAAATTTTACATTATACCCCAACACATGTACTTTCACCCTTACAATTCTTCAAAAATTCCAATTTTACCCTTTTTTGCTATTGACTTATAATATTTCCCATTCAGTATGAGTTCACCTCCACATCCCATTTTCTTTCATATAAAACGTTTCTGAATTTTTTCCGGATCATTCATCTTTACTTTTCCGTAATGCTTACCGGAAAGTTCTACAAATCCTTTCAAAAAATATTAAACAGAAACCATATATCTAAGTATTTTGGTGTCCATTTTTTGATGAAAAGTATTTTGTTCTTATTTTAGAAAAATCTGTCAGAGAATTAATAAAAAGGAGAGACAATAGAATTAAACAAAAAACAATAGCATAATAAAACCGGAAAAAGTATTGTATGGCAGCCAAGTAAGAAACAAAAAAAAAAGTTTGAACAAGAAAACTTCATGAAACGGAAACACTCCATCACCAAACAATTCCAAAAATAAATGTTCACAGTGGAACAAAACAATCAAGTAAGGATAGAGCCATAAAACAATTGATGTCTTTAGGAATTTCGAACAAAAATTTAAAGGACGTGAATTTGAATTTAAAGTACCCACCGAAAGATTTTGAGGAATTGTTTGAAACTAGAGATAGAGATGTGAAACGATTATGGGAAATCAACCGGAAGGGAACGCTTCGCTTTTTGGAAATCAATGATTCGAGAATGAATCTTGTAACCCAGAACATGATTCAGTGAATAAAACATAATTATAGGGCGAAAACCATCCAATAAAAGAAAAATCAAATCGAAACTTATAGGGTAAAAAAGGGTTCTGGCAATGTTTATTGTTGCAAATGTATTCTGAATTAGGTGGGGTGAAAGCTGGAAACGTTTTTTCAAGAAAAAGGTGGGGATGAACAAGTTAGAGAATGTGTTTTATTTTACATAAAAGGTAAATTTAATACTTTGTATCAAATGTTGGTGTCAAGGTTTAAACGTAGGGGCGTGGGATATAACTTCCAATTGTCTCACGATCTAGTTTTTTTGTTACGTCTTTTTTTTTTTTTTACAAAGATGCAAAATTTTTATTGTTAAGTCTAAACATTTTACTTTTTATATTTTATCATTATGTTTTTTTTTTATAAAGTACTATACTGGAATGAAAATAAACATTGAAATATAAAATAAAGATATATTTAACTATTATATAAAAGATGTATTATATAAATTTAAATTACCAAATTTCAAATACTTAAATATTAATAGATGCCAATTTTATTATAAATTAAAAATGTCATTTTATGTCATTTTATACGTATCAGCTAATTGAACTGTTAATTTTACCAAACATTTCAACTAGTTTATCAGCTATCAACTATCAATCATCATTCATCAGCTATCAGCTATCTTATCAGCGATCCACTATTTTTACCAAACAGAGCCTTAAACTATTGACAATTTCACATCATCTCTTATTCTATTAATTTTTAATTTTGTAAATATATTTTTGGCCAATTGATTAGCCACTACTTATTCTATCTCTTTTAGTTCATTATTAGTATACTAATTCCTCCACTAAATTGTTTTAACGTAAGATTTTACCAGGCTGTTATGGTTGATTGAAATTCCATGGCTTACAAAATTCCAACATACATTCATAGTGGCATAAATAGTGGCCTGCATATTTCTTAAATATATAGTGTCTTTTGCAAGAAGAATCATACATGTTTGGTGTTTATATTCTAGGTTTTGTTTCATGTGTTTAAGAATTAAAAATATGTTGTTTCAATTTACTTTCTCCTTCCTTGAAAGAGGGAGAAAATATGTTGTTACAATTGAAAATATGTTGTGTATTGTGAAAGAGGAATTTCATATTGGGTTATCGTTAATGTTTTGTTTGGTGTATTTAGCAATCGACAATACATGGTTTGAGTTTACTTTCTCCTTGCTAAAATTAAAAGGAAAAAAAAAGTATACAATTTTGAGGATTTTACTTTTATGTCTTTGTTTCAATTCCTTAATTTACTTATATCACATAGATGATTTGAACAATTATTATTTTCTTCATTTTGCACTTTTTAGATTTGAATCACATACTATCAAAAACAAATGGGATCACAAAGCATCACAACATATATTAAGTTAGAATTGTAATTATGTGAAAATCTTTAAAAAACTTTTCGCTTACTCTTATCTAATAATTTCTAATATTTTTTTTTAACAATCGATAGACTTTTAGCAAGTGTACTAAAAACTATCGAAGTAATATAATTAAGTTTGTATCTACGAAGATTGTGTTAATCTCAAATTAGCAATAAGATTATTATCTAGGATGTGTAAATTATTTTAGTGCCTGAGGCAGTAGATTTGATTGTATAAAAATAAATAACCGAAAATAAAGATTTGGTTGAAAAATATATGGAGAGATGAGACTAGGTCATTCGAATCCTCTGAGTTCCCCTAATTGGTATACTGCACCTATTTCCTTTGAATATTTCTCTAGTTTCACGATGGTTGACTAAAATAGCCCTAATCAATCCCTTGACTTAGGACTCTCTTCTCAGATTACAGTCCATAATTCATTAGGTGAGCTAATATTCTTTGAAGGTTATAAGAACGTTAACCTAGTATCACAAACAAACAATTATCCATTCCTAGACTAACCCTGTTTATTTGAACAATTCAATTAGGTCTAAGTTGAAAGCTATGGTCAGTAATCATTCGTTCTCACGAATTCATGTTTATATGTGATCAGTATATAAAAGGCTTGCAGCTGCTTCTTATATTTATATGCCAATAGGTAAAGAAACCTAATTCTCCCATTTGTTTCTTTCGAGTTAGTAAAAACACACAGAAGCCCACTTCTGTTTTTTTCTTTCCTCCAATACCCATGTTTCTTTTTAGCCTCTTATTTATAGTCAACTATAAAAGAATATCATGTCTATCTCTTGTTTGATCATGTGGCTAGGAATAATAGTGATCATATACATAATTGACTCAATAAATGAAAAAGTAGAATTTATTCAAATTGACTCTAAATTAAAGATTAAACTAACAAAAATAAATTAAAAACTTAATTAAAATGACTCTAAAAATAGTGAATGACTGACTGACATCAACAATAAAAAATGGAATATATTAGAAACACAAGCGAATTCTCTAGCACAAAGTGTGTTGGAGAATGCTCAAAAGTACATAATTACACGACCAAAGTTAACTGAAAATAGACAGGTTAGTCAATGCCCAAACAAACAAAAGAGCTTGACCACCACATATGAAAATTAGGCTGAATAGTAATATTAAACGTCTTCATCCACCAAAAGGAATGTAACTTGACTTTCTCAACCAATTGATGGATGGTGCTCTCTTTATTTTTAAAGACCCGACTATTCCTTTCATTCCACACAACCCACACACAACATAACCAAATAAGTTGCATAAAAGAACGACGGGTGCGTTGACCACCTGTTGAGTAAACAAACTGAAAAAAAAATGGTCTGACACTCGAAAGAGCTCAACCGAATCTATCCCCAACCAGGACTGAATATGGCCCCATAGAGCTGCAAAAAACAGGCAAGAGATAAACAAATGCTGAACCGTCTCGATATCGCCGCAACCCGCCACAATGCTAATAATTTCTAATACTAATATAATTAAACTCCAGTTACATTTTTTTTTTGAAAGAAAAGCTTCAGTTAGATAAAAATTTCACCCTTTTTATTCTATTAATATTTATATATGATTGAATAGTACTAAAAAAAAACTTATTTGAAAATAATAGTGTTATATTCTCACTATAATAATGTTGTATAGCAAACCGTTGTAATAAAAGAGAGAAAAAAAAACATTAGAAAACATAACAAACGTGATAAAAAAAAGAAAGATTACATAGAGTAATGAGAAGGTAAACCAAATCGTAACTAAAAAAAATCCAAACCAGTAAAGGTTTCTAAAAGTGGAAGTTTCATATGAAACTTCAAAAGATGTTAATTTATCAACACAAGAATTGTCTATTTTTTAAGGACAGGAATTATCTTTTTAATAAATATCAGAGACCTTAAATAAGATATTGGACAATAAAAGTAAGCAATTACGTCACGTTGCGTAATTTGCAAGAACATGATAAAAAGACGAAGAAAAAAAACCACCAAAGTTTAATCATATGCTAACCGGAGTTTACTTCAACCTTTCTTATGAGCAATATTGGCAAAATGCATGACTACACAATTGCGATCTCAAAAAAAAAAGGCTCTTATATGATTAAACTATTCGGATAAAATATGACATCTCTTTAAACTTATAAAACATTACAAGATCCACCAAAAACTATGTTCGTTGTCCTTAAAATATTTAAAAAAACCTATGATATAAATTAATATAAATTCTCATCTTTTTAAACAACACTCATATTTTAATATAAACTAATATTAAACATAATAATATCACTACATTTGAAAAATATTTATAAATCATTTGATCAAAAAAATATTATAAATCATTGAATTGATTATGGGTCATATCACTTTTTATTTCCACATTTGTAAATACATTCCAAGCACTATTTTAATCAAACTCGTGCGTTGCACGAGTTATATACCTAGTACTATTTTATTTCATGTTTGAAAATTTTCAATCAAAAGAGGAGAGCCACACAACCTTCAATGCTTGCACGCAAGTCTACCATGGTTCACTCACAAATACACATAGAGCCACACATCCTTCGATGCTTGCACGGCTATCTATTCATCTCTTAGAGTATTCACAATGAAGACACTCATTTTTTGGTATTTAATTGGATTTTATGTATACATCATTCATTTATAATTTTTTAATAGTAGTATCTAATAAACATTCAATCCCTTCAATCTAATATCTCACACAAATTTCTTAACTGAGACTCATTAATCAACTATCAATAACTTTATATCATTATATTTCAAACTTGATAGCATGTCCCTCCCGAAGCTTGACAACAATTACAAATTGATTAGGTTGAATATAGATCAAATTAATCCAACAACCATACTGCAAATTATAGGCTTTGTGCGACTCCACCCACCCGCATGTTTCATCATCTGAAGGCTTCCCTATTTGTGATTCCTCCTTCGAAACATGTGAATCTACCAATAAAATTCTTAAACAATTTTTTTTTTTGGACATGATCAATGTTCAATTAAGTGAAACAAAACTTTATTAAATAACTTGACTCAACAGTCCAAACTCATTACAATGACTTGCATTTATTTATGGATACAAATTAACCAAAGTAAAGAAAATCTCAAACATGGTTGTAACTAAAGCTCAAACAGAGGCCTTAATGTCCCTAGAGTATCCATTTTGCTTATCAGCAAACCTATCCCAAAGCATCACACCTCCATACTTTCTTGATCTTTTAACAAAAGGCAACACTTGACCTGTAAGTACTTGTGTTGGCACATAACCACTACTAGCAGTAGCAGCTGATGGTGAGGCAGGAACTCCAACATAAATCTTACTAACCTTAATAGTCGAAACCCATTGATTCCAAGATTTTTGGAACTTGTTGAGGTTACTAGCTTCAATTTGACAAGGACCATTGTTGTAAAATTGAACCCAAACATAGTCAAATAGTCCTGTTGATAATGCCCCTTTGAGATGTTGATCAGGAAAAGGACATTGAGGTGCAGCTGTTAAGTACACTTTTTTGGTCCCTCTATGTTGAGACAGTGTTCTTGCAAGCTCACTATAAAAAACTTCACCACCACCAACTTCAATGTCAAAATCTACACCATCCAACACAACATCACCTAATGGTCTTGATTTTGATGTCCCTCCTAAGAAATTGTTCCATATGTAATCTCCAACGTTTCTAGCATCTTCATTGGATGATAAAGAGTAACCATTGACACCACCACCAATTGAAAGCATGATTTTGATGCCTTTCTTTTGGCAATTTTTTATGTCTATGCTCAAACTCTTGCAACCATTGTTTAATGTGGGGTCACAGTGACCTGCTAGATTGAGTTGAGGTTTACGACCACTACCAAATATTGATAGAAATGCTATGTTCACAATTTCGTATAGTCCAGTGTTACATGTTTCGGTCAATGAACCTTCTCTCTCGTTTTGACCCCAATAAACCACAATGTCTCCACCATTTGTACTAGAAACCAAAGTAAGAAAAATTAAGAGAAAGATAATTGAATTTGAAAGGCTACGTGTTTCATTGCCCATTGCAATACTTTTAGTTTTATCAGCTTGATGCTTATCCAAGTGTAGCATCCAATAAGGACTAAGGAACCATTTATAGAGGCCACGGGATAATGTTGTTAAGCAATCAATTCATATAAATTGATAATTTACTTAAATCAATTTTAACTTATGTCATATAGTATTTTATTTTCCAAATTGCTATCTTATTTTATTAGCGTAGTGCAACAAACAAAAGCCGCGACGTGACTGAAGACAAAATAAGAGTTGATTATTTGGAAATTCTTCATGGACATATCAAAACAAAAAGATGAGTAAAAATAGGTAACATCTTAAGATTAGAATAACACTATCCAATTTTGTTTACACGCAAAAAAATGTGTTAGAGCATGTAATGAAGCAGATTTTCGGCCTCAAGACCTGAAGAAAGTAGTCGTATTCTTCAGCTGGATTCAATAATAATCGCTTACTAATTAAGGTTTTTAATATCAAGCTTTGGATTGGAACCACCAGCTTCCATTGTTCAATGTTGTAGGTAGTCAGTAGAGCTATTATTTGAATATACATATTTGGTGGTTTTTATTTTTTGTCTGTCTGATTGAATGGAGGGAGGTTCGGGTTTTATCTTTTATCTTATCTTTATTTTGCGACAATAATAAACATCACATCCCCTATATTTTTTTTTTTATACTATTTGTGTCATTGAAATAGATAAAGATGGTTAGTTTTGTTTGTTATAGCTTAAAACAACAAACATTTTTAGTTTTAATCAAAATTAAAATTTCATAAAAAAAAATCCGTTCATAATTTTTAAATGTTAGCGCAATAAAAAGAGCGGAAAGACGTGAGTGCCCATCTTTTAACTAGTAATAATGATAAACATCATATATAAAAGACATTTATAATTTTATGGTTTAATTGCACTTTTGACCTTTCTATTTTAAAGTTAGCTAATTTTGATACCTTTTTCATATGTAACTTACTTTAAATGACGTATCATACAATCTGATGATGTTGATGTGGATCCAATAAGGATTCACCATATAAAGATCTTTGACCCAAGTGTAAATTTCTTGAATTGGGATAGAAAATGAACGAAAATGATAGAAAATCTAAGAAAATTGACTAAACTAGGAATAGAAAGAAAACATACAAAATAGAATTAGATGATAAGTGGGAAGAACGATCGCCACATTCAAGATGAACGATAAGATCGAATCGCGGATCCACCACAAGAATAAGATTCACTTGATAAGAATTTAGATTTGGTTCATCCAAAAACCTAGAAGAGCAGTTGTAACTCTCCCTTCAATCAAAGATTGAAAATATCAATTTGTGTATTAACCTCCTAACAAATGATAACAAGATTTTCCCTCCAAAAAAAAAAATGATAACAAGATTGTTATTGAAAATTGCTTTTCTCACATCAAAAGTTTACTAAACGCACATTGAAATGACAGAAATACCCCCTGCGGTAGTTAACTACCGTTGAGCAAACCGACAACGGTTAACTACCTCTGGGTCAGCTACTGCTGGGTCAGCTACACTTAACTACTATTGGGCCAGAGTATCTATTGTGATTTTGCACGTTTCAGTCGAAAAATCAAAATAAATTGATGCTTATTCGGGATGCTACAAAACTTTGCAGACCCACTACATGTATTTTTATAGAGTTGTCTGTAAAGTTTCGTAGCATTCCGACTAAGTCTCGATTTATTTTGATTTTTGGACTGAACCGCACAAAATCGCAATTTTTTTTCAAGTGCGCTTTCGGAAAAGTGACCTAGAGGTTGAATACTTTAATGATTTTTTGCATGCATGTTTAAGACAAAAAAACATCTTCCACAAAAAATTTGATTTTTTTTAAAAAAAAAACAGATTAAACATTTATGTTATCAATATAAAATTATTCTATATTTTATTTTTAAAGTAAATTACACTCCCATCGCCTCAAAGATGCTTGAATTACAACCCCCTCCCTTAATAATTAAATATGTACTACACTTTAATCTATTTTAACATAGATAAATATTTTTATAATATATATTAATTTTGAACTACCATTTAAGAAAAATTTATTCATTTCTTTATAATTTATATGTCAATGATAATTAAATTTAAATATTTTGCTATTGATTTTTTAATTTAGAGTATAAAATTAACTTTTAAATAACCATGCTTTATTGCCTTTAGTAATTTTTCATATATTTTAATTTTATTTTGGGTTGTTTTATATTTTATAATAGGGTTTAAAACTACATGTTAATGAAATTGTGAATAAAAAGTAGCGAAAAATATGTATTCAATTTTTTTATTATATTAAAATAGACCCGCAATACTATTTTTTTTGAAGTGTGTTAGATTATTATTTTCTTGCTAGATTACTAGAAATAAAAAAATTATTGAGGGAGTAAAGTATAGATTTTAACATTAAAGAGGAGGGGAATGTAATTCAAGCTTCTTTTAGGGGAGGGGAGTAAAAAGTTTTCTAATATGTTTTGAATAAGAGGGGAGATGATGTATATTTTAACATAAGAGAGGAGTGAAGTGTAATTCAAACATCTTTAAGGGGAGGAGAGTGTAATTTACTCTTATTTTTATCTCATTAATATGTGCATTTAGAACATAAGTTAGGATGACTATATCTATTATTAACTAATCTTCTTATCATACTCATTATTATATGGTCCTGCTAACCAGTGCCCTCGTGACACTGGTTAAGCATACCACAAAAAGGAATTATTACTATAAAAGGAAATTGTTTTTGACTTTATTATTAATTAATTATACAATTTCAATGCATTAACTACGATATAATTTCCTTTTTCATATCCTTAACAAGTGCTCCGGATGCACGGGTTAGGATTTCCCTTGTTATATATATGCTTCTCCTTCTCCACATGGTTCGGTCAACAAAAGTCGACTTTGTTACAGAAAATTTATTTTTTAATTTCTTTTTAGCTTTTTAAGTCTCAACTCGTACGCCAAGAATACAAGTTAGTATGTTTATCTTTTGCCGTTGAACTAAAAAAAATAAAATCATAAACATTTGGATCTAATCCACAAATCAATACATTTTAAATTGACCCATAGACATGACTAAGTTAGTATACGGCAGTTCTTCAAAAAAAAAAAGTTAGTATACATCAAATTTTTATATTTTTATATGTCTTTTTGACTCAAGGGTTAGTGCATGTCAAGAAGCAGGGTTGAAAATTTTGTTGCGAAATTGCATTTGCTCCAGCTGAATATAACGGTTCCAAAAATAAAATGTTAAAATCGAAAACTTGAATCTAGATGATAATTTGGATAAATGCACATCAAGAAAATCAACAGTGTGATCCATTCTCTTCAAGACTGAAAATAAAACTAAGAACAAGTGGAAGTAGAAACACTGTTCATATCAATACCTTTCTTATTTTATCAATAACCTGAGAGGCAAAGCCTTTGTTTTTTTTTTTTAATTGAGTTGATACCATATCTAACTTGAAATCTTTAACGGTAATAAAATTAATTTGTTAGAATATACACTGGATAATAGCTGTCAAAATGGGTTAGTTTGTTGGTTTTGAGTTAAAATGGTGTTAACTAGCAATAAAACGAAACTACTTTCACTAATTACAGCTAATATTCACATTAACACTCTAACGAGTAACGGTTATAACTCACAGCTAATAATAATATACGTAGTAGGTCCCACTCTTTTTCATAACCGAGAGAGGACCCTTCCCTTTTCTTTCTCTTGTTCTTTCTTCCGCCGCAATCACAACCGTTGATCCTTTCTTGAACAAAGATGAATCGGTAAGGCTCCAGAGAGAAAGAAAGAAAGAACAACGATGGCGTCTCCGGTGAAGTCACCGGCGAAGACGCAACTAGTATTAGAGATCAACTTGATCTCAGCACAAGGTTTGAAACCACCGTCATCACCACGGCGAAACCTTCAAACCTACGCACTCACGTGGATCGATTCTTCCACCAAGCTCCGAACACGAGTCGACAAAATCGGAGGTCAGAACCCTACATGGAACGACAAATTTCTCTTTCGTATCACACCGAAGTTTCTCGCCAGCGAAACTTCCGGCGTCTCTGTTGCGATCTACGCCGTCGGTACTTTTCGTGATCACTTAGTCGGTACAGTCAGATTCTTAATCAGCAACATCCTCTCATCCTCCTCCGCCGACTCCGGCAACAGAACTCCTTGTTTCAGTGCAGTTCAAATACGCCGGCCGTCAGGGAGTTTCTGCGGTATATTGAACATAGGAGCAATGGTGGTAGACGGTTCAGGTTTTCCGGCACTGGAGAAAATCTCAGCGATTGGTTACCATGACTTAATGGGAGAGAAACTAAAAAACTGCCGGAAAAATTTGTTGGAACAGAAATGGAAGGAGGTTACGGTGGCTGGAGAAGAAGTTTCAAGCGAATCTTGCGATGCGGAGTCATCAGTGGATGAAGAAGGGTCCACAACGACGTCGTCTACTTCATCACCCAAAACGACGGCGTTGAAGGAATGGAATGGAGTGAGAGAATTAGCGGCGGGAAATAAAGGATTAGCGGGTTCAGGATTCTTATGCTGTTTGGTTGCACAGAGGAATGTTACCTCTCTCGCTCCTTCCAAGAGCAATATCAGCAGGTAACAGTGAAAAAAAAAGAAGAAAAAAACTACTCTATGATTAGTGGTAGTTATATAGTGTAATCAGAGCTTGATGGACGGTGGAGATTCTCCTGGGAAATTCAGATCAAATTTAGCAACATTTTTTTCCCATGCTTTGGGACTATTATGTAATTCAGTCCCTATTATCTTTTGTTGTTGTAGTACAGTAGAGTACACTACACTCTGTTTTCAAGTTTTTACCTCTTGCTTTTTAGTAATTCAATCTATTCAAAAATACATAATAAGTTTAGAAGGATAATTTTCCATGACAATACTAGTGTGAAGTTTTAAATTTTGATGGTGGTTTGACTAGTAGAATCACACAAGTCAAATTTGTCAATTCATCCGCAACGTTATTGCTTCCCAAAACACACGATGAAATTCAGATTTTCCAGTCAACCAACCAACATAGCGTGCCTAATCCTACTAAAAAATTGCTTCGTACTTGGCCAACTATAGTGGATCTAATAGAAGGGGTTAGACATTCACAAATACGATAAATCAATGTTCAAATTTCAGTTTAAAAGATGTATTCACATTCATAGTTAAACACACTTCAAATGTGAATATCTCTAATGGAGAGAATCTAGAGGAAAAAACTACTTCATACTCCATAAATTCCTACCTAAAATACTTTTAAAAATTGTTTTCACTTTTTATAAAATTACCTCTATTCTGAGGTTCCTAGATAACATATAGGCGCACATTAAATAGACGCATTGACTTAGTCTAAGAAGTATGGCGACGGTCGAGTGCTCTTTCCAAGACGAACAACAGACCTCCTCGAAGGATTGAAGGACAAATATCGGTTAGAGAGACATATGTTTTTATAGTCCAGATAGGCTATATGAAAGAAGGGGAGAAAATCTAGTCTATTTTACATACAGGTCTTGTGTACAAGTGCCCTAAGGGAACTTGTCAAGGATTCTAAAATAGAAATAATTCGTAAGTTTCATGTAGAAAAAATTATATTTTAAAGTTTCAATTTGTTGAATGCACCAATTCTAATACATAATTTCTTTTTTAGGTTTCTTATCAAGTGTGCTAATAACACTCGTTAGCATTTCTATTTAGATATAACAATCACAATCCTTTTTCCCATTCTTATTATCGTTGGTGGAAACAATTTTCAAAGAATAAGATAGTTTAACTATGGGACTACTAATTATCTCTTGACCATAGCCATTTTGTAATGGATGTATGAACACCCATTAATTTTTTTGGTTGATAAAAAAAAATCAGAATGTATAAAATGATGAAATTAACATTTTCATTGCTTTTATGATTTCCCTATAAATCCCTCAAAAAAAAAAATGATTTCCCTATAAATCTTATTTTTTGAAAATGATACCTCATGAAACTTGCCATAACATCTTCAATTATGCAAAAACCCCTAATACATTGAAGTATGTGAAAGGAAGTTTTGGTTTTATTATTCTTAGAATCATTCAATTATAATGATTAATGGAGTTTCTTTTGCTCTTCAATTAACTTCTACTATAGGAGTGATACCAATAACCGATCATTTTTAGCCAATCCTATCATTCCTATGTCTCCTTTAGAGATAAAAATCCAGGAATAAATTCCAAGGCATGACATGTGAATGTGATGAGAAGGAAGATGGACCACAAATCTATCTACTTGGATTCTTTCTTGGTGAAGCAACGTGCCACAATATTTATCACGGCCACTTGTGCCATCCCCATAATTCAATATGTCGCGTGCTTAATTTTAACACTCTTTCAATCTTCTTTGTCAAAAACATAAACACCTTCCAATCTTCTTTTAGTAAGGTGTTTAGTCATAATGAGATGCATAATATATTATTGAACAAACAAACACAATGCTCATTCATAGCATCCATAGGGGGAGCTTAGGTTACCCTAGCATGAAAGAAATCAAAATGACAAATTCAAATCTTGACCTCTGAACTTTAGGCTTTTTAATGTTACCCTCCTTTTCTATTCTTTCCACCCGAAAAATAGAACTGGTTAATGGCCTTTTTTGTTTGCCTTTTAAAGCCAATATGATGAAGTTCAAACAAATTCATCCAAGAGTTGCGTTCTGTTGTTGGATGGATATGTAGATTTTCTTTAAGCAGATATGACATAACATTATCAAAGTTATGTGATTGTTTTATGAGCACCGATATTTGTCTCGAAGAAAGGTGTTAATAACACTCTTTATTTAACATTCTTTTTTATTGAAAGCAATTTCACACCATTTTTAGAACGCTTTAGCGACATAAAATTATAAAAATCTACATGAATTTTACCATGTAAAAAATAGAGCAAATGTTGCTAATACTTCATTTATATCGAGCGCGTGCATAAATAACATACAATGTTTAAATCAGTCAAGAGTCTCTTTAACCATGAAGACTTGAATTAGAGTGTAGTCTATTTTTTATACGTGTGAATTGGGATTTCTCTATGCACATATGTAGAGATTAATCTCTAGGATCAAGAGATTTAACGTTGTTGTATTTCTACGACTCTATTCAAATCAAAGATCTTGATTAAAGTACAAGAGATATATTGTCATCTCATCCAAGTGTTTTTGGATAATGTATCACATTTAATACAATGTGATAATATAAGTATAATTTTTTAAATTTAATTTTAGATTTTGATACGGAGACGTTGATTTAGATTTGTGATTTTATACTTTTCTTTTATTGTTATAAGTCAAATCATTATACACAATACAATTGTATGTTTTAGATGAAAGCATGCTGTCTCATTTTAAATATAATTAAAAATCTATTTTTTTAATTTTTATTAAATAATTAATGTATCTGATTTATAATATAAACATCAGATACATTTTTATTTTTTTTTGGCCTCGGTTAAAAGTAAAAAAAAAAAAAAAAGTGAGAAAGAAACAAATTATTTAGCGAGGAGACAAGACAAAAGGGACAAGAAATATTAAGGTGATTGGGAAAGACATGGCCCAATACTCAATAAGAATGGACCCCACAGTGAAGAACTGTTGATGTGGCTATGTGAGAAGAAAGCTGACTTTGTAACTTACTTAACAGGTTAATATTCTTTCTTCTTCATGACACACGGCACTCTCAACTTTCAAACACAAAAACACTTTAATGTTTTTCAACAATTGAAGTTCAAAATTTCAAGTTGAAGATGGAAAGAAGAGAAAAATGTATGGAGAAAAGAGAAGAAGGATTAATGGTGGAAAAGCTGAAACTTGTGGAGAAGAGAGGAGGAAGAGGAAGGTCTTCAAGTTCAACACCACCACCCACTTGGAGACTTGTTGACTTTCCTTCTTCTCAACAACAAGAGTTTCTCAACTTTCCCACTTCAAAAACACTCTCTGCAAGACACCTCTGTGCCAAACTCTGGGAATTTCACTCCCACCACCATGAACCTCCTCATAGTCATAGTCCCTCTCACCAGGTACTTTTCTTGTTTTCTAATGCATTGTTTACTTGAAAACCCATTTTTAATTTTTTTTTAATTTTCTTTTATGTATAATTTGGTTCTGTATTAGTTTAATCAAGATATGTTGCACTTTGTTTAATCACATGTCTATTACATGGCAATGACATTTTTGGTAAAATTATTTATGTACTAAATTCCTTCTTATCTTTTTGTATCCTGTTTTGTTTTCAGATGCCTATAATTGGAAATTTCTGTTTCACCTTTAAAAGTTGGTGACTTTGGTTTGGCTTGTAGTTGTATATATCAATTAAGAGGGTGATGTAGATTTGTATGAAACTATGAATAACATTATAATTTCTTAGTTTGCATTATGAAGTTGATCTGCTCCTTGATTTTTTATTAGAGGAATTTTTTTCTGAACCTTTTCGAAATAACTATCCCTAATGTTGATGTTAAAGAATGAAATAAATTTGAATAGCTTACATTATGAATTATGATAATGAGCACCTTATGAAGAGTGGTGACACAGTATCCATATCTAATGTCCATATAATCGCGTTCTTCCTTTATTGATAGCTGAAAGACTTTCAATTCAACCATTAGTTCCTAAAGTCATGATTATGTTTGAAGCATTTTGTATAATGTTTGATGACATTTTTATATATATTTTGAATTTCAATTGCTGGTTCTGACTTTGTTCCGCAATACAGCCAGCATCTGCTAGAGACTCGAGAAGACGTGTTCAAGCATCAGTTGTTAAGCAGGGTAAATCAGTCAACAGAAATGGTTCTGATCTACTGTCTGTGTCCCCTGCTAATTGCCTTAGCTCGATGGAAGTAAGTAAAATACATAGATTCCATTTGAATCTCAAGAAGTTTATGAATGAACATGTAAATACGAATTTGAACAAGGATATGAAGCATTAAAATTGATTTGAGGAAAATCTGTATCTTAATTTGTAAACCATGAAGGATTTATCGTCGATGATCCCTCTGAGGCATTTATAACGAATGGCTTTAAAAGTGTATGTAAACCAGATGATTTTTAAAATGATACTTTTACCCTTTCATCCGGTATAATAAGATGAATGTGTTATTTTTCGTAAAACAGGTTACACAAGAGTCATCCAGAGAGTTGGTCAAGGTTCTCGACCGTAGCTGGGGTCTTGAAGAACAGGATGCGTCGAATATAGCAATAGTGAAAGCTCTGATAATGGAACTAGATCTTTCTCAAACACAGGTAAAAGAGTTACTACAAGAAAAGAAAATGAATAAGCAGGAAATGGAGAACTTAATGAAGAAAATAACAGAAGACAAACTTGTTAACAAGAAGAAAGAGCATGAAAAGATCAAAGCTGTAGTTCAATCAGTCAACGAAGAGATTGAAGATGAAAGGAGGTTAAGAAAGCATTCAGAAAGCTTGTATCAGAAGCTGGCTAGTGAGCTTTATGAAGTGAAGTCTTTGTTACGTGGTACTCTGAGAGATCTCGAAAGAGAAAAAAAACAAAGGATCCTTTTGGAGAATTTGTGTGATGATTTTGCCAAAGGAGTAAGAGATTATGAACATGAATTACGTTCTATTATGCATAATAGTGCGGATAAGGATCACATTAAAGGTGATAGCCTTGATAGGCTAATACTTCACATTTCAGAGGCTTGGCTCGACGAGCGCACGCAAATGAAGCTAGTTCAAGATGGTATTGGTAGTGATCTCCTAGAGACACATTCAATAGTTGACAAGTTACGTGTTGATATTGAAACATTTCTTCATGCAAAAAGATCTATTGACTTGAAGAGATATAATTTCCCCTCCATTAAAGAAGTCAAGGAAATTCACCCTTGCCTACCTTCATTGGATTCCATTCAACTAAAGGAGACAATAAATTCACCTCATAATTTTGCCGAGGAAGCTTCCGTTGGTACCAAGTGCTTTGTTGAGGGGAAATCAAGTGAAATTGGACGGTACAGCAGAAATCTATTAAATGCTCCTAGAGAATCAACTTTGTGTGAGACCGTACAAAGTCCACCAGAAAATGATAGATGCAGGACCAAGAGAATTAATTCATGTCACAGCCTTGAACAGTTAGTTGGAAACAGTTCTTTGTCATCAGAAGGTGATAAGGTATATCCGGAGAGTATTTGCAGGGAAGATGCATGTGTCCATTCTGCAGTTACAGTTAAGGGTAGTCCTGTCAAACAGTGGAAAAGAACATTGTTTGTACCCGATTTTAATAAGTCTCAGTCTACTAACAAATTGCCTAGGGGAGTAAAAGACAATACATTTATGGCAAAACTGCTTGAAGCAAGGTTAGAAGATCATAAATCTCGCTCTAAGCCTAGTAAAAGCTCTTTTTGATCAACAACTAAACAAGTTTATGATGAGAACATTGGAATATTAATAGTTGCAAATGTATTATTACATTCTAAGGGGCTACATATATATTTAATTCTAATTCTAGAATTAACCTTTTGTAGAATAGAATCACATTGTAATTATGGTTGGTTATAACCAGTCCCTTGCTCGCCAGTACCTCCTAGGGGCTTGAGAAGACATGTTCAAGTATCCGCTGTTAAGCACCTTAGATCAGTTGAGACATTTGCTGTGGTTACAGATTCTGTCTCCTGCTAGTGACAGTAGCTCAGTGGAAGTAAGTATATACGTATATAGATAGGTTCCATTTGAATTCAGAGAAGTTCTATGGCCGAGTACGAATTTGAAGGATGATACGAACTCATTTCTTTAGTTTTTCAATTCAAGGATTGCCATGATAAATTTCTTCTTTATGTTTATGTACTCCACAAATATAGTTGTTTTTTGTGCTAGCTGATTGGTGAATTATCTTAGAAATATTAAATTAAACTTTATGCTTATGAAGGAAATAGTTCTTGCATTTGTAGAGTCACTATTATACTGAGGACTATTTAAGGAAAGTTATATATAATTCAAATGCTTTTTATCTGGTATTCATCATTCAAAGAAAAAGTGAAGAATCAGAGAGTAATACATTTTCTATTTAAAAAATTTCTTTTGTGGTTACTGTTTCAATATTTGTTGACAACAATCTCTAATTTTCGAAGTGGCATAGATACTAACGTCTTGTCATAATTTCTAAGTTATCTACTGAGACATTAGAATTGATTTGTGGAAAATACGTGCCTTGATTTGTAAACCATGATGGTTTTTAGAATGATTCTTTAGCCTTTTATCCAGTATAGCAAGATGAATATTTTATTTGCTTTAGACACGTTGACACCAGATTATCAAAGTAAATCATATAAGTTTTTTAAACTTCAAGGGTAGGATTAGAGAGTCAAGCTGCTATCCAAAATCATCAAGAGTTGGTCGAGGTTCTCAACCGTATCTAGTGTTTTGAAGAACATCATGCGTCAAACATAGCAGTAGTGAAATCCCTGATCTTGGAACTAGATTGTTCTCAAAACACAGGTAAAAGAGTTACTACAAGAAATTAATAAGAACTTAATGAAGGAAATAACAGAAGACAAATTTATTAACAAGAACAAAAAACTTAATAAGATCAAAGCTGTAGTTCAATCTGTAAAGGAAGAGATTGAAGACGAAAGGAGATTAAGAAAGTGTTCAGAATGCCTGTACCAGAAGCTGGCTAGTGAGCATTCTGAAGTGAAGTCTTTGTTCCGTGGTACTCTGAGAAATCTCGAAAATGAGAAAAAAGCAAGGATCCTTTTGGAGTATTTGTGTGATGATTTTGCCAGAGGAGTACGAGACTATGAACATGAATTACGGTCCATTATGCATAATGCTGATCGCCTTGATAGGCTAATACTTCTTGTTTCAGAAGCTTGGCTCGATGAGTGCACACAAACAAAGCTAGTTCAAGATGGTACTGATAGTGATTTCCTAGAGACACATTCAATAGTTGACAAGTTACGCGTTGATATTGAAACATTTCTTCATGCAAAACGATTTATTAACTTGAAGAGATATAATAACTCCTCAATTAAAGAGCTCAAGGTAATTCACCCTAGCCGACATCCATTGGATTCCTTCAAGCTAAAGGAGACAATAAATTCACCTCATAATTTTGCTGAGGAAGTTTACATTGGTACCGGCATTTTTTAACAGAAAAGGACTGATGAGAAAGGACTTAACAAGTGTTTTGTTGAGGGGAGAAATTGGAAGGTACAGCATATGGGTATCAACTTTGTGTGAGACAATAGAAGGTCCACCAGAAATGGGAGGCAGGACAAAGAGAATTAATTCAAGTCACAGCCAAGTTGGAAAAAGTTCCTTGTCATCAGAAGGTGATAAGATATATCCCTAGGGTATTTGCAGGGAAGATTCATGTGTCCATTCTGCAGTTACAGTTAAGGGTAGTCCTGTTAAAAAGTGGAAAACAACATTGATTGTGCCAGATTTTAACAAGTCTTAGTCTAATTACAAATTGCCTAGGGGAGTAAAAGACAATACATTTATGGCAAAACTGTTTGTAGTAAGGTTAGAGGATCATAGATCTCGCTCTAAGCCTAGTAAAAGCTCTTTTTGATCAACAACGAAACAAGTTTATGATGAGAACATTGGAATATCAATAGTTGCAAATGTATTTATTACACTCTGAGGGACTACATAGATTCTACAGAGGGTTAAAGGGAAATAAGAAAAAGTGCTACAAAAAAGACAGCTATCAACTACAAGACAAAATTTACTGTTGTAAATCCTGTCTGTTTCTACTGGTGAGCTCAACTCTAAGATGGAGAACACCGTTAATAAAATAAAGGTTGTCCTCCGCCATGAATGATGTCCATGGTGTAGCAAAAAAGTTTCTGTACCCCACAGCCTTTCCCCCTATTAATGTGTAGTTGTTTTTATATTTGCTGACAAATTCTTCGGTTGGCCTCTAATGAGCAGCAAATTCGTAGTCTACCGAGAAGCTGACAGAGCCCTTCTCCTGCATTCCTAAGAACAGGCCGAAGCAATGCAATGAGCTCTGCTGGTCCATGTTGCAGTGCGCCGATAAGAAGAACCGTTGACTACCTAGGTGGAATGCCTGGGAATATAACCGACCGGATGGGAACAAGTTTGTGCACTCCTCCCGCTTCAAGTTCAAGTAGACCACGCACTGCTGGCATGGAAGTTCAAATTCTAAAATCTTAACAGGGCGGTACTCGTATGTCCGCTCTTCAAAGAGACAGCTCGACGAAGAAGATTTGGCAGCTAGTATCCTTTTCCGGTGTGGTGCCTCAGCCTTGAAAAATAGGGCTTCTGTTACGAGCGTTGAAGCAACTTCATGGTCAAAGTCATTGCAAGTCAGGACCTTCTTCAGCTTTCTGCATGTCATGTATGGAAAGCGGATGAGGCGGGCAAGCTTTGATCCGAGGACTTCTCTCCTCTCTTCCAGTGTTGGGTACTGGGTTCGAGCTCACTTCAGCACGAAGTCATACACTGCATCCTCAGATGCAACCTACAGCTCATTGCTGGACAATATTGCCTCGACTCCAGCTAGAGGCAATCCCATGAGCTCTTCCTGATGCCTGGTCATTAGTGAAACTTATTAGCATTCCAGAGGCAAAACTACATCACAAACGTAAAAAAAAAAATAGCTACTATCTCATACTACTAGTATAAAATACATACATACATACATACTAGTTAAAGGAAAAAATATTAGTGGTTGTATAGTTACTCAATTTCTCCTTGTTCCATTACATTGCAGAAAATGAGAATAATGAAGAATATGAAGATAGGCTGAGCAACTTACCCGACAGTGTTATCCTTCATATTTTGTCATTTTTAAACACCAAAGATGTTGTTCGAACCTGCTTTTTGTCTACAAGATGGAAAGATATCTGGAAATATATTCCTACTCTTATATTGAATTCCTCAAGATTTTACAGTGTTAGGTAATTTGAAATATTCATGTCTAAAATCTTGACTCTTCGTGATAACTCAACTGCACTCTCTTGATTTTGATCATATGGGCAAAATGGAGCATCAATTCCTCCAAAAGATTTTAAATTATGTTTATTTCCATAAAACCAAACTCCAAAAATGATAATGGTCTCGTTATGCAATGTGTTTCTTCATGCTAGTATCTTACACCTCTGACCCTTTCGATTTACCCTAGAATGAGTTTTTGTTGTAAGACAATATTTCCAAAATCCTTGAATTTACCGGTATTAAAAATGTTGGATCTAAGTAATTTCACCTTTTACGGTGGCGAAAACGGCTACACTGAGCCCTTTTCGGCCTTTACCAAATTAAAGAGTTTGATCATTCGTGGTTGTAAGGTGAGGGACACACAAATCATCAACATATCAAGTGAGACCCTTGTCAATTTTGCTATGCATTATTGTTCATCTAAAATTGCCAAATTTGAGCTATCCACTCCAAGCCTTTTGTGCAGTTTGCCGAGATATATCACAACAAAATCATTACAAGAGTTAAAGACATAAGAAAAAGTGGGACAGGAAACTCAGAGCTACCAATACAAGAAAATATTTTGTATTGTATATCCATTCTATTTCGAATGGTGATCTCAGCTCTAAGATGAAGAACGCCGTTAATAAAATAACAGCTGTCCTCCACCATGAATGATGTCCATGTCATGGTGAAGAAGTTCCTGTACCCCACAACCTTTCCCCCTGTGAATGTATGGTTGCCTTTGTATTTATTGACAAATTCCTCGGTTGACAAGATACTGCTTAGCTGCATCACTCAATGGTTGAACTGCATAAAAAAAAAATTAAGATGTGTATAAAAAAAATATAATCTGATATTTGCAAAGTGACACTTTTTAGGCAAAGATCTATGCACATAACCATGTTTTGCCAGTGCTTTGACTTCTATCATAATGATGCAAACCAAATCATATTTTAACTAGAATCACAAGGATCCATTATTGAAATGTATTTAGACATAATCCCCATTAAAAAAAGTATTGAAAAAACTCTCCTATTGCTATTGACTCCAAAGACAAATTTCTAAAATCCAAGAATAGATCACATCACCCAAAAATGAAGCAAATAGACATAATTAAATGGACAACCTGGTGCTATAAAACTCCCGCCATGGCAGGGCTCGTTGTAGACAGCTCTGCATCTGTGAAACATTTGCAGGAGGCTGATTCCACAACTTGAACCCTTGACATTCTAATCACACAGCAACAACTCCGATCGCTGAGCCATGGCAGGATCAAATAACACATGACTATTACTCAATTTACATTTAGATTTGAAAGCGCCGCTAGGCCAAAGTAAATCAGGGTTTGAAGAAAGAAAGATGTGTGCGTTACTCCGGTGCCCTGATTCTCCTCTTAAATAACAAAAATCGGGATGATTTGTCAACCATTGATTGGTGGCTGATCTTTACAATAAAAGTACAGGATTTGTTGCGAACGACCAATGAATATTTGACAAATAATCAATTTACCGGAAGGTCCGGTTCGACAATGTGTCACAAACATCAAATGAGTGTTTGACAACTAATCATCATACTGTTAAGTTCGGAATGACGTCCCTTGACAAACCAGTTTGGTAGTGTGTCAAAAACAGCGGACGAATATTTGACAACTAACCCACATACTGTTTTGAAAAACAAATCCACATACCACTAATTTCGGTATGGTATACATTGAAAAAAGGGAGATAATCCAAAACAATTTGTCACCTTTGAAAGGCATATCTATGTTTGATATTGCATTTCATTTAACAAAGAAAAATGTTTCTTTTAAGTTTGTGGGAACCCTAATATGGTTGATCTGATCATAGTTTTACATTTTAAGTCATTATCCATCAGCATTAGATACCTCGCCATTAGTGGCCCAAATAGATTGGTGTTAAGTTCCTTTTCATTCTCTGTTTAATAAGAGGACAAAGAAAATGAATCTTCTACCCTGTCTGGATTTGGATAAGGATCTCTACCTTCTAGGCGGCAAAGGTGACTTTTACAAAATTGGATGAAATAGGAGAAATGATGAAAAGTTTCTACAGTGAGGTTCAATTAAGTCCCTCACCGATGCAGCACCAAAATTATACCAATAGATTTAATCATTTGTACATATTTGTTTGTAAAAAATGGAAACGTGTACACATTTCCATATACAGTTTTATCCATGCCCTCATCTCCCCCAATCTAATATGTTCTTTGTGCCATCTTCAGTCTTTTTTATGGTTCCATGATCTTGGTTCCATTTCGATGAGTCGACGGCTTCAATCTCACGTGGTCGCTCTCGTTCGAATCTTAAAGAATAGGTTTTCATTTGAAGGATTAAGCCTGCAAACCTTGACCCATCACAAACATTCCTCGGATTTGGCGCGTCCCAATGTCGGACACACGTGTCATGTCTGACACCGACACGACACCGGCTCATATAATTACAATGAGTCGTGTGATTTTCTCAAATTAGTAACGGTGTCGACGTATCATTGTCCGTGTCGTGTTCTGTGTATGTGTCCGTATTCGTGCTTATTGTGAAAAACTAATATTGCATTAGCTCCTCTAGATTGTAGGGATGAGGGAGGGACAATGAAGTGGTTTGGTAAATAATCTACAAATTGAACCAATTAAAGTCACTGTCTTTTTCATATAAAGCTTAACAAAAGCCCTCAAGAAATTTCACCATTTAAGCACCTTTTGTAAAACTAATGAGTCTTTTCTTCCTATGAACAATGAATTTTCCATAGTGTGTTTGTCTTTGATGTAAAAATACATTTTTCTTTGTCCAAATCTATTACGGTTTGAAGTTTGATTTTTGCAAATATTATTGTCACCATTTTCTGCGGTTAACTTACAATTCTTGCGTTTCGAAAAAATACGCATCATGGTTTCTAAAAGCTACAAAGCAATTCACCGTGGAAACAAAGCAACTCAAAAAAATAAATAAAGCAAACTATGCAAGAATCACTCAACATAGTTGTTTTCTTGATGGCGATGAGAATGTCTTGAAGTGTAAAAAAAAATTGATACTTCCTTCTTGGGAGCAAGAGGAAACGATATATGGGAGTCAGGGTCTAGTGCGTATTTGATCCCAAAAAGAGGTTCGTAATATTACTTTTCATAGCATTTAAAAAGAAGATAATAAAATTTAAGACGGATTTTACTCAGATCAGACCTGAACAATAGGTAACCATTTTTATTTTTTTTGAAGAATAGATAACCAAATAAAAAAATATATATAACCAAATTATCGATAGAAAATTACATAAAAATCGATTATCAACGGAAAAAGTATATAAATAAGTTATACATTGTCTACTATGATAATTTACCAACAAAAAAAGTATTTTCGTTTGTGTGGCATTTGCTTTTTAAGTAAGTTACAACTCAAGACAATTTGGTGTGGCGACATGTGCTTTCTTCCAATGATCAGTATTGTACGGGAGGGTGTGGTTTATATGAGGATAGGGACCATCTGTTTGTTAATTGTGATTTCTACTGTAATATTTGGTCAACGATTTCTTGTTGGCAAAGAATTTAAACAGAAACTCAAAAGAATTTACCAGATCATCTAACTCAGTTTTGTAGTTTAGATGGTTTCTCGGAAAATCTACGCTTAACTTTCACTATTATTTGACTTTCAGTTGTTAGTTTGGAAATAGAGAAATAGATGCATCTTTCGGCATAAAGATGAACTACTTCAATCTCTAAGAGAAAAGGTTAAGTTTCACGCTTTTTGGTGGTTTAAATCGAAATATGTTTTGTTCGATTTTGACTACCACTATTGAAGGCTTAATCTTTTTCTTTGTTTAAATGATGTAACTTGACTTTTCTCTTCTTTTTGTTGGTTTGTTGTTCTGTTTCGTGATAACCTTGTATCATTGTAACTTTTAAGTCTCCTCAGACGCTTGATGACTTTTTTCGTTTTGATAATTTATTCCATTTTACCCTCTTTTTCTAAAAATAAAAATAAAATTTGGCTAATAAAAATAATGTATTGGTCATTGAATTATTTTAATTTTAAAATTTCTTGAATAATTTTGTTTTTGAAAAACTAGGGGTGCGAAATATAATTATTAAATATATATTCGGTAGCACACATAAAAAATTGATGGACCTTTAAAAATATTGATGGTGCTCAAAATGAAAAAATATAAATAATTTGAAATAGAAAGACGTATAGAGAGCAGTTATAATTTGTAGATATTGAAGTATCTTTAATTTGTTCGATATATAATGATATAATTCTCTAATTTTTAAATATTCTTTCAAAAAAAAATCTTTCGATGTAGTTCATTAATCACTTAGGTCTAATCATTTGATTAATTTCTTACTTAATGTTTTTTTAGCAATACTCAAGTATTAAACATGTCCTTGTATATTTTTTTGTCTATACTATTTTTATATAAATATTTATAGAAAATAAAAAACTTGGTTTCAACTAAGTAAAATTTTTGGATCCAGCACTGTGTGTGTTTAATACTAAAGGAATATCGGACTTTAAACATGGATAGCTCTCTTGAGATTGGAATATTAGTTTGCTACATTGTGAATGTTTAGCTCTGTTCGTTAGATCCAACTTTTCTTAGTCTAAAATTAATAATTCTTCAAATAAATTTATTAAAATAACCATTTTTTTTTATGATTTTCGTTGTTTTTTACGATAATGATATTGGTTTTTCTTTTTCAAATTTTTATTTGTGTGAATCCATTGAATGTATAAACTATATATATACAGATCTACAAATCTTCACAAATGAGAGAATTTTAATTTAACGACCATCCTCAAACATATCCCCTCCGCTCTTCGAGGTTCGAGCCCAGTTCAGCACGAAGTCAAAGACTGCATCCTCTGATGCCTCATCGCTGGACAATATTCCCTCTACTCCAGCTAATGAGCTCCTCCTGATGCCTGGTCATTAACGATACTTATTAGCATAATTCAAAAGGCAATTGTAACTAAGATCGGATCATTAACTTAAATTAAGTGGAAAAGATCTTTGTAACGGCCACCAAGGTACTTCTTTGCAAAATATCCGGTTACATGGTTAAAACCACATCCAACTTCAAAATCATATATAAATAACCAGATATTTGCACACATAAATTAACCGGTTTATTTTAAAATGGTCGGTCATCCACTTTTATAAATCCGATTTTTTGTTGGATGTCTAAATCTATAACCATATCCACATTTTTTACTCAACCATTTCAAGATCTCTTTTTTCAAAACAACTTATGTATGCAAAACAGCTTATTATGATCTCTTTTTTAAAAATAACTTATTCAAAACAGCTTATTTATGCAAAACAGCTTATTAGGATCTCTTTTTAAAAATAACAACTTATTCAAAACAGCTTATTTATGCAAAACAGTTTATCAAGATCTCTTCTTTCAAAACAACTTATTTATGCAAAACAACTTATTACGACATCTTTTTTCAAAACAACTTATTCAAAATACCTTATTTATGCAAAACTGTTTATTAAGATCTCTTTTTTCAAAACGACTTATTCAAAACAGCTCATTTATGCAAAACAACTTATTAAGATCTCTTTTTTCAATATAACTTATTCAAAACAGCTTATTTATGCAAAACAGCTTATTACGATATCTTTTTTCAAAACAACTTATTCAAAATACCTTATTTATGCAAAACTGTTTATTAGGATCTCTTTTTTCAAAACAACTTATTCAAAACAGCTTATTTATGCAAAAGCAACTTAATAAGATCTCTTTTTTCAATATAACTTATTCAAAACAGCTTATTTATGCAAAACAGCTTATTACGATACCTTTTTTAAAAAATAGCTTATTCAAAACAGCTTATTCAAAAGCAATCCGGAAACATATACAATATTTTTAAATAAGTTGTTTTTTAAAAAGAGATCCTAATAAGTTCTTTTGCATAAATAAGCTGTTTTGAATAAGTTATATTGAAAAAGGAGATCTTAATAAGTTGTTTTGCATAAATAAGTTGTTTTGAATAAGTTATTTTGAAAAAAGAGATCCTAATAAGCTGTTTTGCATAAATAAGCGGTTTTGAACAAGCTATTTTTTAAAAATAGGTCGTATAAAGCTGTTTTACATAAGTTATTTTGAAAAAAGAGATCCTAATAAGCTGTTTTGCATAAATAAGTTGTTTTGAATAAGTTATTTTGAAAAAAGAGATCCTAATAAGATGTTTTGCATAAATAAGTTGTTTTGAATAAGTTATTTTGAAAAAAGAGATCCTAATAAGCTGTTTTGCTTAAATAAGCTGTTTTGAATAAGCTATTTTTTAAAGAGATGTCGTAATAAGTTGTTTTGCATAAATAAGCTGTTTTGAATAAGTTATTTTGAAAAAAGAGATCCTAATAAGTTGTTTTGCATAAAAAAGCTGTTTTGAATAAGTTATTTTGAAAAAAGATATCCTAATAAGCTGTTTTGAATAAGTTGTTTTGAAAAAAGAGATCTTGATAAGTTGTTTTGCATATACAAGTTGTTTTGAAAAGAGATCCTAATAAGTTGTTTTGCATATATAAGTTGTTTTGAATAAGTTATTTTGAAAAAAGAGATCCTAATAAGTTGTTTTACATAAATAAGTTGTTTTGAATAAGCTGTTTTTTAAAAAAAGATCGTAATAAGCTATTTTGTATAAGATAAGTGTTTTTGAATAAGTTGTTTTAAATTTGGATTTTTGTTTATAAAATTTGGTTTTAAAAATCAATTTTGAAAGAGAAATAACTGGTTTTTAATTCGGATATTGAAATAATCCGGATATTTTTTTAAACCAAACCATATCTATTTATAATCCGGTTTTCTAAAAATAACCGGTTATATATCCATAACCATATTCATAACCGGTTACATAACTGGTTTACAATAAAATATGGTCTTGGTAAGGAATCCAAAACCATATAAGTAGTTTATATATGAATATGGTTTGGTCGGTCAAAATATCCGACCATGCACACCCCTAGCATCAACCATAGTGATAGAAACATGCTTCGGCTCATATCATAATGAAGCAAATAAAATCATATTTAACTAGAATCACAAGGTTACACTATTGAAATTCCCCGAAAAGGGACAACCTGGTGACTCCGGCCATGGCAGGGTTCACGGAAGGATCGGAACCATTGGGAGTCTATTGTAGAGAGTTGTCCATTTGTAAAACATTTGAAGGAGGCTGATTCCACAACTTGAACTCGTGACATTATAGTCACACAACAACAACTCCGATCATTGAGCCATGGTAGGAGCAAATAACACATGACTATTGCTCGATTTACTTTTAGATTTGAAAGCGCCATTGGGCCAAAGTAAACAAGGGTTTTAAGAGAGAAAGATGTGTGTTAACAGGGTGCCCTGGTTCTTCTCTAAAATAGCCGAAATTGGGATGATTTGTCAACCATTGATTGGTGGCAGATCTTTACAATAAATGTAAAGGATTTGCTGCGAACATCCAATGAATATTTGACAGATAATCAATTAACCGGAAGGTCCGATTCGGCAATGTGTCACAAACAACGAATGAATGTTTGACAACTGATCAACATACCGTTGAGTCCGGTGTAGTATCCGTTGAAAAACCAGTTTGGTAATGTGTTACAAACAACAAACAAATACTTGACAACTAATCACTATACCATTTTCAAAAATTAATTCACATATTGCTATGTTTGGTATGGTTT
>Ga0315915_1001100_pt1 | contig 31677 bp, 18 predicted proteins | sample MpolbnodulesMG_FD_207738 | JGI IMG/M metagenome (GOLD analysis project Ga0315915, IMG submission 207738) | Medicago polymorpha root nodule microbial communities from Los Angeles, California, United States - branched nodules | ecosystem: Host-associated > Plants > Roots > Nodule | place: USA... | reverse complement strand
CCTATTCTTCCAATAAATACGAATATTTAAATTAATACTACCTAACAACCAATACTAATAATAACATTAATACTAATATTATCTAATAATAATATTAATAAACTAATATTAAAAATTGGGGAGTTACAACCCGTACCAAAGGTGCACATTGCCGATTTGGCTACTTGTAGAGGATTTTCAAGGAGCGTCTGTTAGAGCAGTTGGCATTAGAGACTGAGCATGGTGTGACTCAAGAGGTGCGGAGGTTGCGGAACCAGGATGTCTGCATATATTTGCTATACTTGGTGGGGATCACACTCTTCACTAGCAAGAGCCAAAATGTTGTGGATGTTGACTACTCGAGGTACTTTAGAGACCTTTGATGTTGTTGCTGATTATTCATGGGGAGCTACGACACTAGCTCACTTGTATAGGGAGCTTAACAATGCTGCATGTTGGAACTGCGGTCAGGTGGCAGGATACCTGACTTTGTTGCAGGTATAAATTAAAAATTATGTTTTATTTTTTAAAATGTAAATGTTTATGATTTGTATATTTATATGTGGTTGTCATTGATGCAGGCTTGGGTGTATCAGCACTTCTGAGGTATGGGAAGCAATGATGTCCGTGCAAGATATCGAGAGGTTCGGGATCCATGCGCGATGCTATTTGTACCACAGTCTGGTTTGGGTACACCAGACAAGTACATAAACCATCTCGATGCGCTGGATTTAACGAGCGTTGTCATGGCCCCATATGGAGAGCACCGTGAGGCACGTCCATCTGAGTGGGTCAGCCTTTACTCAGGATGGCTCAGATACGGGGATCGCATGGTGAGATTTCTGACAGAGCGGGTACTTCGTCAGTTTGGGAGGATTCAGACCATCCCGATACATCCCACTGAGAGTGCACCTCCTGTGATTAATTTTGCGGAGATCACAAACCGTTTTCTGCATGCACTTGATCATGCGTTGACACCCGAGCAATTGGGGTATTGTGCAGTTCATGGTGTGGAGGCAGTAGATGGATACATTGAGCGGTTTTATCACCGGTCTCATCCACGCATGATTCTTCCTGACATGTCGATACCGATGCCGAGGCCACCAAAGCGTGAGGTCCTTGATGCGCTTGCTGCTCAGGAGGATGGAGAGCATGGGTACTTACAGTTTAGCGGAAGGATGAGCCGCATCAGAGACCATGCGTATGTTGTGATGTTCAGTGGTCTGGTGCCGCGAGGGTCTGAGTAATGGCAACATTTGTAGGATGTGTTGAAAGAGGTGCATGATGAGAAGGTTTACCGTCGTCGGGGAGCTACTGAGGGTGGCAAGGGTGCCAGAGGTGGCAGGGGTGACGGCGGTGGTACGGGTAATTATAAGGGGTTGATTTTTAGTGATGATTGTACTTTTTAATTATGTTATGTTTGAACATCTTGGATAATTTTTAGTGATATAACATTTGAATAATTTTATGGTTATATTTGATTAATGTTATGTTTGGAAATTATGTTGTATTGATAATTGTTATGTTATAAGTTGAATTTACTATTAGAACATATGGTCACCGGCATGGTATGTCGTTTAGAAGCAAGCTAAATGCGCCAAAGCAGAGGCTCAACCAAAACAGATGGCTTCTGTCTCTGTGCTGATGCAGTTCAGATTACATAATCCGGACAGTTTTAACACTTTCTAGATTATGTAATCCGGAAACATCATTTCCCACCCCTTTTGTTGACTTTCAACAGGGTGATTTACACATTTCGGATTACACAATCTGGAAATTGTACAAACTTTCTGGATTATGTACTCCGATCCATCTATTCAAAATTGACATCATCATCCATCAGGGTGGTTTAAGTGCCAAAATCCACGAATTTGTTCGGATTTAATATTCCGGAAGGAGTTCGGATTATATATTCCAGACTAGGGGTATTTTTGGAAGAAAAAAAAAGGACGCACGAGAATTCCATAGGGAGGGAAAAGTAATACTCAACAAGTAATCTAATTTTAAGATCCAATTGAGATAGGTTGTAGCTGCACTTCTAGCCTTTTACCTTCAAATTTTGGTAGAAGAATGTTGTTTACACATAGTGTTTGGCTGAAAAACACCAGTAATTTACCAATATAACCCCATCAACAGTTAAGTACTGATGAATTTTAATCAACGACAGTTAACTGCCGATGGACATTTACGTCTTTTACTGATATGTTTCAACCCTATTAGATGTGTATACATCAATTTTCATTTTGGTAAACTTGATTGTTTGTCTTGTCCATGTTCATATAATTTGAGTGATGCCTAAAAGTAACCATTGTATAGAAAAAATAAAAAGAAATAAAAAACAGAAATTTCATCATCATGTAGATCAAAGATGTCCCGTTAACAAGGCAAGGGGGTGAGAAAGAAGAAGAAGAATGATCGAGGATTTATTCGTTTTTCAGTTTGAGGGCTTTAAAATAGGAATTCTGCTCTTCTCCCAACAAAATTCACTCCCACCCAACTAAAATACCTAAAATACCCATGCGTTAGTTAACTAACGCAAGTGTAAAAATTTGCACAAGTTAAGTCATGCGGCGTGAGTTAAGTCACACATAACTCACTTTTTTTAATTTATATACTATATTCAGATTATTTTAATTACTTTATTCTTATTTATTTTCTAATTTATTTGTTCACTTTATTTTAATTTATTTATTTTCTAATTTATTTGTTCACTTTATTCTAATTTATTTATTTTCTAATTTATTTGTTCACTTTATTCTAATTTATTTACTTTATTCAAATTAATTTATTTACGTTATTCTAAATTACTTATTTACTTTATTCTAATTTATTTATTCACTTAAAATAAATATTTATTCGAATTTATTCATTAAATAAATACAAATATAAATACAAAGAAATGGAAAAAATTAATATTTATTCGGATTTATTCATTAAATACAAAATCAGAAAATTAAAGCAAATATAAATAAAAAGAAATGAACAATATTAATACATATAAACGTGTAAACTTGGTAAAAAAAAATGTGTAGATTGAAGGATGAAAAACTGACCACCGTCCAAAAAACGTGTGTTCTTGAGATCAAACCACCGGCCAACTTGCGTGAGTTAACTCGCACACAGGCCAGTGGTGCGTGACTTAAGTCACGCGGCGTGACTTAACTCACACAAAGGTATAACTGAAAATTCAGGTGGGCGCGAACAAAATGTGTTGGGAGAATAGCAGAATGCTTAAGATAGTCCTTGAGGAAACATCTTATTTTAACGAGTTAACGTTTTAACGAGTTAACATCTTATTTCAACAAGCCTACTAGCATTAAGATTTGTCACAAATTTGAACGAGTTAACGTTTTATTTTAATGCAAGAAACGATTAAAACTAATACTAGAGTATAAAGTGGGGGAATAAATAGTATTTTTGATCGAGTAGGAGATTATTAGATTGACATTGCGTTACATTTTTAGGGGCCAAAAAAGTGATTTGCTTAAAAAATGTTGGTCAGTACAATACTTGTAATGTATACAAAGAGTTTGAACAAAAAAAAAGTATACAGAGTGTTATTAATGAAAAATTATAAAAGATGAAACAACTATGTTACTCTAATTTAATAATAAAAAAGAATGTCAAGAAAAATGCAATACGAGAATTGTACTCAACAATATAGATTATGCCAAGAGTGATTAAGGAAAAATATTATAAAAGATTAGACAACTAAGCTCCTCTAATTTAATAAAGAAAAAATGGCATGAACCAAACATTATTTTTTTTTAACATAGCCCAACATCCTCTATAATTGGATGAGAACCATGTGCCACTACGACCTTTCAACCTCCTCCATCGGAGATAAAGAGATGATGACTTTCTCTTCTCTAATCAATTTTTTTGAGGTTTTCTTCTCATAATATATATGTTTGCAAAAGAAAATAAATATATTTGAATATCTAAAAAATAATCGACACCCAATTTCTACGCGGTTTATTTGAGTTGTATTTTTATAAAATAAATGATATTTGTACAACCATTTTGATAACATGGAAAAATAGTGCAATAGTTTATTGTAAAATATAGACATGTGTACAATCGTGCAATTGGTGAGGTGTAACTTTCGTAACAAATGGAATTTCGTTGTCAAATTTTTGTGTCAAAATAACACAACTCATACTCTAAAATATGCTAATGAAGGAAGTTCAAAGCTAGGATCATGAAGAGAAGGAAAAAAATAGAGAATAGAGTAACCATCGAGACAGAATTATGAACGGATTAAATAAATAAGCTAATGAAACCAATAATTTCCAAATGCACTTTGAGTAATTTGACATCAATTAATTTATAAAATCAACTTAAATTGAGAATAGGTGACTTGAAGAAGTTTTCTCAAGAAAAAAAACAACTTAAATAACTCACTTCTAACTTTCTAACTACTCTCTAATCACATCAACCACATTCTCTTATTTTATTTTACTTCAAAAATGTGATAAAATCCACTGTGACTGAACCATGATGCCCTTTGAGACTCTTGTATTGTAGTTGTGAGTTGCAATTGCTTCACTTCAGATAAATGATGTGTTTTTTCTGTACAAAATGTACATTTCACTTTAACTATGACTTCAATTCATGCACATGTTGCTATTGAAATGGATCTACCCAACATTTATCCTCCTTAGCTGCGTTGACCCAACGTTTTTTAAAAATATCTAATTCCTTGTAAGAAAGTCTCCTTACCTGCACCCCCTCCAAAATAATATATTAGTCACACAAACCAAATCATTAAGAAATTATTATTAAGATAATGTTAAGACACTAAAATAAAAAAGAAAATAATAATTTACACTAATAATTGTATGACACATTTTTGCTATGTAAGCTAATTGGATAAGCTATTAGTCATTTTCATTGAGGGTCAAAAGTCATTCTCAAACTCTAAAAAAAATTATATTTTGTGTTGGCTTATTGCACCAAACTCTAGAAGGTGCAGGAAAAAATATTAATCAATCAAACAGAACCTAAGCACAAGCCACCCAAAAGGACAATTTTTTTCAAAGAGAATATGATCTGACTGTATTTGACAATGATTGTAAATTGGAATGAATGAGGATGAGTGCTCGTATTTTTGGACCAGCAAAATAAATGTCCTTTTATGATAGGAACATTCAGAAAGTGTCATTAATTGACAAATAGTGGCAGCATAGTAAGGCTTACATCAACTCTATGATCCTTTTCCTGAGATGAATCTGAAACCTGCAATGCAAGTTACAGTCTATAAGTCTCGGTTTCAAGTTAGATTGAATGAAAGATTAGTCTTATGAAAACTTAAGCATTTCTAGATAGTTAATATATGGTAAAGATACTACATTTTTTACTGTAGTCTTGTTATCTACGCCTCCGAGAGTGGGACGATTGTAGTGGACAATGTACTCGGCATCAACAACACCAACATTTTTTGTTCGATCACCCTATTGATCATATATAAACAAGGTCAGAAGTTTTGTCAATCATGGATTGTAGAAAATAGTAGTTTGTTGAAATTCCGTTACACAATAGTGCTATAGCATATCGTAGAATAAGTGATTCGTTCAAATTTTTCTAAACTATAGTGCCGCTATTTAGCAACACCTGATGAAATCAAAATTACAAGAACATAACATAACACTGTAAAAAAGGTTGTGAAATAATGAAATTGATATATATAACTTGCCTGAGAGCAGTAGCCAAGCTGCATATCTAGTCCCCATGCATGGATCAAGTCATTCTGTAAAATAAACCGCAAATGGTAAACACAAATGTGTTTTCAAAACAATGCTTTCACAATCGCATTGATGAAACAAAGTGGTGTACCTGAATCATGTACCAGACACAACGCCACGCAGCTCTTGAGAAAACAGGAGCCATCATTTCTATCCATCTGAAACAAATTGGTTCATATTTCTTCAACTGCATAAAATAAAGGGAAATCCACATTGAATTGTCATTGCCAAAAATTAATTATTTACCCGGTGCAAGGAGGAGCAGTGCTACTTCCATCGCAGCCTTTACCATCAATAACAGCTTTAAATGTCCTCCTGTGAGCACAATGATCAAAAGTATGCACACCATAGATGTGAGTACTATCGAGTAGTAACATTAACGTTAATGTTCATCAAATACAGAAATGCAATTTTGGATAACCTGTGCACTCTTGACCTCCTACCACGTGCGGTAATTTGATGATGAACTTCCGACTTTTTAGGATCAAGTGCTGGCTGTGATATCTCCAGCCCTTCTTCTTTGACAATAGAAACATACCTTTAAAATCATAAAGGAAAAATGTCAAACACTAATCCTTAATGTTTTTGGAAAATTAAACTCCAATGGAACCAAACTTTATATGATTGTGATTAAGCAAAACTAAAAAGGTATTGTACATACTTCTCAGGGTGGAAGTTTTCTACTCCTAGGTCCTCATCCCAAAGGAAAATATAATCATACTCAGCAACTATGTCGGGATGTAAGAAACGCTTCGCAAACCACCTAGTCATTGAAAACAAGCACACATATAAGATATGATATTCAAAAATTGGATATGGGAATTGAATGTGAAAACTGAAATCACTTAGGTCTTAAGACACTTACCATTTGCCTTGATCGACTACCGCTATATGAACGACATCATCATTCCATTTGAATTTCTTCCATTCGTCGACATTTCCATCATAATGGAAAAGCGTCACAGTGAAATTACTTGCTAGAAACTGCAATTTTGTGTAGAAAGAGTGTCATGATCCATGGATTAAACAGAGTATTAGTAATGAGAAATTTGGACAAAAAACTCATTAAAGGACCTTTTTGACCATCTTGTCAACTAAATCTTTCTGCTTTATTCCAACTGCCATTGCAAACAAGCTGGTAGATGGCTTTACCTTAACCTGCTCAAATGTAAGCAATTAGTAAACATTAGAATCAGATTAAAAAAGTCATCCGAATTTAACTGATGCGGCCTCAATTGCAGATACATAAAAAAAACTTGATGCTGCGCTAAAATCAGAGTCACGCAGAACATTTTTTAAAACCCTTACAACCATGTGTCACATTTACATTGTGCACTCAGAAACACACTACAAGATAAGAACGAATTGTTCATGAGAATGCAAGTACGAATCTTGACTGAAAGAACCCTTGATCGGTCAGATTGTCAGAGTTCATTTCTCTTGGGAACCGGAAGATTACGACCAAAGAAGAAACACAAATAACAACTCAAACGATATTTCCTTACACTAACTACTCTTAAGAAGTTTTTTCTTCATGGATCAAATAATAGACAGAAATTTGAGTGGTGAAGGGTGAGTAAAACTCGCATTTAGTTGAAAATGATGACCATTCTTAGACATCCATAAAGGTCTCAGCTCCAAACTGGAAGTACTCGAGACTATACCCTGAGGTAAGGCTTCACTTCCACTAGGCCTGCACTGCTTCTACTAAACAAGATAAACAGATATAAGCACCAAACCTAAACATCCAAAATAATACATGATCAAGAGCCAAAACCAAAAGTATTAAGAGAAAACAAACCCTGCATTTATCATAAGTATGCACATTCTGACCTACACCATTTTTGAAGCTTGATAGTTTCTGCATAACACAAGATCAATGAACCAACCATTTAGAAATTTGGAAGAACATGAATTTTACTCGGTCAAAGTCAAAGTCAAATACATAGGTTTCTGAATTTTGTCAAAGAAAAAAAAAAGTACTCATTTACCTCTTTGTAGCTTTGTGAGTATATTGAACTTGTGAAAAAGAAAACAACAAATAATAAAAGTGCCCCTGGAAAGATTACATATAAACATGACTTTTTGCTATTTGAATCAGCCAAAACCGTCTGCTTCAAAACACAAATTCAACGTTAGAGAAATTAATAATTAATAATACCCTATAATATCATAACATAATTGAACAAACACTGAATTATGAAAGGTTTAAACAATATACTCAATATCAAAAATAGAAAACCTCTATCAAAAATTTTGATTCCTATTTTTTCCATATATTTTTAATGATTCATTGCATAATAACAAACGGTTATAAAAATTGAAAGGAAGAAAAGAAGAGGTTACGTACCCTAGCAGGTGATGACTTGATATCTGGCATTGGAAAATTCAGAAAACAGAAAATGTTATTCTGTTTGTTGATTCTGAATCAAAATAAGCAACATGCAATTAATATTAATAGTAGAATTAGAATGAAGAATTAAAGATGATGATAAACGTAACGTAATTCAAATTCATAAGGTTTAAATGAAAAAATAAACCTTATTTATGTAATGTATCTTTTGTTTGAAGATAAGAGAGAGAGTTGGTTGACGAAAGGAGCGGGAAGCGAAAATCACGGAGTGCAGAAACAAAACAAACATCATCAAACGTGTTTTGTTATTATGTTTTTATAGCAAACTCTAAGGTTGTTTTTTTATTTTTTTGAAACAACCTACGTTGTTGTTTGTTCCTTAAAAAACACACACATAGACACCTTTTTCTCTCAAAACTGATCAAAACTTGTTAACTTCTTCTTGGTCCTTCTGTATTCTGCCTCTTGGTCCACTTTTAGAAATTAATTTAATGAAATTAAATGTAATGTATTTAATTCGGTAGCAACAAAATAAACCGTATTTTATGCCACCATTCGTCACGTCAAATAATTTTATTGGAAATTTGGAATATTATCGTCATATAACTGATATTTATTGGTGGGGTGATGCACGATGGCACATTACCATGTGCTCAAATTTAGTCATTGACTAAAAATAAGTTGAAAAGGATTAATCTTAAAAAAGATTACTTTTTTTTTAAAAAAGATTAATATGACTGCTCGCGTCAGACACATTAGTGTTTATCAGCGTGTCTGTCATTTTGTTTTTCTATTGAGCTTAGTTGTATGTTTATTGATAAATAACGATAAAATGATAAAAATATATTAAGGATCGTCGTGAACTTAACTAAGTTGGTAGGGATATTGAATATTATATGCAGAGGTCGAGGTTCTAACCCCGGACACTTGAATTCTCCACGTTTAAAATGTATGAGTTCTAGCCACTAAAATATTTGACCAAAAAATATTACATATTAAATAAAGGGTAAAATTGAAAGAAACATTACACAAAAACTCAATATTTTTTATATGATGTCAAAATAAAGATTTTTTTTACCGTGTTTAATATGTTGCTAGTGTTGTAGATTGTTTTTCCTATTGTCCTAGATTGTTGTTATTTTAATTGATAATTTAAATAATATTATAAAATTAATAAAATATTTTAAATGAAGAGTAAAAGTGGAATAATTTTTTATCCCAAAAGGTTGTATTCCTTTTATAAATTAATGTAAGAAAATACTAACAAGCGTCTCTATCACATTTGAGAAGAAGTTTAAAGTTAAAATTTTATCTTACGATTCATGTTTTTAACACATTGAAACATTAAAAAATAATTTTTATGTATAAAAATTATCAATTGTTTCTATATTTAAATCTTTATTAAATAATAGTACACATTAAAGACATTTGTTAACAAGACGTATTAATACACGGTTTAGAGTGGATATAGATGTATATTTCCCTCAAGGGACATGGTCGTATAGATTTATTGTGCAGGAATTATTCTCTCGGTTTGGTATTGGCGTATTGCATAGGTTATTGTGTAGGAATAATTCTCTCGATATTGACTTGTTTAGTTTGGACTTTTCCCCTTTCTAATACGATAACGCGCAAAAACTGTCTTTTTTTAACATGTCTTTTTAAAATCACTTCAGAATGTAGGAATCATTTCACATGTCTTTTTTAACATTATTTAAAAAAAAAGAAATCTTTTTTAACATGTCTTTTTTACTATAGATGTATAGTAAATTTGCTACATTAACATGTCTTAAAAACTGTCTTTTTTAAAATCACTTCAGAATGGAGGAATCATTTCACAACTAAGTTGATCGATGGTCAATGGTTTAGACTCTGGGCTATTATAATTTGACATTATTTATGTTAAACACATAATTTGGCGTTTTTAAATTTCATAATTTATTAATTTTTATTTTTTTGGTATAGTATTAATAGAAGGTCAGTATTTGACAAAAAAAACGCCAGGCACTCAAAAAAAAAGTAATGGTAAGAAACTAGATGCACCCAAAAATATCTTCAAGAAAGAGTCTTCAAGCTTCTTAGGAGGGACTTTGAGACTCAGATAATATGTTCTACAACAAGGCTAAAATTTGAAGATTCTTATGTCGACTATAATCTTCGAATCACTCTCAATAATCAAGTGAATTAATCTCTCCTATCCAAATCATGTTAGATCCTATCTATATTTAGAAATGGTTACACTCTTAAATGGGGCGGTTGAATCCACTATACATTTAATCATAATTTTTGCAATATACTTAATCGAAGGACATTCAAAACCGAACCAATCCAATAAAAAAACATAAACAGAATCGAAATTGCAAAAAATCGCATTTAGTTTGGATGTATTCAAATCATTTATTTACTCAACCACATGACTTGGTTTAGATTCCGAATTTTATTTTACCAATCAAACCTTACTAAACCGAATTGCAACATAAGAAAACAATTAATTATATATATGTCACCTAAACCAATACTTATAGAAACTGAATGAAAACTTTTATAAAGTGACATTTTTTTTCTTTTGTTAATTTCTTTGTTTTTTATTTCAAAAATGTATTTATGTACTATTTAAACTTTTAGAAAATGATAAAATCTTAGTCATTTACATTTCTTACACTATATGATTACTTTTTGTTCGCATTTTTAATTTGGTATATGTTGTTGGATGAAAATGAAATTGTAATGTTGGATGAAATTTAAAACATTGTTGAAAGCATTGCTAGAAATATATTGTGTTTTAGCTTTTTAACTTGATTTTAATGTTGGAAACAAAAGATTGTATTGTTTTGAAAAAAACCGCATTAACCAATACAATTCAAATCGCATTGATTTGGTTTGGTTTGGTTCGCATTTTATTTTAAAAGTCAACCGAACCAAACCACATGTTTTTTAACTTGCGGTTCAGATGGCTTTAAGTCTCAAAACTATACCAAACCGTACCGTAAACCCGCCTATTTTAATTAAATTGTTTAACTAATAGTTACATGTTTGTTTACATGTATTCCACAACAAAAAAAAAAGTTTGTTTATATGTTTTGCCCCCACTTTGCATTGGTGTTTTCACAAAAGTTTTTTTGTTAATCAAAGTTTCGCAACTGAATAAAAACATTTTCAAGTATCTCAATTTTAGAATACATCAAAATAAAACTCCAAGGTTCTCAAATAAATCCAACATATAATGTAAATAAACAACCCCCGACAAAGATCCTAATCAAAGTCTATAACTAGACTCTGAAAGCAAGCAAGAAAAACGAGGAAGCGTCAAGCTAATCCCTGGGTACTCACACCGTCTCAAGAGTCCTTAATCTGCAAGTTTCGGTGGTGCTATGAGCTAGACTTCTTTGTTGACGATATCCAGGTACCTCTGGCGAATAATCTTGGAGACCTTATTTTTCGCCCCTTCCTTCTACAGCCCCTCGTTCTCCGTGTCCCTCAAAGCCCACATCCATATCAAAGCAATCTTACTGGAGAAGGCTTTATTTTCATATGTATAGTTCATATCACTGATAATATTTGTTTTCGCAAGCTTTTGGACGAACTTCTTAATTTTTGTTGTTTGAACATCAGAAGACCACCGAGGAAGACCATCGGGTTGTCCAATGTCCAAGCCCCATGTATTCTTGAAGGACAAATTATGAAATATATTGGAAGACTGAAGACCATCATGCTTTCCAATCTCCGTGCCCTTGACATTGTTCCGATCAATCAGCTCCTTGATTTCAGATGCAATAACAACATCACTCTTGGGCTCTCCAGACTTATCATTCAACCGTAGAAGGCTAGATTTCCTGAGACTTTCATCTCCAAATTTAACATGGCAACTCCAACAAACTTAGTGCCAACGTCAACCGCCATAACTCTTTCAGGTTTTGCTTTGCGTAAAAATTGAAACAACTGGATAGGGCGCATGTACTTCATTGCCTGCGATGCGATAGTGAGACGAGATCTGCGATACGATAATGAGACGAGATATGTGATTATCTGTAGACCAAAAATAAAGAATTCTTATGCAAACCAATGTTATATTTGTTAAAAATTGCTACCGTATACTATAGAAAACAAAAATTGCTATCGTATATTATAGAAAACAAAAATTACTACCGTATACTATAGAAAACAAAAATTGATATCGTATATTTATAACAATTTATAAATGATATACTCTTTTGGGTTGTTTAATTTTTTCAAGTCTACCCATCAATTAAATTATTTTATCGTTTTTATAATATTATTATTTAAATATGTGAATTACGCTCGTCTCTTTTAAGATACACTTAAATTACACTTTTTTTTTCTCTCTTATGTTAAAATATATACTCTCCTCCTCTCTTATTCAAAACATATTTGAGAAAATCACACTCTTCTCCCTTATGAGAAACTTGAATTACATTCTACACTCTTATGTTAAAATTCATACTCTCATCCCTTTCAAAACTTTTTAGTTCATTTTAATAAAATTAAAATTCCAATAAACGTATTATTTTTAGCTACATTTGATTCACAATATTGGTATCAACATATTATAAACTATTAAGCAAAATTAGATAAAATATAACATTAAATTTCATAAAAAAAAAGTATTGGCCAAATGATTAAAATTGCTAAAATGAGAAAATTCAAATTAAATTTTATATTTTAAAATCATAAGATTAATAATAAAATATTTAAAGTTAATATCATTGTCCATATATTTAATTTTCAAGGGAGAGAAGTGTATATTTTTACATAAGAGGAAAATAGAGTATAACATAAGACGAGAGTGTATATTTTGAAGTTTGGTTGAAAATAGGGAGTTTCACGTGGAAGATAATTAGAAGATACTGTGGAGCTGAAAAATTTCAAAAAGAGTAGAAGTTTTCCTTTGGCAAGTGCGCAAGGTTGTCTCCCAACTAGAGAACGATTGCAAATTGGAGGACTTTAGTATCCAATTTGTTCGTGGTGATGACTCTTGTGAAAATGTTTCCCATGCTTTTTCTTCCAAATTTTCTAAAGTAGAAGAAGCTTGGATGGAAGTGGGTTTGTGGGGGAATAATAAATAATAATTTGAAAATAGCATATGAATTTGTGTCTTTGTTTTTTCAGCTACATTATTCTTTATCACAACATAACTGTTGTTTGTTTACAATGACGCTATTAGGTATTTGAAAGTGTAGGAATGATAAATCGTGGAACGATTTCGAATCTCCACCTTGTGTGGTTGTTCAGTTAGCACACGAGACACTGTTAGGTTGGCAACATGTAAGGCGGTGGCGTGAGCAAGATGAAGCAAGTAGGGGTGAGGTCGAGAAAGTGTCGGGCAATAATAACAATACGAGGCCAGACACACACACTAACAATATACACTCACGCATTCGTCTTCCCGCTCTTTTTATTGTACTAACATTTTCTTTAACATTACAAACTTGATTTATTTCATTAAACTTGATTTAACATTTTCTTGTCTTCTAATGAAACTCATCTTAAAGTTTTGGCAGGTTCTAACTGAAGTTTTGCAAACATCAATAATTGCGCCAAACATGAAATTGGTGTTGAGTCTCCTAGTTATGTTGTCAACCACTTGCTTGTAATCAAGTTCGATAGACACCTTATATAGACCCATACTGCCAAGCCATTTTATCACTTCCTTTAGGCCTCGTGCCTTCGCTTCGTGTGGTTATGGTAATCCGAAGAACCAAGTTGTTTTTACCTTTATGAACTCTCCTAGGCATCCTCTGATGCACATGCTTATTTTATAACACCCTTGTTCCTTGAAGATTGCTGCATCAATATTACACTTGACCTCTCCCACCTCCGGTTTACTCCAATTATCATGATTATGGCTTATTGTTTTGATAGAATTGCTTTCTCCTTCTGCCCTGCAGTATGCACGTTCGCGTATACCTTATGATTTCTTCTCTTTCACATGCACCACAATGTCATTACAAAAATAAGGAGTTATTGATGAGGTAGTTGTTCGAGTAGTTGAAAGAAGAGAGTTACATATCCATATGTTACTTCCAGATTCTCTTTGATGATATGCCAAAGCCCCGCCGCTTCCCACACTGCTTCTAACTTCTCACAACCAAAGAAAATGTGTCGATCATTTTCATACAACCTACCACACATCACACAATGATCGCTACACTAAACACTGCGTGTTTGGAGGCAATACTTTGTTGGTAGGCAGCCACACGCCACCCTCCATAAGAAAACCTTCACTTTTTGAGGTACTTTGAGATGCCATAATTTCGTCCAACTGCTCTCCACACAGAAGTTCGTGTTATCGACTAAATTTTCCATGACGTGTCGATATGCGGAGCTAACATTGTATTCACCATGGGGTGTAAAGTTCCATAGATGTTTGTCCTCTTCCACCTCATTGATGATGGGCATAGAAGCAATAGTTTTCACATCTCTTTCATTAAATAGCCCGTTGATGATGTTTGTCCGCCACACATGTGCATTGTGGTCAATTAAATCACTCACAACGAGATCTTCCACTCCCATAGCTACCAAGCTTGTTACAAAACCCCAATCCCCATTTCGTAGCCATGGATCCACACCTTAACTTTTGAACTATTCCCTACTCGCCATCTGAAACCTCATCTGACCACTACATGTGAAGCATGTATAGTATGCCAAACAAAACTCAGGTTATGACCTAGTATTGCATCAACAAAACTCCCCCTTAGAAAATATCTAGCTTTGAATACTCGCGCTACTATAGTATCTTGGTTGATTTCTAGCCTCCAAACTTGCTTCCCGAGCATAGCCAAATTAAATTTGTATAGATGTCGAAAACTCTTACCACCATGTTCCTTTTCCATAGCAATCTTCTCCCTTCTTAGCCAATTTATTCCTTTTCCATTTTGTCTATTTGACACCCACCAAAAAGAATTCAACAATTATTGTGTTGATATTTGTAAATTATAAACAGTGTTTTTATGAAATTTTGATTTTGATTAAAAATATATATAAAAATGTTTGTGACTTTCAAATTATAACAAACACATCAAATCATATTTACCTTTTCCAATGACACCAATAATATATCAAATATGATATAAATTCTTATCTATTTTAATGACAACAACAATATAACACTATTATAGCAAAATTTGTTTAACAGAGTAACGGGAATAATAAAAAAGATAGTCCAAAATCCTCAATCCCTTTATATATAGTATAGATAAATATAAAGTTTATATAATATTGTTCCTATTTTAGTGGGGGTAGTTCCAATTTTAATGAGATTTTTTCTAATTAATAGTTTCAATAATATCATAAAAGGATAAAATAATAAATAAAACAATTTAAATTTAGTTGGTAAGTTTATAGTATAGATACCAACGGAATGACATACACTTACGCACGCAGGGATGGCAAAACGAGCCAATTTGCCTCGCCACGATAGTAACCGGTCTTAAAATGGGTGAAGCGGATCAACTAGGGATGTAGGGTTGAAAATCTCACCCCGTCCCCTTTCATGGTGGACTGCGCGGATTGACCCACAATGTTTTTTTTTTTTTAAAAAAATTATCAATAAAAGATTTCACAGAAACAATGTAAAAATATATAAATTTAAAACCAATTTAAGAAAATATAAATATATAACTAATGACTCCGCTAAAATTATGAATATCATCATTCGAAATAAAAACTTCATGAGTTACATCATCTAAAAATGTATAATAAATCAATAAGACATTCAAAAAATTTGATGAGTTTTCCAATTGACTAACTATTAAAAACACGGGTTTAAAACCATAAAACAAAAGTGATTAATTAAATGAATTTTCTTTTAGTAATGGAGGAGAAAATTGAAAATTTCATTGTGATTTATGCATAAAAAAAGTGAAAAAGAGAGTTTTTTATTTTATTTTGATCCAACGGGACAACTTGCCCCGTTTTTTCGCAAGTTAGATGGAGTGGGCACCCTAATAGTGGCGAGTTCAAAATCTCAACTCACCCTACTAAAAAAGCTGGGTTAAACGCATCAATCTGACCGGTACAACTCATTTAGTCATCCTTACATACTAGTCTTTCTGATTATTTTATTACGCTAATGCGTGTAAATTATGAAATCGATATTAAGTTGTTAAAATATAATAAATGATTAAATTTATAGATTAATAACTTGTCAATTTAATAGAGTGAAAAATCTTTTTAAAATATTCATAATGTATTTGAGAGTGTGTTTTATTTTACAAAGTGATAAATTAATTTGAGAGTTTTAGTCTAAAGTATAAACCCTCGAGGGAGAAGATAATAGAATTACAGTGAGTGCAGAGTCACAGAGAAATCAGAGGCAGAAAAACCCAAAGGTACTCTTTCTATTTTTTTCATATCGTTTTCGTGTTTTCACCACCCGAGTTTTTCATGGTTTCCGAGAATAAGATTAGGAACAGGTTTTGTTTATTAACTTTGTCGGCGACATACAAAAAAATTGCTTAAAGCTTGTGTGTTTTTTTTTTTTTTTTTTGCAGTTTCCTTCGTACAAATTGGAATCATGTCTTGGTGCACCATTGAATCCGATCCCGGTATACCCATTGAATTTTTTTGAATTAAAATTATTGTTTCTAGGGTTTTGTTTGGTACATTGATTTAAACTTTCATGTTTTTTTTTTTTCCTCTTTATCTTTCTCCCCAGGTGTTTTTACTGAACTTATTCAGCAAATGCAAGTGAAAGGGGTTCAGGTAATTTTGTTTCCTCTTTAGGATATTTGGGTTTTGTTTGGATTGACTTATCTGAGCTTATCTACTCGCATAGCCACTTGTATGACTGTTTGGGAGAACTTATTAAAACAACTTACTACATGGTCATAAGCTGTTTCCATAAGCTCTTCAAGATAACTTATGAAAACAGATTATAGCTTATATGAAAACAATTTAACTTCATTTTATCTTTGTACTAAAAATAGCTTATACATAACCTAGGGGTGGATCAGGATTGATTTTTTGATGTGGCTAAAACAATAATGTCAATAAAAATTACTCAATGAAATTAAAGACGATACTATTTTTTTCAAAATAGCATTTTTAGCAGTTTTTATAACCCTAACAAATGCTAATTGGGACAAAATAAGTTGTCAACTTTCTCTTTTAGACATTCTTCACAAGTAAAAAAATTTTGGGAGAGTTTTGGTGTGGGTATAGCCACACCTAGCCATGAATTGCATCCTCCCCTGACATAATCACACTTATCATGATAAGTGCTTATGCTATAAGTTGCAAAATAAGCTGTTTATCCAAACAGGGTCTTAATTTGCTTTACATGCTCATTTGGAACTTTTAAAATCAATATTACGGGGTTATTTTTTATGAAGCATACCTTGCCATTTTTTTTTTAACATTTCTAAGTGTTATAATTTGTTATTTATAAGCCTGATTTTGTGAAGTCTTCATAGAGAGAAGAGGGAGAGTACTACTAGGGAGAGTGTAAAATGTCCTCTAAAATATATTTGGAATAAAAGAGGATGTGACTAGGAATAAGACAGGCAAAGGCTGCTTAGTCTCTTTTCAGGCGGTAACCGTCTTGAATCAGTCATGTTCAAAACATCAAAATTAAGAAATAAAACAACCATCCACGGCAATTTCTGTTGAAAAGACACTTCCTTGAAGATGTTAGCATTTCAATTTAATCAAATTCACCAAATAATTACATAAAATGCATTTTGTCTTTATAAACAAACCATCAGAAACCCCTCTGTAACAAAACACAATACACTGTGTTCACACAAAGTCCTCAAACATTGTCCTGTGGTATTTGAAGTTAAATAAGAGTAAATCTTCAATTTGGTCATAAATATCACTCTCTACTATTTGTTCCTTGAACTATCGAAAATAATAAACCATCGCTAAACTATTCTCAATCTTTCACGTTAGTCCCTCAGTTACTTACAAAATTGGACAAAGAGTTATAGTTCATGGACTTACTTGATAGGTTTAGATTTGAGAATAGTTTAGGGCTGTTTATTTTATATCTATTGCTGAGAGGCCAAATGAGAGAGGAAGTGATAGTTTACGGACCAAATTTAAGGTTTACTCTTAGCAATAAAAGGATGCATGCCAGTGTAATATTGTATTAAATCCATAAAGTGGTGGAGGGAAGGAATCTGTTCTGCTGTATCTAAATTTAAATTTTCAACTAAAGGGACGGAGGTGGTCAAATTGTATAATTTTTTTCTCATAGCATTGCTATAGACTGGTGATATCCTTTTCAGATAAGTAAGCATGAACCATAGATAAAAGTAGGGCAACTTGGTCTTGGTCCTATAAGACTCCTTCCATGATGGAGTCTATGGTGAGGTTGGATTCGTTATGTATATGTTGTATGTAGACAGCTTTACCTGGATTTACAAGAGGTTCCCATGAGGCCATGACCTCTTCATCACATAGCTACAGCTATTTTTGATGTGCCGAAGCTCCCCTTCAAGCATGAACCATAGATAGAAAATGAAAATTAAGGACTGTTTGATTTATTTCAGAAAAATTTTCAGTTTATTTCTTGTTTTATTTTAAATCACTAAAGTACCCCTCATTTTTACTTTGTTTCTTGTTTTGAAATAATTGCCGAGAAATAGTTAAAAAAATAAAATGTTGTTTTCATTGTTTTGTTGTAAATGTATGAAAATAGGAAATGAAAGGTGACACTTTTTTGAATAAAAGAGAAATTAAAAAACAAAAAGGCGATACATATTTTCTTGCTGTAAACAAATCCGAAAATGTGGAAGTGGATGTGGCATTCCTTTCTGTCTACATTCCTTCCATAAAAGCTTGTGCGTGGCAGTTCCTGGGCATGAGTTAAGCACATTGTTGATTGCTATTTCTTGCTGATTCAGGATACAGCTCATTTCATCCAATCTGGGACTGTCACAACCAAATCAGAAAATTATTGATTTTAACTGTTCAACTAGCACAATTTTTTTCTTTTCAATGTAATGCAATCTGTGATCCAGAATACCTCGGCAAATAACAGGGTTCTGTGGAATTAGTTTTTCTTTATCCTAGTCCAGTTAGAAATTTTAGTATATGCTACCCACATGCTATTTGTCTTCGCAGGTAGAGGAACTGTATTCATTGGACCCTGACGCTCTCAATAGCCTTAGGTCAGTGTACTATCTCAGTCGGTCTTGAATTTTTTAATGATGGTTATCTGTTGTGATATTTATTTAATTAGTGAACATTTGTCTGCTCTATATGGTTTCCACACTCAATTGCAGGCCTGTATACGGATTGATTTTTCTTTTCAAATGGCGCCCAGGAGAAAAGGATGAACGTGCTGTAATCAAAGATCCCAACCCTAACTTATTTTTTGCTAGCCAGGTTATTTTCTTTTAAGACTTAAAAACCAAAATCATCATTGCTATGTAATTTTTGGTTTAACTAATCTTATGGATTCATTTGTAGGTAATTAATAATGCTTGTGCAACCCAGGCAATCTTGTCTATTCTTCTTAATTCACCGGATGTTGACATTGGTCCAGAGTTGACAAAACTGAAAGAATTTACCAAGAACTTTCCTCCCGAGCTCAAAGGTTTGGCTATCAATAACAGTGACCCGATACGTGCAGCCCATAATAGCTTTGCAAGACCAGAACCTTTTGTCCCTGAAGAGCAAAAGGCTGCTACCAAAGATGATGATGTTTACCACTTTATAAGCTATCTACCTGTTGATGGAGTATTGTATGAGCTTGATGGATTGAAGGAGGGTCCTATCAGCCTTGGCCAGTGCGCTGGTGGGCAAGGTGATATGGAATGGCTGAAGATGGTGCAACCTGTGATCCAGGAACGCATCGAAAGGTATTCACAAAATGAGATAAGGTTTAATCTCCTTGCAATTGTTAAGAACAGGAAAGAGGTGTATACTTCTGAGCTGAAGGAACTTCAAAAGAGAAGGGAGCGGATTTTGCAGCAGCTGTCTGCGTCGAAGGCAGAGAGACTGGTGGACAATAGCAGTTCTGATGTGCTTAACAATTCTCTCTCTGAAGTGAATGCTGGGATTGAAGCTGCTACTGAGAAGATCTTAATGGAGGAAGAAAAATTCAAAAAATGGAGGACAGAAAATATTCGTAGGAAACACAATTACATACCCTTTTTGTTTAACTTTCTTAAGCTTCTTGCTGAGAAGAAGCAGTTGAAGCCCCTCATTGAGAAGGCCAAGCAGAAAACAAGCAGTTCTCGGTGAACAATGGTGTCACTTTATAGACGACTATCACCGTATAGATAATCATGTTGCACTTGATTTTATTTTCGCCACTCTGTTGAGTACTGATGCACAAGTTTTTTTTTCTTCCTATCCAAGGTTACTCTGCCTTTTTTAGTATAGAATCATGTTTTCAACTTGTTAGTGAATCGTTCATCTGGATTTATAAGGTAATGCTGAAAATGCAGTTGAGAACACGGAATATTGAACACAGACAAGTAACTTATTAATAAAGGCAATGTTTTAGACTTAATTTATAACTGTTATAGATTCTTTGGTTTAAATATATAGGTGCCGCTGCTGTCATGTTAAACCAAAGGACTAACAATAATTAATCCAATCAAATTCAGTTTAAGCAACAATTTAAAGTTGCTTCCTCAGTTTTTGAAAATCAAATATCAGTTAACGGGTTCAACAAGACATGGACATTAGATCCATGGCTACTTAAATCCCACTTGCTAAAGTCCAAACCTTTCCCATTCAAACATTATTGACAGTTGCTTTTCTGACTTTCAATACTTCCTAAAAACACAAGTAAAAGACTAAAATACCTCCAGTGGTAGTTAACTACCACTGGATTTTTTGGTCATTTACTTGTGTTACTAAGACACAATGAATATCAAAACAACAATTGTCAACTTCATTTTTCCTCTTTAAAAACATCGTGAGTTCATCTTATTTAGTTATGGATCAAAACATCTTTCTTTTCTAAGCACATCTTTATTATTAAAGCTTTACCCCATGCATCCCCCAATCCTAATTTTAACCTAGACTAGACTATTATCCGTGCGATGCACGGGTCGTTCATACGTTAAATATTAACGAAAAATTGAGAGGTATATCATAGAAATAAGTTACTTAATTAATACGAACTACATTCAAATCCAAATTAAGATTGTCTCATGTATACACTACCAACATGATACATACGATGTCATACATTGCGGAATACTTCATCATATACCACGTTTGAAGTCACATTTGTGTTTTCACCATCTTCATCGGTTATGAGTATCTTCAATCCATCTCTTGAAGTAACCCTTGAAATTGCCACATATAATTGACCATGAGAAAAAACGGGTGATGGCAAATGAAAATAACAGCTGTAGAAGTTGCTGATATATGAGACCATTTATCATCCTCACGTCATTAAATAAAGTGTATGCATTTTGATTGGTCATTCTAACAAAAAAATAACTTATGATATCGATATAACCTGAGAAGGATATTTTATTAAGTAGTCTGATTCAATCCAATTGATTTGTTTTAGTAGCTTTTTGGTGGTTTAATATTCAATCCTCCACCACTTTCTTACAATGATGATTAGGTAGCTTTTTTCCCCAATGTCTTGTTTTGACTATAAAAATGTAGTTAAATTTCAGAAGTCCACTAACATGATCCGGACATTTAAAACAATATGACCTTTTACCTATACTTTATATGCAAATTATCTACCATCTATATATACCCATGTGATATTGCATCAATTTATTAAAAGACATACCTTCCCTCTTATGAAATTACCATATTATGAATCATGTACGTCAAGAGAGCAAATCATTATGCTTCACTTTGACAAATTTAATCAGTCATGCAACTTATCGAAAAGGTAAAAACCAGCATGGTTGAAAGCTAAAAATGTATGCTTTTCATTTGGTTATCATATGTGATGGCTTGTTTGGGGATTGACCCACCGTTGTAATTTTGTCCTGCTTCTTTACGCACTCCTTGTGTTAGGGAGCAATTTTTTTTGTTAATATATCTCATTTTGACTTGTTCAAAAAATTTACTCGAACATACTAATGTATAATATTGATATTTTTGTTTCATAGCATTGTCATGTTTAGTTCGATTAATCTCACTTTTATAATGAATGTCACTTTTTTTTTAGAGATAATGAATGTCACTTATTATTACTTAAATGCCTAGTCAGGTTAATTCATATATTGATTGATTTAAATATACTACAATAGAGAATGGAAAAATAAATCAAATGAAATAGCATTCATAATTGATGATCGGCCACAATCCAATACATTTAATAGGACGAAATACATGCCAAACAAATAGAGTCATATCTTCCTAAAAAAATAAATAAATAGAGTCATCTCTTGAATTGAACACTATATCAACATGAAATGTGCAATATAGTGTAGCAGAGCCCCCTAAAGCACTTGTCCCCATCGTTATTCCCTTGCCCACATATAGCTGTCCCGCGTTGCAAAAAGACTTCCAATCTCCTCCAAATTTGACAGTGTTATTCTCATCATCAAACGTCAGCTGCAGTAACCAATAATGTCCTAAATCATCAATAAGCTCAATATCCGTTGATTCTCTATTTATGATGTCGTCAACAAATTTAGCATAAGTGACTGTCTATATGTAAAAATACACACATATTAGAAATAAGTTAACAATTCCAAATATGCTATTGTTAAATGTAAATCAAAATACTATTCAATATCATTATTTATTCGATTCTTCTGCACAAATTATTCCAACGTGTGCCTAACATGCTATAAATGCATGTAAATGCTCATTAAGTTTATTCCAATTGTCAATGTCAACTCCCCAACATTAACATGAATGCGCCCACCTGGTTAATTATATCTGTCTATTGACTGTTTGATGATACATTTCTAAAATCGCACATGGTGATTAATGTCATTAATGGGTGATTGATATCATGTCCTTGATTACGAACAGAAAAGTTATGAGATCTACGGCTGAGATGTAGGGAGTGGTTGGCAGATGAGATTAGCATTAACTACGTATTAGGGAGGGAAAATGAGGATGAATTTGGGCTAACATGCCCAGCTTGACAAGTGTAGCTTTTATAATAAAGGATTTTTCCCTCCCGTTCCAACGCAATAAATTCGTACATTTGACCTTCTCACCCTTTTGTCTCGCAATAAATATCATTCATTTCAAATTCAATTGTTTGACCTTTTCATTTAAATGTCCTTAAAGCATTTCAATTTCTCACATTTTACCTTCTCACTCCTTTGCCATTCTTTATGCTCCTTTGCCATTCATTTCAAATTTGAGAATTCCCTCCTCATTTAAATGCAATTGTTTGACCTTCTCATTTGAGATCAATCTCTTAAATGCTCCTTTGTCACACATTAAACGTTCATTCATTTCAAATTGTTTGACCATATCATTTAAATGTGGATAAATCATTTCAAATTCTCACATTTGACCTCTCACTCCTTTACCATTCATTTCAAATTTGAAAATTCCCTCCTCATTTAAATGCAATTGTTTGACCTTCTCATTTAAGATGAATATCTTAAATGCTCATTTACCACACATTAAATGTTCATTTGTCATTCACACAGTATCTGCTCCTTTCACTTATAAATGCAAATCTTTGATTGCTTCTCTTTCACCTTCACATAATAGCCGCATACCTGTCATTTGATTCAACCATGTCCAAATATAATTTGAAGGTCTGTTAATTTGTAAACATTATATGAGTGTGTCATGTGTGTAAGCACTATATTGGTTTAATAGTATGGATGCTAATTCGTCTTTTTTTTTTTTTTTTGTACTTTGGGACGTCAACAATCAGAAATCCAATAAATCTTCTGCTGTTGATTGTGATGTTGGTGATGCTGAGACGATATTTGATAATATCACCGTGGTAGTAATTATCATATATTACAATCTTTGATACACAAAAAGAGTGATGGTATTCTCGATCAATCACTAATTATATATTTGTCATCCATGGTTGCATGTGACTGTAATCGTTCACGCTAACCTCTTATTATTTAGAATGCAATAAAAAACCAGTCTTTACTGTTGTGTTGATTTAACTGTCACAATTGCCTTGCGTCTTATAAGAAATATGAGAAAATAGTAAACATGTTTGTCTTAACTTAAGGAAAATATATGTAATACCTGTGGAACATTACCTTTTAATTCATAAAAAAAAAACGTCTTCATAAAAATTAGTTACTACTAAAAAACACTATTTTGCTCCTAATTATGGATTTATGCGAAATTCTAAAATAATGATGGAAGAGTATTTTAGAAGATGCTTGAAGATTTATATCAAATGCTATTATAATGTGTTTGAAAGAATCCTAAAAAAGTTTGTTAAATTTCAAACTATTTATATAATGTTCTTGAAAAATAGCTGTCAAATTACCAAGTTAAATTTTATTTGATCAATAAGAAGTTTCTTCGTGATAGTATTTGATCACATTCATACGCGTTTTGTTAGCTAATTTAACGATGAAGTCCCATAAGTATCCATTCATCGCAAGCTCTACCACACAAAGTATAATGAATGTAGTGACTGACTTCTTCTGATTCACTATTTTTATTCTTAATGACTATTTTGGGTCTTGCAGATTTTTTAAGGGATAAATTGGTCTTCAATCTTAGAGTTATATTTAAATGAGATAGTAAGATATGTATCTATAAGACGAAACAGGCAACTAGCCATGACAGTCATACCACATGATTTACATATTTAATGCGGTTCAGGCCACAAATCCATAATGATTTAACAGAATCATAATATTTAATACGGTCTTTGTTGTTGTTTTAAAAGTCACAGTTGCTTTTAAATCATAAAGTCAAATGATTAGGGCCAGAAATGAATGTAACATACTATATATTAAATTATATGATCCTCTAATAATATCTCACACCAAAAAGGAATGATTTTGCTTTTATCATCTGAGTAATTGCGATGGATTTCCCCCTATCACTCATTGGTTCACGCATGTATTCCACATTCTTTGGGAATGTCTTCTTATAAGGAATCCTCATTGTCAGACTCGAGTTGCCATAAACAACTTTGAAGCTATTGAGTTTTTTTCGTTGAATTGAACTGCTCAACTGTGTTTGTCTTCTACATATTTCGATCCAGATTGCTTTTTTGGGAATGGATACATTGTCTGCCATGAATGTTGTTTCTTTTGCTCTTCATAGTTGTAGAGGTCATTTTCTTTTCATTAGCACCACATACTTATTTGCCTGCAAGTTTTAGATCTGTTATTATAGTTCATGTTTAGTAATTTATGTGCTTCACTATTACAGATCAGTCACTTTGGGAATACCATCCGGACGATCCATATTATGTTGAACTGCTTAAGCTTAAATGGAGAACTTATCGTGTCGAGTTTCATCCAGAGGAGGTGCGTAAACAGATATCAGTTGGCTTATGTTGGATTTGTTTTTTACAAGTTCGTTGCCAAAGTGTTGGATATGTCGATCCTTAGTGGAACTAAGCATTTTTTTCCTTTCATTTTGATTTTTAATTATGTCGCATTTCACTGATAAGAGTTTGTTAATTGTTGTCAGGATGCCATTCATTTGGGTAAATGTCTCACGAAGGAGGTTGGACATGAGTTATACCGTTATTTCACGTTGATTGATCCGACACTATATCAGTACGAGGTTGTGGTTGACAAGTCACGTGATAAATGTGTTTCATGCATGGTATTAGTGAGTTGAACAAAATTTATAAGTTGCAGTACAGTGCGTTGATAACATTGATTAATGTTCGACCAAACATTTTTGTGATTCGTGTAAAAAATCGACATGGCAGTGAGATATCGTATAAAAAATACGACCCCCCATTGCTCCTAAATCTAGAGCGTGCAATCCATGGTCGTGACGAGCCGCCTGGGTTTACTGGAATAACTACGATACTTCCGTATCGTCATGATAAAAACCATTTTAAACATTCTATGACCAAATGGCTGTCTTCGGATGACATGAGTTCGGATTTTCTGGTATTTTCTCTAATCTTGTTTGACGTGTTGTAAACGATATTTTTGTTTTCTAGATTATCGGATTCCTAAATATATTTATTTCTTTTTTTCCATAGATTTATGCTAGATTTTTCGAAGGCACTGTACACGGAGATTGCTCGGATATGGTGTTCATCGATAGCAGTGGACATGCTTGGACTATGACAGTTTACATTGAAGCTGATCGTGAACATATTAGATTTGGCGGACGTTGGAAAAGTTTTCGTGATGCACGAAATTTGTATGTTGGGCAGGCCATTACGTTTGGTACAAGTGTGTTGGGTCATAGCAGAAATCTTTATGTTAAAATGTCGCCGTGAATGTGTAGAACACTTTAAGTGAAGCTCTTTTTCTATTTTCAGTATTCAATAATGGTTTGTAATTTGCAATTGTTATGTTGTGGACAACTAGCTATGCGCTAAGTTAAATCCTACAAGTGTTTAAGTGTTGCCATTTTATACTATTTATGTTATTTCATGTAGATACCATTCAATGATGTACTATTTGTAATGTTTTTGCATCAAACCAGCCAATTCCTTTCCCTCGGGCATTTTAATATACATGTGTGTTATATGTTTACAATTGCACGAAATCCACCGATAAAAAAAACCTCTGTCAGTTACGATTAGGGTCATTTGAATTAAAATCCTTCCCATGGTATGATTTACGTAGTGAAGATTTATTATATGACTTATTTCATTGTCATTTTATAAAAGCTTTTAAATTTTTCTTAGTGTTTACTTGCAATATAACCCGTGCTGACGTTAGCACGAGTCGGCGTTCTAGTAAAAAGTTAAAAGAGAGATTCTCATAAAGAAAAAGTTAGAGTGTGAAAGTAACACCAAAAACGAAAGAGAAAAAAGATATAAAAAAAACGACATGCTATAACATGTTAAAGTTAAGAGGTTCATGGTTGGATCTATTTAAAATGGTCATATTAGGGGCACCCTAAATTAATGGGTTATCTCAAAAGTTTTTTTTTACTTATATTATTGTTATAGATTAATCTCAAAAGTTAGCTACCATCAATGCTATACTCATATAGGATTATGATCTCATTTACAATACATTTGTTTTATTGCTTGATGATATAGCATTTTTTTTTTTTAAGAAGCTAAATTAGCCTACCTTAATTGACACCAGAGAGAATCGAACCTGAGACATTGAAGAGGAGCACACTCCCAAATCTCAAGTCATTACCACTATGCCAACCCAAGCGGGTTGATGATATAGCATTTCCAATTGCAATTTCATCTACAATTTGTCATTGAGTTGAATTCAACTATATAATTTCCTAATTTGCCATTGAATTGAATTAACCTATATAATTTCCAATTGAGAGTAATGTAACAAAAAGTTCATAGGATGATATATGTAACTAGAATGCAAAGAAAACAATAAACTGTTAGCTTATTTTATCTATAGTCTATAGTAAGTCTCTTTAGGTCAAATTTCAGATAATATACATCAGCGAAAATTTGGTGGCTTGGAGACATCGCAATTCAGCTTGTAACAACGAAGTTTGGTCTTTAAATTGACTCTTTTTCAACATTCAAAGCTTGGCAGAAATCATTAAAAATGCTTTCTTTGAAAATGGTGTTGCTGCTAACAAAGCGTTTTATCAACTGGAACTGTTTCAGTCACTCGTGCACCATTCTCAACGTGCACGAGATCTGTCTAGGATCACAACAACGAGCTGGCTTCAGAGGTCTCATTAGAAATTCTGTAGGTTTCTACCTTTCCGGTTACTCTGGGTTTATCCCTAATTCAAAAGACATATTACTAACTGAGCTCTCTGCAATCTACCACGGTTTATTGCTGACTCGAGACATGGATACTCCTGAATTCGTGTGTTGTATTGACTCCCTTCTCTGCATCTCATCACCGGTCCAACCATGAATTATCACACTTATGCTGCTCTCATCCAAGACATAAAGGATCTGTTATCCTTCAACAATACTTCAATCTTTCACACATTGCGGGAGGGTAACTAATGTGTTGATGTTTTAGCTATGCTAGAAGCTTCTTTAGATTCTGCTTTGACTATGCACCTGTCCGCGTCTGAGGGAATGGGCAAACTGCTTAGGAATGATGTATGGAGAACCTTCTTCCCTAGGGATTAATTGTTTGCATGTTTAGGTAGTTTTCTCTTCTTTTGTTCCTGTTTTTTGTTTCTGTTTCTTACCTTTATCCCTTGTAACAAAAAAAAAAAAAAAACAACTATTTGATAAAATTTATTTGTAAGTGTGCATGTGTGAGTTCTCTTGGATACTTATCTTTCAAGTTATCATGCTTAAAAGAGATTTTAAACAAACAAGATGAGTTTGAAGAGAAGTATTTATGCAACATATTTACACACAAACATATATTGATATGTCATTGATGTTTATATCTCTATTTTTGTCTCCAAATTTTGCAATTGCAATAAGGTAGACATTCAACAAAGCTTAAAGAAATTGTTTATGCTAAGAACAAGTCCGCTGTGAGTTTAGCAACAAACTATGCACATCTTTTCTTTTAGATCAATTTTGAATTTATTAACAAGCCACTTAAATCATTCTCATGTAAAACAATCACATGACCTCTTTATTTAAATGCTTTCAACAATAAATCCTAAAAAATATTCATATTAAAATAAATTGAAGCACGGTTTTTAAATAAGTCATATCAAAATTTAATTTATGAAAATACATATTTGAAATATCATAAAATCATGGTATTTTAACATTTTTCGTGTAACTTTTTGTGAGAATACGCTATACAACGTTTCTATCAAACACCAAGTATAGGTTGTTACTTCTTAACCCACTATTTAAAATCATTCTCATGCTTGTTTGTCAATCACTGCATTGAAACACCAATAAATATTAATTCCAATTAAACTCGTTGAGGTTAACGCCAAGACCAAGAATGCCAACAACGATGTAGCGACCAACGGAGATACCAACAGAGAAGGTGGACTCTGTGGAACTACGGGAGAGACATGTGGATATCAACAGAGGAGGTGTCGTCGACAGCTGAACGAAAATGTAAAGTGATTAAACGTATTTATGGCAAAGCAAGATAGAGTATCATGAGGACATTCGAAGTAGCAGCAACCGCCATCATCGGCTCAGCAGTAACATGAATTGTCTTCTTACAGAGTGAGAGAGTTTGTGTAACTAGTTCAAATACAATGGTTTGAAGAGAGAGGTGGAAGAAAAGGTTATATATATAGTCGCAATGGAGGAGAGAGTGAATTGTTTGGTGCACTTGCGAAAAACCAACTGTCTTTTTCAACACTCTTTCTAAAAAATTTTAAGTGATTTTTTATTCCGATAAACAAACTGAAAATTGATTTTTTTTTTTTATAAATAATCTCATAAACATAATCTTTAAATTATTGAATTTTAAAATTATTTTTTTAATCTGTAACAAATAAGTCACATATTTAAACATGAGTCCGGAACATGGGCTCATGTTTAGCACACGTTTTTAAAAATGAAAGAAATAATATTTCCCCTCAAACAAAAAAGAAAGAATATTCTTTTTTTCATTAAAAAAATTAGTAATAACAACATACATGCACAAAAAAAAAATACATCCACAAGTACCCATATTAACTTCCTAAAATATCTTGATAAAAAAAAGGTACCGATATTAATTCTTTTATTTATATATTAAAAAATTTGTCGTTTTTTTTTAAACCTGGTTAATTTCGCTATTCATTTATATTAAAAAAATTGGTCCTCGTGACCATAGCTTGGTATGGACAAATGCATAAAATATGCAAGTTTCAGGGTTCAAACCCCGACCACCACAAAAAAAATCAAAAAATTGAACGTTATGATGACTCATTAAAAAATTAGTTACTTGATAACTAATAGTATATATGTAACACATAAATGTAACAATATTTATTTATTTTTTTAAGGAATGTAACAAGGGTTGTTTTAGCTGATATAATATATAATATTCATTTTCACATGAAATGTATGACTGTAATGTTCATATTTAATACATGAAGAATTAAGAGTAATGGATTTAAAATTCATATATGTAGTTAGTTTTTTTAGGCAAATGTATTTAGTTAGTTAGTGGTGTTCTTGGAGATTGATAAACATTTAGTTTTTTTTTAGTAAAGTTATGTATTTAATTGGTTGGTGGTGTTTTTGTTGATTAATATGCATGACTTAAAAAAAATCATTTTTTTTAGTATAATGAAAAGTCGTATTTAATACATGGAAATGAGAAAAAATCATTCGTGTGTGATTCTTCACATATTCAAACTTCATTTTTTTCTTTTATTTTTAATGATATGTAAATTATATTTTCATCCCTGGTTTAATTAAAATTTGTAATACTTGAATTTCTAAATCAAAAGTAAAACTTGCAATTTTAAATAAGTTCAAAATTAATTCAAGATCACGAATATCCAAATTTTACATGCAGTTAAAACAATACTTGATACGTTTTACTTACCTCGACTGGATTTTGGATTAACATAATCTCTTTTCCTTAAAATTTATGGGATATTTTAAACCTTAAATTTCTAACTAACTTTCAAAATATCAACACAATAATACACATAACAATCTTAAAAAAAGTATATATAAATGTTCTTTTAAAGGATATTTTGTTGGGGAAAAGTAAAATACAAAAATAGTAATACAAAAATTATTCAAACAAAATAACAAAAATTAATACGATAATATGAAGAATTCAAACAACTTTTGACACTATATAAAACAAAGAATTCAAACAATTTTTTTAATCATTTAGTCTCTTTAATATCTCTTAATATTTTTAAATATTTTTAATCCCTCTGTGTTTGGTGTGTTGGATCATCAAATCCAAAAAGTCTCATTATTCAAATATCTAACAATCAATCATATTGTTTTATTTATTTATTTATTCTGTATAAAAATATTGAATTTGTAAACCCACTTATATTGATCTAGTGGTATTAGTTTGTGATATGGGAGTATGTTCTTCTTGGGTAAGATAATTGAGCTTCTTAAAAATATAATATTGAATTTGTTGATTTTTTTTTTTAAAGAAGATTTTAAAAAAATAAACACATGTGTATCGGCTATAAAACTCATAAAAGTAATACCTCTTAATATGTTTTAATCTTTTTAATCTCTTTGTGTTTGGTGTGTTGGTTCATCAATCCAAAAAGTCTTATTATTCAAATATCCAACAATCAATCATATTGTTTTTTTAATTTATTCTGTAAAAAATATTGAATTTGTTCAAATTTTTTAAAGATTAAAAAAAAAACACATGTGTATCGGCTATAAAACTCATAAAAGATTTGATTATGATTTTGAAAAAAATTACATGATATGGATATGCTACTACTGCCGGCCCTAATTTTCTAGCTAGTGAGAGAAACTCCAACTTCTCTCTAAACTTTCTTACTCTTTTGTTCATCGAGGAGGGGTGACTGTAGGTCATTTTTTGACATAGAATCATCCCTCTACGTCGTTTTTCTACTTTTCTTTCAATTTAAATGAGTGATTTTCACATATACTCCCTCCGGTCCTATTTATAAGAAAAAGTTGTCTTTTTAGATTCATTGAGTAATTGATGTATCTTGTCTAGAATATAGACCAAATAC
>Ga0315915_1001099_pt1 | contig 31685 bp, 18 predicted proteins | sample MpolbnodulesMG_FD_207738 | JGI IMG/M metagenome (GOLD analysis project Ga0315915, IMG submission 207738) | Medicago polymorpha root nodule microbial communities from Los Angeles, California, United States - branched nodules | ecosystem: Host-associated > Plants > Roots > Nodule | place: USA... | reverse complement strand
TTTTTTATATATATATATATATATATATATATATATATATATATATATATATATTTCTAATATGCAAAATTTATTAATAATCTAACTTCTGCATAAGTGAGACGACGCATATATAATCTTTAAAGTGTTGGGATGAAGATGTAATATCAAAACCTTTGTATGACTTCTCTTAGATCAATGATATGATCCGTGTGTTTTAGGCTCCATTCGCGATCCAACATGCCGCTTACAGAGCTTGGTTTGGTTAAATTACCCACTTTGTGCATGAAAAATCTTCATAACATTGTGACGGTCAGGTGACACGCCCCACTAACGTATATGAACTAACAAAGATGCAAATGTATATGAATGAATGTGTTTTTTCATAAGGAATCCACCTGATGAACATATTATCAGTGATTGAGCACTTCATGAGTCCACCCCGAAAAATAAAAAATTTAACGATCATAGGTCTATTTTGCGAGATTTTATACAAATTTATGTTGATTTTAGGTTTTGGATGATCCAAATTCCTGCAAAATGGTGTAGTGGTCCACCCGAAAAATTTAAATAATTCAATTATAGGTCTATTTTGTGAGACTTTAAACAATTTTTCAACGGCTAACTTTAGTAGCCCACCCGAGCTTTTTTTTCTGGCTCCGCCACCGCATATTATGTAATGATTATCCAATATTTTATTTTAAAAATAAAAAATAGCGAGATAAACTTGAGGAAGAAATTAATGGATTATCACTCTAAATCGATCACTAACTTTCGTAACATATTTTATTTCTTAGTAGTGAGTTTGACATCTCTCATCCTACATAGTGTAACAGTTTTCCATATTATTGTTCAAATTAAAAGAAGTTGCTATTTTATGTAGAAAATTCCTTTATAAAACGGTAGAAAATTAAATAAACTTGTTCAATTTTATTACAGAAATAAACTTGTTTATTTAACTAAATTAAACTTTTTTTGGACAAGACCAAATTTCCGTAGTCTTATTAGATATGAATTTTTTTTTTTGAAACAATTATTAGATATGATTTCTTAATTTTTTTTTTGGATTGACACAACAATGACCGAACTATATTCAACCACACATCTTAACTGGTTCTTTTAAACCACACAACCATATTTCTTTGATAGTTTGATTTGATGAGTTCTTCATTTAGATAAAATCTCAACATTGTTTTATGGACGACCATTGAACCTTAAAAACATTACCTACTTTCCAAGTATTTCATGGACTCACTAATTAGTTGTCCACGAAAGTAGTTATATTGAATATTGAAATTTATATAACAAGAAAATTTTGACAAATACAAGTCAGCAATATCATGCTAATTTATGCCTTTCACAATTAACAGGTCACTCTCAACTAATAATAACCCTATGAATTAATATTCCAACTCATATGCATGAAATAACTGATAGGGCACAATTAACCCAAATTGCAACTAGTCTTAATTTCTCCTTGATTCACATGCATACAATTTTATTTTATTAATGTCCATAATATACATTTGACCTTGGACGTTAAATGAATGGTGTAGGACATATATCATGAGGAAATTCATGAACCACATACTTTGTAGCCAGAGTTGAGTTGGGCTTTAACTTGAGCAATCACTGTTTTTTATAGTTGAAAGAAGAAAAATTCAAAGTTTGAATTTATAAATCTAGGGAGACTTGAAAAACGAGCAACCACCGGCAATAAACTGTGTGCAACACATGATCCAATAAACCCCACGATGGACTTCGAGTCCATAAATCAAAATGTACTAGAACTAATTTTATATTAATTCTACGATGGCATTTTTTTTTCTCGAAAGAAAATCATAAGCATATTTAAAAAAATACATTTCACATTAATATACTACATAAATGTTTATCAACATAAATTATTATTATTTTTTTATTGTAAAAAAAATGTTTATTAACATAAATGTTTATCATGGTTCACTGCACAATTTGGAATTACATCTAGTTGTCTCACACATGAGAGATTTTTCCACTATAATCAACCTTGATTACAAAAATACTTAGACACCACGTCTAAGATTTCCTGCCTCACCTTGAGGACTTCCCTCAATCCAACACGATTACGAGTTTACTATAATTTGATGATTGTTTACACTTGTTTTTTTTGAAATAATGATTGTTTACACTTGAGACTCAAAGAGTGGTAAACTAATTTAACCATACGTATAAAAGACTTCGTATCTTAATAATATTTCTAAACTCTTAAAAAGAATTCTAAGATAGAAGTTTGTAAAAAAAATAAAATTAAGAGTTTTTGTGCTAAGATTCGATCAATGTTTTGGCACAGTTATGGGTGTTGTTCTACTTGTGTGTTTCTTAAAACTTTTAAGGTTTATAGGAGTTTTGAATAGAGCTATTGTTTGAAGAATTGCTTGTGCATCAAACTTCCTTGAGAAGTTTCTTCAGATTCAAAATCCTTTGTCATTTAAGGAGTTTTCTGCACAAAGGTACTTCAAAATTTCTTTGCTTTAGAGTAAGATTTTAGTTATATGGTCCTACACACTTGAACAAACTTCAGAGTATCCTATTATTCTTTTATACATTGTTATCATCAAAGCCTTAGAGATATTGTTCTAAAACTCATCTTGATTCAATACCAACTTCATCAATCTCATCCAAAAACTTTAAGTTACGACTTTTCCAAAGACTCCACACAATCGCACACCAAATACTACTCTTTACATGAGACATTTTCTTTGTAATATTAAAGAATAGATCAACAATACCATAATCAGAAGAAAAAAAAATATGGTTCAATCAAGTCCTAAAACCCCAAAATTTTCCATGTCTCTACAACAATTAGACAAACAACAAATATGTGCCAAATATTTTCACCATATTCCCCACACCTAAAGCGATTGTGAGGGCAAATTATTGTTTTTGTTATCGATTTGTTCAAGTTGGTAAACAGTCTCTCATCATACACCATATAAAGACCGATCATCATTCATATGTAAGGTACAGTTATCCGAAACCTATTTTTTTGGGTTGGTTTGATCGGATTTTTCGAATTGACTCAACCTATGTACACCCCTAAAAGAAAGAGGCGTACTATTTTTTTTTTATAATCATATATTTGTAAGGTATTTTGATCAAGTCGTCATCTCTTCACCTACCAAATCATCATGTTTAATGTGTTTTTCTTATGATTTTGTTGTTGGCGGAGCCACTCCCTATTTTAGATGGATTGGATGGAGTGAGTTGATTCTTTTGCAACCGCTACTTTAAGTAGAAACAAAATGCAAAATAAGAAAATTTGAATGAAGTACTGAAGAAGAGTGATATTCAACAAATGTTGCAACCAGCCCCAAACCTATATAACATGAACCACATATATAACAATTTATTTCTTAGATACCGAATAAGAAGAATATTACTGATTCAAGAGAAAGTGACAATTGCATAAATGCTGGCCTGTCAAAACAACTCAGGCTAATGTGCCTAATTTAATTGTCAACTAGACTTTAAAATTTCAGCTATGCTAAAGGTCAATATAGTTCAAAATACCCAAAAAAACAGAATAAAAGATGCACAAATAATGATTACTTAGGGAACTATCTTAAATGCATTCCACATATAATTCGTGAAACATGCAAGGGCTGACTTCTGATCTTCCCACAAACCAATTTCCACCACATATCTATTTATTCTTCAACTATTAGAATGACCACAACACCTTATGGAAGTATTTTATGATCTTTGCCAATATTTTTTTAAAAAAATAAAATATGAAAGAAAGTTAACACAACAAGTTACAATTGACACATTTTTTTTAAATAGTTTTATTTAAATTTTTTTTTTGGTAAAGAAAAGGGAAATAAAGGGTTTTCATTTATTTTGGAAATATTCCAACAACTAACCCTCAAAGAAAAGGTTTTAGAAGATTAAATCTTCGCAGTTCTTGCATGCTGAACTAGATGGTTGTAAGTGATTATCAAGGGCTTATAATTCCAATAATTAGAGGTGTAATGGTCCAGATTGGTTCGGTTTTCAATAAAAAAAATTGAAACATATCAAATCTACATATATTTTGTTTTTTTGGTTCGGTTTTCAATTTTTTTTAGAAGTGGAACTAACTCAATGGCATATGATTTGGTTCAGTGATCGTTTCGCTGCAAATGCAATTGAAAAATGTTATTTTTTCATGCAGTGCTATTGTATAGTATAAGATTCTTATTATATTAAATATTACATGAACAAACTAATGAATGGTTAACACATAAATCTAGAGAATTGTTAGGGTCGGAATGAGTCCTCTTGAATAGCTTGTTGGGGTTGTTTCAGGTCTTTGTGTCTTTAGGGATAGACAGTCGAGGATAGGTTCTTACTTTAATCTGACATTCAAATGTGTGGTCAATCTAGAAAGCCCGTAATGATCTAATTTTTGTTGGCAAGCTAATTAATGTTGATATATAAATTGGTTGAGCAAATCCAATTTCAATCTGGGAAGTGGTTCTTCCGTAAACACATGAGGCATCAATGTTCTTTCTGCAAGTGACATTGTATACTTTAATATTAACTTTCTCAAAAAATAAAAACATGGGTCTTTTTGTCAAAGTGAAAAGGTGTTGGTTGTTAAAATAGACCTTCATAAAAATGAGTGAGTCTATTATAGCAAGCCTTATATATATATATATATATATATATATATATATATATATATATTATGCTTTAATTTCATATTTCCTTCAAGAATAAAACTTCATCTTAGCTTCATACTGTAAACCAAAGTTAAATGTTTTGATAAAAAAAATAAAATATTATGCACAACCCATTAAGTTTTAGGAACAATCTGTCCTACATGAAATGGTTAATAAAAAAATACAACATATGCACAATTCAAACCTTATTTCTTATGTTTTTCATCCACCATTAGCTATTACACATTCTATTAATTCAGCCTGTCTAAGTAATCCATTTTGAAATTTTTTGATATATTTACACAATTAGTTTCATTAAAGAATACAAATTCTATATATTAAAAAAAACATGATAATACGACCTTGATATATTTCAAATTTAATCAAACGGTTGGTCAATTTGTCTAAATAATGTTGTCATATCTCTACACAGATGGACAAAAGCAATACATTTTTCTTTGAAGGGATAAAAACAATACATATAACGATTATGCATAGGTGTGAGCAACTCCTGACTTTGTGATGAGCAACTCTCGGCCTGTATAGGCGTAAGCAACCCTCAGATCAGTGAGAGACTATCGGTTTGCACCGTAATCGAATGAATTTTAGGTCGTGTTCATCGTGTGGTGTCGCCTGTTTGATGGGTTCAAGGCATACCTAAGAGGACTCAGTTTGGGTCTTGGGTTAGTTCAAAATATTTCATATAACGATTCTTTTAGGCTCTATATTTTCTTCATTATATTTTTTGATTACTTTTTCTTCCACTTAAATCTTTGATAATAATTTGTTTTTCAGGTCAGTTGTTATACATTCTAACTCGGTTTTGTTAATCCCTATATTATGTATTTGAAAAATTAGTTGTTAGTTACTATAATATGTATATGCAAAGATTATAAATACAAATATATAAAAAGAATATAACAAGACTCACGGGTAAAGATATAGTTCAACATAATTCTAGCAAGTGTGTAAATTGTTGCAGCTCATTGGAAAGTATTCATAATATAATTGTGGGAGTGCAACATCTTTGATTGTATTTGCCTATTTGGTGTTGATCAGGGAATATATTGAATAAATAAAGAGCCATGCTAACCGGTGCCCCCAGGGCACTGGTTAAGGATACTAAAAAACAAGTTATTATTATAAAAGGAAACATTTTTAACTTTTTATGGATTGATTACACAATTTTCAATACAATAGTTACTATACAATTTCCTTTTTTAGTATCCTTAACCGGTGTCCCATGGACATCGGGTAGCATTTCCCACAAATAAAAAAGGTGTGTTCAAAAATCATAAAAAATTAAAATGTATTAAATGTGGTCATTGAATGAAAATATAATGTAGATTACAAAGCAAGAAACAAAAGCTTGAGAAAGGTTAGTTACATTAAATTAATCTAAAAAATGTTAGTTTATTTAGTTATAGATAGATAGATAAATAGTAGAAGATATCAATATAAATACATTTCTGTCTAAAATAATATTATACAGTCTTTTATCTCTCAACTATGCATATTATATTATAAAAGAATAAATATTCAAATAGAGTTTCTTTTGTACTACATGCATTCCAGAGTTGGTGGTGATCCCAAAACGACGCTGACTCATTAACCCAAGACACATCAGTTGCTCTGATGACGATAATGGGAAGTTTCCGGTCAAATGTTGCCACCGCAAAGAAGTTCATGCGTTTCATATCAACATTACCTCGCTCTAAAGCCACCATTCAGATACCCATTTCCAATTACTCGGATGCCATAACTGCTTTTCAGGGTATGTTGAATGAAGATCATACTCCTCAAACGTAAAAGTTTAACCAGCTGCTAAGTTCAATCCTGAAAAAATCCCCTAAAAATAATAGTAATGTTGTTGTTTCGTATAATGAAATGGAGAAAATAGGTTTGCCCTTGATATAGTTTCCTGCAATATTTTCATGAAGTGTTAAGCTCGTGTCAATCTCTTGGGTTATTCCTTATCTTTTTTTGCAAAAGTTTCAAAATTAGAGTTTGAACCAACTGGTTTTACTTAGAATACTCAGTTGAAAGGGTTTTACTCACGAGCGAAGGTTGACGAAGCTATCAAATTTTACACTTCATCTGATTCTTATGGGATTAGATCTGATCAATTTAGTAATGGAATTTTGGTGGATGGACTTTGCAAACCAGGGAACATTGAATATGCAGTGAAGTGAGTTAGAAAAAGTGTTAATCTTGATACATAAGTGTTTAATACTGTTATTGATACTCTTTGTAAGAATCCAACAACTGTTGATGAGGCTTATCGGTTATACGATGATTTCATTGATAGTGCTAACTCACATGCATATGTACACACACACAATGCATTGATTCGAGGTAGCTGTGTTACTGATTTGTTCAAAAAAACTTTTTCATTTTATGAACAAATGCTGTTCAAATGGATTAAACCAAATGTTTACACCTTTGGATTGTTGGTTGATTGTTTATGCAAACAAGGTTTCGTAAACGAGTCCAAACTTTTGATTAATATAATGTTGAAACAGGGTTTGCTCTTCTGGTTACCTTGTGCTCAATGATGTCCAAAATGCAATGAAATTGTTTAATTCATTGCCTAAAAGAGGAATAAACCATAATACCCAATTTCAAAAACTCATTTCCAATTACTCTGATGTTATAGCTGCTTTTCGGGATATGTTAAGTGAAGATCCTACTCCTCCAACATACAAGTTTAATCAGGTATTAAGTTCAATCAAAAGAAGAAAATCCCTAAAAATAATAGTAATGTTGTTGATTCATAAAACGAAATAGACAAAATGGGTGTTGCCCTTGATGTAGTTTCCTACAATATACTCATGAACATGATTGTCCCTATAAAATCAAAGACCCGACTCTCGTAATAAAAATAGGCCCTTCATAAAATAAATACACAATTTTTTTAAGAATAATCTTCTATTTAAATTTAAAATAACATTCGTAAACATTAAAAATTATCATCATTATAACTAAAACAAAAATAAATCTTTATTCTAATCAATAATATGAAAATACAATTTCGAACGAATATTTTTATTAATCTTTCAACTACGAAAAAAAAAGTTATCAAATTGGAGGTCCGTGTGAAATATATAATTAAAATTATATTGAGTTATTAAGTACTATATATATTGGTATTTTGATGACAAACACATAAATGTGTAAAGCCTAGTGTTAGTGTGTATTTTATACCAATGCTCTTTCCCAGGTTCAACTCTCATTGACTGGTTTTTAAAATTAAAATATTAAATAAATAAAAAATTATGATGAAAAAATGAAAACCATAGAGTTGAGCAAGTGACCGTCAACTTGCAAACATGCATCCCAACCGCTGCACTAACGATTCTTATAGTGATTGTAGTTATTATCCAAACTTTTCATCAATATAATGTTGAAACATAATATGTAAGTTGATTTGATTTGCTATGCACCACTAGTCTCTGGCTACTTTGTGCTCATTGATGTCCAATATGCAATGAAGTTGTTTTATTCATTGCCCAAAAGGGGGATAAACCAAGATAACCATTTTAGAAACTCATTTTCAATTACTCCTATGTCATAGCTACTTTTTAAGATATGTCAAATAAAGATCCCGCTTCTCCAACATACAAGTTCAATAAGGTGCTAAGTACAATACAAAAAAATAAAACCCCTAAAAATAATGATAATGTTGTTGATTCGTATAATGAAATGGAGAAAAAGGGTATTGGCCTTGATATAGTTTCTTACAATATACTCATGAACAAAATGCAATGAAGTTGTTTTATTTATTTCCCAATAGGGGGATAAACCATGATACCCAAGTTTATAACACAATGATATCTGATTGTTGTCGGATGAAGTTGTTTGATGATGCAACGAGGCTTCTACAAGAGATGAGCTCCAAAAACATCAAACCTGATGTTGTTTCTTATGGAATAATCATTGATTCATACTCTCATTTAGGTGAAATGTAGGGTGCTTGTAAGTTGTTTTATGAGATGGAGTAGAAAAGAATTAAGCATCACTTTGTGATATACACTTATATGTTGGATGGGTTGTTGAAATCTCATAAACCAGAAGAGACTTTGAAACTATTTGACAAAACACATAAATGTCTAAAATATAGTGTTAGTGTGTGTTTTATACCAATGCTCTTTCTCAGGTTCAACTCTCATTGAGTGTTTTTTTAAATTTAAAATATTAAATGAGAAAAATTATGATGAAAAAATGCAAACCAGAGAGTTTAAGAGGTGACCTTCAACTTGCAAATACGCATCCCAACCTTTATGTTAACGATTCTTAGGTAGTTATGTTACTGATCAGTTCAATAAAGTTTTTTTATTTTATGAACAAATGTTGTTCAAAGAGATTAAACCAAATGTGTAAGTTGACTGTTTATGCAAACAAGATTTGGTAAACGTCCACACTTTTCATCAATATAATGTTGAAACAGGGTCTGCAAGTTGATTTGATTTGCTACACAACACAAGTCTCTAAGTACTTTGTGTTCAATGATGTCCAAAATGCAATGAAGTTGTTTTATTTATTTCCCAATAGGGGGATAAACCGTGATACCCAAGTTTATAACACAATGATATCTGGTTATTGTCGGATGAAGTTGTTTGATGATGCAACGAGGCTTCTACAAGAGATGAGCTCTAAAAACATCAAACTTGATGTTGTTTCTTATGGAATAATCATTGATTCATACTCTCATTTAGGTGAAATGTACGGTGCTTAGAAGTTGTTTTATGAGATGGAGCAGAAAGGAATTAAGTCTAACTTTGTGATATACACTTATATGTTGGATGGGTTGTTGAAATCTCATAAACCAGAAAAGAATTTGAAACTATTTGACAAAATAAGGACAAGAGGAATAATACTTGATGTTTGTGCCTACACTGCTGTAATTTTATGACTGTCCTAGAATAGATGGTCTAATATGGCTAAACTGTTCTTGAAAGAGGTATTTCATAAAGGATTTGAACTTCACAAGGGAGTCTACCAGACATTATTTGTTGTATTTGTACACAAGCAAAAGTAACCCAATTGTTTGTGGCTCTCTCATATTTATGAACATGACTATCCCTATAAAATCGAAGACCCGACTCTCGTAATAGTAATAGACCCTTAATAAAATAAATATAGTTTTATTTTAAGAAATATCTTATATTTAAATTAAAAATAACATTCGTAAACATTTAAAATAATCGTCATCGTAACTAAAACAAAAATAAATCTATATTCTAATCAATAATATGAAAATATGTTTTCGAACAAATATTTTTATTAATCTTTCATCTACCAAAATCCAGTTATAAAACTGGAGGTCCGTCTTAAATATATAATTATAATTATATTGAGTTATTAAATACTATACATATTGGTATTTTGATAACAAAACACATAAATGTCTAAAGTATAGTGTTAGTGTCTGTTTTACACCAATGCTCTTTCTCAGGTTCAAATTGAGTGTTTTCTTAAATTTAAAATGTTAAATAAGAAAAATTATGATGAAAAAAATGCAAACCAGAGAGTTTAAGAGGTGACCTTCAACTTGCAAATACGCATCCCAACCGTTATGTTAACGATTCTTAGGTAGTTGTGTTACTGATCAGTTCAATAAAGTTTTTTCATTTTATTAACAACTATTGTTCAAAGAGATTAAACCAAATGTTTACACATTTGGAGTGTTGGTTGATTGTTTATGCAAACAAGGTTTGGTAAACGTGTCCAAACTTTTCATCAATATAATTTTGAAACAGGGTTTGCAAGTTGATTTGATTTGCTACACAACACAAGTCTCTAAGTACTTTGTGTTCAATGATGTCCAAAATGCAATGAAGTTGTTTTATTTATTGCTCAATAGAGTGATAAACGATGATTCCCAAGTTTATAACACAATGATATCTGGTTGTTGTCGGATGAAGTTGTTTGATGACGCAACCAGGCTTCTACAAGAGATGAGCTCAAAAAACATCAAACCTGATGTTGTTTCTTATGGAATAATCATTGATTCATACTTTCATTTAGGGGAAATGTACGGTGCTTGGAAGTTGTTTTATGAGATGGAGCAGAAAGGAATTAAGTCTGACTTTGTGATATACACTTGTATGTTGTATGGGTTGTTGAAATCTCATCAATCATAAGAGAATTTGAAACTATTTGACAAAATAAAGACAAGAGGAAGGGGTATGGCTAATTTTATGTCTGTCCTAGAATAGATGGTCTAATATGGCTAAACTGTTCTTGGAAGGGGTATTTCATAAAGGATTTGAACTTCATAAGGGAGCCTACCAGACATTATTTGTTGTACTTGGACACAAGCAAAAGTAACCCAATTTTCTGTGGCTCTCTTGTCTTATGATCAGTGGAAGATCTCCTTGGAGACCCATAGGAACCACTACACCTTCCAAGTTTCATATAAATATTATATTAGTTATGTTATATCACATATGTATGGTTGGTTCAGTTGAAAAATGACATGTTGTTGTTCTTGCGGACACGTGTTCGATCTCCCTACTTTTTTTTTTTTTATATATTTCTTTTGCATTAATAATCTTTTATTAAAAAAAAATGTTCCCATCCGGACTTGAACTGCTATGCTTCATGTAAAATTCAAACAATTAAACTTATACACCTCTTGATAATTTTGCTAATATTTTGAAACTGTTTAATATATATTCCACAAATATTTTTTTCTTTTTGAGGGAGTATACCACAAATATTTGGCACCCTAAACCAAAAAACTCAAGATCCGTCATTGCTTATGATGCTTATATATGTTTTTCCAAAACTAATTATAGTTTGCTAATAACTTTAGTTAAGTTCTCTTATGGCCAATATGTTTAATACTTTATTGTGAGCTATGACTAATATGCAGAAGCTACTTTCCCCTTTACTTGTGTTGTTTATATATAAATCCTGACTTTGTCCATTGGGTTAAGCATTGAGAAACAATATATGGTGAGGAGGTTGGCTAAATTTCATTTACTGATGGATTAATAATTTTTTAAAAGATAATCTTGATCTCCATTATAAATTTATACATGTCATCTTAGTTGACAAAGCGATTTCAATTCCATTTAGAATGATTTATATCCAGATACAAATTTATTCTCATTAATTCATATTATATTAACATCATTGTATTATTTTAATACAATCTTACATTGATTATAAATAATATATCATATATATATTAACTAACTTGTGTAATATATTTTATTAGGTCTACTTAGATAAATGTTAAGAGACAACATCTCCCTGGAAACTTAAATTTATGATCAAATTTTTCATAAGGATCTACTTGAAAGACTTTCAGGTGATAATACCACCGCATGCGTAAATTAAATGGATTTTTATTCAGGTCTTATAGAATGATTTTCCAGTGACCACAATCCCACGTTAGATAACAGTTAGCCTGAATTTTTTAGTGTTTGTTTTCGAGAGGACGATTGTCAAGTCGAAAGAAGAGTTCTTCAAGTGTATGCTAAATACACTTGAATTCGACAAGATTCAATGGAGAAAGATTCGACAAGTCTTTTATTTCGATTAAAAGAAATTCAAATTCTCTTTTAGGAAGCAAGATCAACAATCCAAGACAAGTGGGACTTTATTTGTGAAAGTTTTTCTATAAAAACAACTAAACTTTTTAACAAGTTTCTATAACATTGTGTGTTCTTGCATTAGAAATTTTTTCTGGGTAAATTGTTATTTGTGTATGCGTTTAAGAAATGGCAAGACCCTTCCATAAATGGCTCGTTCTAATACAAATTCAAATACAAGTAATGCTACCACATCTAATACATAAAACAATGTTCAAAACACACAAGAACAATCAACCCAGGCGCCTGTTTTGACGGTTAGTGTTAATGTGTCAACTGCTATGGGAGTAACTTCTCCTATGCCGGTTTCGAAAGTTATGGGGGTAACTTCTCTTGTATCTTTTTCAACAGTAGCAATATTGTAACAACCAGAAATTGTGGCTTCTGTGCCACCACCAATATCCTTTCCTATGACCCCTAGGGGCACTAGCCCTGATTGAAAAAACAATGGACACTAGATTAACTTATATGCTACAATTTACGTTACCAATGGTCACCAGGGAATAACTCTATGGTATGCTAACATCAATGATCGCATGCCTACAAACTAATGCATCGAAGTATGCTGATAATGCAACAACTGCATTTTCTCCTTATAACACACATTCCTGGTCGAAATCCCATACCATCTTTAACAACAAATTCATTATTGTCTTTAAGACAACAGATGGATGAGAGTCATCATGAATGGTTAACATGCTAATGATAGGTCCGCAAGTGCACGGAAATATCGGTTTTAGTATAAAAGATGTCGAATCCCACAAAGACCAATGTCAAATACCGTTATCTATTGCCACGTTGTTTATCTAAGGCGATGCTAATTAGTTTAGTTACAAAATTGGAAAATAACTTGTTTTTAATTACTTTAAATGACGAGAGTCTGTAATATAATTTGTGTCGACCATTGATGCTTGCTAAATTGTATTTTATTATTGTAACAGGAAAATATTTTCGTGCGTTAAAAGGATTAAATTAAAGGGGTCATCAACTTTCGCGTGTACGACACCGAATTTTGACTTTGTAATCTATTCGACCGCTTTCGCGCGTACGCCTTACAACTTCAAAACTCTCTTTGAAAAAATAATCAATTTACGTTTGAAAAGTTATTTTTAGTAGAAATTTTAATTTAAAGGTCCTGTTAGCTTTCGCATAACCGGTACCGTATTTTAAACTCACAGACGCCAGCTTTTCCGTGTATGGCCACAAGTTTAAAATAGCATTTTTGAAAATTAGAAATTTCTAAATTAATTAAAAAGAATGCTCTCGCTGTTTTTCAAAATCAATTTCTGAATTTTCTACGGTCAGATACAGGTTCCGCTCTTTCAAGAAGAACCCAGTATCACTTTATTTCAGCTTTCACCGTAAAATTCATCGTTTAAAATTCAGAATTTTAAGACTTAAAAATAATTCCAGTTACAATTTCTAATCATACAATTTAACTGAGTATCATTGGTACGACGTTCATCATATTCCAGACTCTATAAAAAATCTACTCAGACATAATGATGATAATAACTAAACAATTGTTCATGTTATGCATAGTAATTGAAACAGGGAAGCAAAAGAACAAAGTGAATAATTAGAAACAAAGTAAACCTAACCTGAAATTAGATGAATTGAATTGCATACCATACCAGCAATAGCAGCCGAAACATGGAATTGGAGTGGAAAGAATAACAATGATGCAGCAAACACCAATATGGAGTGGACCGCAGCAAATGGAACGGCCACACAACAAGTAAACAATTCACAATAGATATCCGCAGCCACACTAAGGAATTAGGATTGGGACCGAGAGGTGCCCCAAATTCAACAAGTTGAACCTATAATACAAGGAGAGGTTGTGAGAAACCTAGGAGTAATTCTGGTAAATAGGAATGATAATGCAGATGAAATAGTTAGAAATGTCCAACAAAATATACATATACAAGGTTTGAATTGTCAATAGCCTTATATGTCAAAATGTTTTTTTTATTGTAACTATGATTTGTTTTTTAAAAAGTTAACATATTATCATGATAAATGATCATATAATTCTTCAATCATATTTAATTTTTTTTTTTTAAAAAGTTACATAGTTCGTAATTTAAAAAAGAAAAGTAAGCTCTCAATCCAAACATACCCTAAGAGTTAAATGGGGTACCAGAACAACATTTATAAGAGAAGAAGAAATGAATAGAAAATGAGATGCAATGAAGAAGAGAAAAATGGAAGTAAAAGATAAGAGATGGAAATATTTGAAAACTAATCAAGAGAATTTGAAGAACAAAAAGCTTAAAGCACAAATAGCAAAATGTCGTCGGCGGTGAGCAGAATGATTATGACGATGAACATAAATTTAGGGCTTGTGGTTTGTTGAGTGTGAGATGAAGTGAAATGTATTGTATTGTTCAGTGTGTGAGAAATCTGTTCATATTGTTTGTTGTTTTAGTGCGAGAGTGTTAGTAAAACGTGGGGCCTAAGATAAGTCAAAACGAGCTTAGTAAACTTGGTAAACCTACCGACTCAATTCATTAGTTCATTGAATTTCAAAATTAATAATCGAGAACCAAACCAATCTCATTTGATTTCTTTTTGGTTCGACTTGATTTTTAAACAGAACTAGAAAATATGAGGTAAAATTTGGTTTGATCTTTCAATTTTAGCGGTTTTGTCCAACCCACTTAAACGTACTAATATTGCCTCATTCAAATTAAAAGAATTGGAAAAAATATATCTCATTAGTGAGGTTATTAATTCTAAACAACAATGATATGTATACATCTATTAATTTCCTACACACATTCAACAACTCATTTTCTTTCTATATCTCTCTTCCTACACATCATTAACTTATCACATATATCACATCACTTCTTCATATCTCTCATGGTGTATACACTCTATGAGATGTATACAAAACATTTCCCAATTCCAAATGGAGCAAATCATAGCACTTAAATAATCATTATGTCTACTTGAATGATACAACTTGGAGCACAAAGATATTACCATTACTTGTACATATGTTGTCGGATAGGAAAATTAAAATCTGCTACTTCCTCCGTCTCATAATGAGTGAGTTATTTGATCATTTACACATGATAAGAAAAATGTATAAGTGAAAGATAAAGAAAAATGATTTTAATTACCCTTATAAAACATTGGTACATTCACCGATATGATAAATGCAAAGTGAAAAATATTAAATTTAGAGTGATGCAGTTAACATTAATCGAAATGTATAATTGAAAAAATGTAATTAACATTGCTTTGAAAAGTAAAATGAATCATTCATTGTGGAACATATTTTTTTTCTTTCAAATGTGTAACGCATTGTGGGATGGAGGAAGTGCTTTGATATAAGGGGTTAAATGATTTTTCAGAAAAACATTTTTAATACTTCCTCCTTTCTTAAATACATGTCGCAAATTGATAATGTGTACTATTCACATAACTTACTTTAGCCATATTTTTTTTAACAAATATATAAATACATATGTTAGTATATTGTTCAATTTGTCTCAATGAATACTTTCTAAATATCGATTTTTTATTATAGATAATTAAAGTTATTAAATATCAAAGTTTTTGAAAGACATCTGTGAAGTGGTTGACTGCGATATATATTTTGAAACGGAGGGAGTAAAAATTGATACATCATTTCTTTTTACAAATTGCAAAGGATCCCATTTACTTGTCATGCTAACAAATGTCATAAAGACACTTATTAGGAAACTAAAAATGAAAAGAAGTGATAAATTCTAGGTATCGAAAGTCAAATTATAAAGTTTTAAAGTGTTGAATATATCATTTCTAAAATAAAGATTCTTTTTTAATTGTTTTGATCAAGTGTCCTAAAGGCACTTAAAAAGAATAACATTACATTTTTTTAGACCTCATCCGAAGGTGTTAATTAAGAACAACAACAAAATTAATTTTATATCCAAAAGTAAAAGCTGTGGATTTAGTGTATTCGCAAGGTTTAAACATTTGACTGAAATTTGCTAAAAAAAAAAAACATTTGACTGAAATGACTAATTCATCACATATAAGATTAATTCATCACATAAAATTATTCTTTGTTAGAGTCTAACTTCATAATTTGAAAATTATTCTTTTTTAGATTTTTCTGACATTAAATTTTAAAATTTAAGTTAAGGTACTTTCGTCTGTTATAATTTAAGGAAATTTTGATTTACACTGTGTTATATTATCTATTATGTACAATAAAATTTTAGGAAGGTCTAAAAACAAAGAATGTTTAAATTGCACGGTTGTGATCTATTTTTTTTTTTACAAAAAGGTAAACCAAAGCTTGATCAAATTCTAAGGGGTAAACACTATTTAACTCATACAAATATGCCAAATGCAACATCTTTTGATGATGATGATAATGATGATTGAAGTTGTATGCCAATGAGACTATTGCCCGACAAAAAATGCTTACTCGAGTTGTAGTCTTGATTAGATAAACACAATTATGTTGGTGTGACATGTCAATTTGATATGGAAATTGAAAATTAGTCAACGATTTGGCTAATAATTTTCAAAAATGATTTTCTTTTTATTTAAAGGATTATGTTAAAGAAGGAACTTTGTCCCTCGATCGTGGGTTCTTCAACTTCTCTAAAGTGCAAGTTTTAGAATTTTTGAGAACTAGTAAGCCAAGACAAATTGAAAACTGATATATACAGGTCAATGCGCGTAAAAATAAGTTAGTTGATTAATGCGCACATATATTTATTTTTATGTATACAAAGATACAAAGTATATAATGTTATTCGCATGGTTTGCCTTTACTCCCCTGGTCTCGTGGTATTTGTTTGGTAATTCACTCACACAATTTTCTCTCTAATCAGATTTCTAAGATTTTGGTCGTGTTTTTATCTTGAGCTATAAAACAATAAAATGTAACCGTAAGGCCTAATTATTTGTTACGAGTAGTGCTGACAACACTCTCTTTTATAAACTCTTTCTAATACTCAATCTCTTATTGGTTTAAATCATTGTGAGTGTACACTTTGAAAATAGAACCCACACAAAGTGGTGAGATATGCATGAATTCCATCCAATAAAAGAGTGAGTGCCAGAGAAGTGTTCAAAAGTGAGTGTTACTAGAATTTCTCATTTGTTACATATGACTTTTACCAATTTTAGTGTTCTCACGACCTTTGTAACACTCTGAAATTGAGAAAGATCTGACTAAATCATCTTTCATTTGACTGTACTTAACTTAACTGACTACTCATTCGATTATTGAAGCATCGACTAACCTTAAATAGATTATTAACCATTTTTCGACTAACAACTTATATTATTTTTAAGTGCAAACAATATGAAAATGGTGGATGTGGTGCATTTGCAAGGTAAAATGACTAATTCATCCTATATAAATGAAATTATAAAAATAAAAATATCCCACAATTGAAGGAACTACACTAGCTACTTATACGCTGGGCCGGTTCCATAAAGTTAGACTTGCTCTACCAATGCAGGCAATTGAACTAATATTATATAAGTATTATGATCATGTTTCGGTAGCTATAATCTATCCAAATCTTGGTCCCTAATATTCAATGTCTATACCCATATGTTTTTTTAAAAAAAAAATGTCTATACCATATAGGAGTTTTTTTTTATTTTTTTATTGCTGGCGATACAAATTATTTGTTGGCTATGCCCATATAAGAGTAGGTCTTACAAAAAGAAAATCGGTTTTTTCAAACTTTGTTATATACTTATCTGTAATATTAGCTGTCTCTATTTTTTTTCTTCGTCGTTATAGTATACTTCATGTTTTTTAGTAGTGATACTTGTCAAAATGTATCTATATATGGCAATATTAACAAAAAAAGGGAAAACAAAGGATGCCCACGAAAATACTCTATGCTATAATATTATGAGGGATGCACTTGTTAAGTGTGAAAATATGATAGATTAAGCGGTTACTTGTGGTTAGTTATGAGTGGTTAACTAACCATAGATAAGTTTTGCATAGAGTTATACTAGCGGTGTATTGGATTGAGATTTTAAAAGACTATTTTGACAAACAAAATCCTGAAGATTTTGTGAGATTATGTTGATTTTGTTGGATTTTAAAAGACTTTTTTTAATGACTTTTTACAATCAGGATTTTGAACACATGATTTTAATGGATTTATGATACAGATTTTAACGGACTTCATGAGATTTTAAGATTTGAAAGGATTTAAAATCAAATTGATCGGTGTATGAAAAAGATTATAAACTAATAATATGAAATTGATTAATAATAATTATAATAATTTCCTCAAAATGATAACAATAATAAGAATGTGATAGATATTTGGCAAGTGAACCAAAACTATCGAAGTAATGAATAACTTCGTATCCACAAGGACCGTTGTTAACTTCAACTCAGCAATTTCTTTATCAAAAAGGATGTATTAAATTTATAGTTTGCCCTTGTCAGTTGGATTGGTTTTTATAAATTAAATGGAATAAAAACAATAAAGATTGGTTTTAGAAAATTAGAGAGAAGTATGATTAAGACCTTCGAATCCTCCGAAGTTCTGTTATGGTAATTTGCACTCCTAATTCAAGCAATGATTATCTAATTCAACGACAGATTAACAAAGTAACTCTACCCAATCTCTTGACCTAGAATTCTCCCCGCAAGTGACAACTCCTTAATCTCTTAAGCGAATTCGAAACCCTTGGAGGTTTTAATAGTCCGTTAATCCATTAGTCATAACCTAATAATGATCTATCTCTAGCTTGATTACTTAGGTTAAACATATTACTTAGATCAGAGTTCAAAAGCCAAGGTTAGTGGTCATTCAATCTCTAAGATCAGTTTGCATATTCAAAAACGCTAGGGTTAGTAGTCAATATAATGAACATGCAAAAAACATTAAACAAAAGGTAATATGAATTAAAACTAGACATTCATTGATATTCAAAGGAGTTCAACAAATTAGGGTTCCCATAGGATTACATCAGATTCATCTAAGTCTCAACCACAAAGAAATTAGTTATTCATAGCTAAAGTACAAGATAACTAACATAAAAACAAGGATTCATACGAGTATTGGATGATTAACAATGATTTTTGATGGTTGCCCAACAGATCTGCAAAGCCTCCGCTCCAAAATATGCCTTTTCTCTCTAAAATCGTGAACCCTTACTCTGAAAACGGACTTTTCTATTTATAAGCTTGTCAAAATCGGCCCCCGAGCCCACTAATTCGGTGCCCGAGTGCTCAAAAACGTGTTCCCCATCTGGCAAATTCGGCGCCTGAATGCTCCCATTCGGGGCCTGATTTTTTACGAATGAACATAACTTCTGGTGCCTGGAATTCGGGGCCCGAATGCTCCAATTGGGGCTTGAATTAGCCTTTTGCTGGAAATTCGAAATCTTGGTTTTTTTTTGTGCTTTCAGCTCCCATTATCTTGATAAATGACCCTAAAAAATACATTAAAATATCTACTAAACTAGTAATGATAGAGTGTCATCAGAATGCCTTAAAAAAGTAATGGTTACTTACATAAGAAAAAAAATGGTCACTTAACAACAACGAAATAACACAACAGTCCACATCAATCAATAACAAGGAGAAGCAACTTCCGTCGGAAAACAACAATGAGAAAACAAGGAATAATATCACTTTTTTTTTAAACAAAAAGGAATAATATCAAAGAGGGTATGAGTGTGTGTGGTATGAGAAAAAAAAATGTTATGAGTGTGCTAAAAAAAAATATGGAAGTCTCAAGAAGTTTCAACGTTTTCTATCAGATTGTTGATTGAGCATGTTATGTGTATTTTCAACTAAAAAGTCTCACAAAATCCATTCCACAAAAGAATCTATTAAAATCTACATAATTTTGAATATCAAGAGATATTTTATAAGTTAGGACAAATCTCATTTGAATACCACCAGATTTCGTTGCCTTTAAAAAACAATCTTGATTGTCTTAATTGAATACCATAAGATTTATTTATATTCCATAAAAATCTTGATTGAATACCACATGACTTTTTTATTTTTAAAAAGTCTTTTAAAATTCCATGAAATCTCAATTCAATACCAAATACTCTGCAACATTTGTTAGCATTTCCCAGAAATACATAGATAGATGGAATACAAAGTGAATTATTTATGCTGCGCTTACTTTACACTGTCGTGATGCGGTTGTGAACAACTTTCTTGGAACAAATAACATGTTCCTTAAAATATTATTATAAGCTAACACATCATATCATATTAACATACAAAATCACGTGTTGTGCAATAGTTTGTGTGCCGAGTGTGTTGTGCCATATAGAAAATTAGAAATCTTCTATTTACTATATGATTATAGCGTGGATCATTATTGATCCAATCCTTGAATAAAGAAAGAAACATATACACAAGCTAACAGTGCGTGACAGAGGAGAAAATGGCAATAGCAATAGCAAGTAGACAATTATTCATAGATGGAGAGTGCAGAGCTCCTATACTCAACAAAAGGATTCCAATAATCAATCCCTCCAATGAAAACATCATAGGTACTTTGTTTAATCCCTCTCATCTTGTCTTGCAAGTTTTTAATGTTTCTGGTTTTTTTTATTAAGTATGATATGATAATAACTACTTCGAAGTTGTGGCATTATGTAAATGGTTGACACACATGCAGGGGATATACCAGCTGCTACTAAGGAAGATGTTGACCTTGCTGTGGATGCAGCTAAAAGAGCCATTTCCAGAAACAAAGGTAGAGATTGGTCTACTGCTTCTGGTTCTGTTCGTGCTGGCTATCTTCGAGCAATCGCTGCAAAGGTTCTAATTTCTTTTCTATTTTTGTTCTTGATGGATTAAAGGGACTAATAAACTTTATTCTATTTTTAAGTGTAAAACCAATTTATGGTTTGTTTGAATTGACTTGAACTTATTTAATAATATAATATAATCACTTGTGAGACTGTTTCAGAAAACTTATGAAAACAAATAAGTTGTTTTCAACATATTTTCATAAATCTTCCAACATACCTAATGAACACAACTTAACTTATAAAAAATAATTTAACTTTATTTTACCTTTTGACATGGCCTGCCTAACATAATGTGAAGTTGTGAAGTCTTAAGAGAGCATAGAAATAAAGCCAGACAAATGTGACCTATTTCACTAAAAATTGTAAGAAAAAGAAAATGAAAGAGATATTTTACAAAAAATAAACTAATATTTTTTTGGTAAGAAAGTTGAAAATATATTGATTATATGGTGGATTCTAGGTCTTGAAATTTATAAAATTCCAAAATAATCTATGATATTGAAAATCCTTAACCGCATTACCCCTTTCGAGAAAATTTCAGCGATTATATATTGACTAACCAAAAAACTCATGTGATCGATGATTTTAAATTTCTGAAATCATATTAGAATTTCCTTTATTTATGTGACCAAATTATGGGATGCCTACAATTTTAGGACTAAATTGGTGATTCACTCCTTAACATGACTACTTAAATTTACTATTTGACTGATCTAGTTGTGCTTGTCCTGACTAGTTGTCCTTTTTCTTTTCCTTTATCACAGGTAACAGAGAAAAAGAATGAACTAGGCAAACTTGAATCAATTGATTGTGGAAAACCACTGGATGAAGCACTAGGGGACTTGGTAATTAGTAGCATTTGAATATTTGTCACTGGAAAAACATCTTGCCATGCAATTTTTGCTTACTTGGGACCTGTTGTGGTTTGACGATTATCTAGGATGGTGTTATCGGTTGTTTTGAGTACTATGCTGGACTTGCTGAAGGGTTGGATGCAAAGCAAAAAGCTCCTATATTTCTTCCTATGGATACCTTCAAAAGCTATGTTCTCAAGGAGCCTATTGGTGTTGTTGCATTAATTACTCCATGGTATGATATCTGTTTTTTCTTCATCTTATTAGCTTATGAATTCCTTTTCAGTAATTGGTTTTATATTTTAGGAACTATCCTCTCTCAATGGCGGCAAGGAAAATTGCTCCAGCTCTGGCTGCTGGTTGTGCTGCAATATTGAAGCCGTCTGAATTGGCATCTGTGTATGTTTTCATCAACTATTACAAACTTGATTATTTGTTAAGTTGATTTATCATGTTTTCTTTTTTCTTACAAATTTAGGACTTGTTTGGAGTTGGGCGAAATATGCAGAGAAGTTGGCCTTCCTCCCGGTGTCTTAAATATTGTCACCGGATTAGGCCATGAAGCTGGCGCTTCTTTGGCATCTCATCCTGATGTAGATATGGTTCGAAACTTCAAAATATTTTAGTCATTAGTGGAATCAAAATTATAAGGAGCTAGATATTTTTGCAAGTGTTGTTATATTTCCATCTTTTGAGTTTGCTAAAATATTGTACCATTGTGCCCGCTATTTGATAGATTTCCTTTACCGGTAGTTCTGCAACTGGGAGCAAGATTATGACAGCAGCAGCACAACTAATCAAGGTATTTTTAAGCACGAATATCTACAAATTCTTTTTAAACAAGATTATTGCCATTGTTATTTGTTTCGCATGTTGTCTTGTTGATTTTGAACAAGTGACCGAATTCACAACAATATCAAATTTGTGTTTTCTTGTTTGCAGCCTGTTTTTCTTGAGCTCGGTGGAAAGAGCCCAATACTTGTTTTTGAGGATGTTGACCTTGATAAGGGTTGGTGTGCCTTCTCAAATATGTCTAGTTTGTGGAATCACTTATCCTTTGCATTTTGGCATCACATTTTATAGACAGACCATATTTTAATTTCATGCATTGTGGAATCCCATTTCCCATAATGCATTATAATTGAGTAAATTTTCGGTATCCAAAACCTATTGCATGAACCAAAACATTTTCCCATATACGGTTGATGATTTATTGATCTGTTTTCCATCATTAAACAGTTGCTGAATGGACCATCTATGGCTGCTTCTATACAAATGGCCAGATATGCAGTGCAACATCTCGCCTTATTGTGCATGTAAGTTTAATAGACACGCTAAAATTCTCCATTCCATCAATAATACATGTTCATGCTCATAAATATGCATTTGTAACTCAGTTTTCTAATTTTTTCAGCATAAATGGGAGTATTAGATTTCCTTACATTGTGGTTAGAGTTTTGTCAGAAAACCTTATAGAGATTCCATTGGCTTTGGATAAAAATTGATCAACACTTTTATGGTTTCAGGAAAGTATAGCTGTAGAATTTGTGAAAAGACTTGTGAAGTGGGCCAAAAACATCAAAATTTCAGACCCCTTGGAAGAAGGTTGCAGGCTAGGCCCTATTGTCAGTGAAGCACAGGTATGTTTGCTCTTTGCTGCTTATCACTTTTGTGGCTTTAGACATAATTTTAGGTTGAAGACATTATTCGCGGTTGATACGTAATCCGGGAAATCAACTGCTTTAGTTTAAAACACTATTCGCGATTGAAGACATTTCTACTTGCAAAATAAGGGTTTTAGTCAGTGACTTTTAGTTTGCTTAAAACATGCAGTTGATACGCAGTCCGGAAAATCAACTGCTAACATGGACTTACTGTATTTATCTTGTGTTTGTTCAAACTTTCTCCATTGTCCAAAATGTAAACACACGGTAGTGAGATATTAGTGATTATGATCAAAGTTGCATGCATTGTGTGGTGATTTAAAGTTTTATGTATTTAACCTGATTTAGCTTTCTATCTGGTCTTGCAATTTAAAAACATTAAAATTGATTTCAGAATTATTTGACTTAACAAAAGACAATACAATATCTAATATCTGTGTTATATGATTCAGTATAAGAAAGTATTGAATTTTATCTCAACGGCCAAGAGTGAGGGTGCAACAATTTTAGCTGGTGGGCGTCGACCAGAGGTATGAGTATGCCCTTGAGTATGTGCGTTCAGTTCTGTTTTTCTGCATTTTCCACGAGAAATAATGTCTTCAAATTTGATGGCAGAATTTAAAGAAGGGATACTTTGTTGAACCAACCATCATAACAGATGTGACTACCTCAATGCAAATTTGGAGAGAAGAGGTTTTTGGACCTGTACTCTCTGTGAAAACATTTAGCACTGAGGAAGAAGCTATTGATCTAGCAAATGACACCCAGTGAGTTGATGAACTGATCATAATTTCACTTCTAAACCACTTTTTTCTTGACTTGTGGATTGATATCAAAGTCACAAACTTGATATTTCACAGCTACGGCTTGGGGTCTGCTGTGATGTCAAATGATTCAGAAAGATGTGAGCGCCTATCTAAGGTGAGACTAATCCAATATATTTTCATATAAAAACAACAAAACTATTCGATTTTTACTAACCGAATGGTTTGAACTTTATATTTGTTTTCTGCAGGTTCTTCAATCTGGAATTGTATGGATCAATTGTGCTCAAACAGGCTTCATTCGAGCTCCATGGGGAGGCATTAAACGTAGTGGTTTTGGTCGCGAATTAGGAGAATGGTATGACCCTTGTTTTCTAAAATCTACAAAATGAATTTAATAAGAAACCTGAGAATTAGAGTTTGAATTTATATTGTTGTTTTTCCATTCAGGGGACTTGATAATTACTTGAGTGTGAAGCAAGTTACTAGGTACATATCTGATGAACAGTGGGGCTGGTATCAATCCCCTTCAAAGATGTCATAGTTCACTATGAAAGTCATGATAAATTTGACTTCTAAACTCTGGCATGGAATAAGGTTTGGTGTGGGTGACACCAAGTTATTATGATCTTATGTTGGGAAACTTACTATAATCCATATCTCTGTTATAACAGAATTTTCTTTTCAACTTATTCTATTATTACAGTTTATTTTGTTTATCATATTTAAATACAACTGTTTTTTTTTTATCAAAAGATCATTGACGTGGCATCGTCAAGTTGTGTTTTTTCTCGAACTGATTCCTGCGTTGGTTAACCAATTTTACAGTGTTGGTTAAACTGATTTCTCTGTTTTTTATCAGAATAGTCATTTTAAAGTGTTGGTTAACCAATTTGAAGCTCATGTTATGCATACAAGTTTAGTTTTTGTTGGAGAAAACAATAAATTTCACATTGACTAGATTGAACAAAATCAAAATGCATATAAAGTTTGGAAGTGCACAAGTTCAATGGATCAAGACCTAATAGACAATATAGCAACTCACAAACTCATGATGGATCAGCCCACTCCTCTAACAGTTTAAAATACAATTTTAAAGATGGCATTGAAAAATTGATACCGTAGTTTGCATTTCCATGTGTATCAAAGCTTACAACAAATTTCATATTTTAACTCTTTTGTTGTAGTGCTAAAACAATTCAAAGTTTCCAATTAAATTGTGGGCACTATGTCAGGCCCTCTATTAACAAGTTCATTAATTTGCTACCTTAATGTCAAATGAGTTCAGTTATCTTATGTAATATCCTGCCTTGAAGTCCAAAAACTATAGTTCTATCACTTAAACCTTCATAAATTCAATTCTTGTGAGTTATCTTTGTGTTTAGACCTTGACAAAATCGCGGTGAAAACACACAGCTTATCAAAGCTAACACTTTGAACTTCTGCAAGACTGTGTGGGAGGGGGGTGTAGCCTTGCGGTAGCGGTGATAAATAAGCATCACTTCACTAGTATCTTGGGGTACTTTCTCTAAAGTGTAGAACAACTATGCTCTGTTGGTTAGTGTCACCTATGGTAATCCATGTCCTTGCTTGCTCAAGAAGAAAGAAGAAAGAAATTTTCTGCTACTCAATCGCAGTTTTTTCCGTTATCTTGATGCAAAAGTAAGTTAGGCATTAATGTCACATGATGAGGGAACAATTTGTTTTTCTCTAGATCTGGAATCTACTCAACAAGGCATCACATAGCGTGGATTATTAAATTTATCCTTCAAAGATAGTGATCACAATCAATTTATGAAGCTTCCATTCTCAGGGGTAATTTTTTAGGACTTGTTTTTGTTAGGATTCATTGTTATTAGACTAGGGATTAGTCATAATTAGGAGATTACTTGTAGTGTAAACAAGTGTGGAAACCATCACTTGTATGTGTAATATGGCTATATAAGGGCCATGTAGTATCAATAATGAATGGGAATCGCATCACATTTCCAACTTACAATTGGTATCAGGAGCCCAAACTCGGGTCTTGTTTGCTTGGAAGAAAAATATAACATAGTTTTTTCGTGGGAAAGTTGGTTACACACGTCGGTTAGTTCAGTAATATCATTGCACACGTTCAACTTCTTCGTTATTCAACTTCAAGATTCTTCGTTCGTTTCAATTTCTTTTACGAAATTCAATTTCATCTTGTAATCTTTCTCTTTGATTCTTGTTTTGGTGTCTCGATTATGGCTGAAAGCTTAAATTTCATGCAACCTGCAATCCATAAATTCCGTAGGTTTTACGATCATTGGGCAATGTTGATGGAAAACTTGCTTCGCTCGATGGAACATTGGGGATTAATTAAAAATGGTGTCATGGTTTGCTTTTCTTGAATGAAGATTGTTTTAACGAGTCTATTAAGTTTGATTCAAAAATTAAGTTAAGATTAGATCAAATTTGATTAAAAGATAAATTTATGATTAATTTCATATAAAGTCAAGTTTAATATTTATTATCATGTATATTATATATTACTAGTGTGCAGACGGGCATCATGTACCTAGCTATCCGATTTTCTTGTACCAAGACTATATAGTTGGTTGTCTCTAAACTATGATAAAATTAATCTAAATACTATATTTTTAATTCAAATTTGAATTATCCATAAAAAGTAAAAATAAAATTTAAATTAAGATTTCATCAAATTTGAATCAAATCAAATATAATATACTCCTTAAATCTAAACGATGATTCAAATATGAAATTATGATCAAATTCTATCATTTGATCATGTAAAAGAGAGATAAAATTGTAAAATAAAATGTTTACATGAAACTTTGATGGGTTAAAGTAGGACAGAGGATACCATGCCATTAACCATCTTTAACTCTTATTAATAGTTGTTACATGAGTTGAAATACAATAAAACATATTTATAGAGTTCTTTTTGGCCATAAAAAATAGGATACCATGGCATAACTCATTACTAGTAGCTAACTTGTATTGTAAACACGAAACAGGTTTGACTTGGTTCTTTTTGGCCTATCCATCAGAATCAATGCAAAGTTAGGCCTATAAAAGATCAAAAGGGAGTGGACTCATATGAATAACAAAAATTATAGTGCCTTTGTACATTCTGTTATTGGCATGGCTGGCTTCACCTTTACAAATTATCAAGTTCATGCTATGTAGTTTGGACCAATTAAGCCATATCATATATCATATATGGACATTTGATTGCATTAATCTCCTCTGAGGAATGGCACTGCATTGTAAGCTATCTTTTGGTGTGCCAGTAATGCTTCCTAACAATAGTTTAACAACTTTGAAAGGGAAAAAGAAAACAACCATTCCTAACGATAGCACTTTTAAAAAGAGAGAAAAGAAAACGATAGTTGATAGGTGCAAGCATCATTTTGATGCATGTTATACTGATATTAGTGATATGCTTAAATTCAAATCACTGGAAAACCTACTTTTTTACGAAAATTTTAACCAATTGTAGCAACATGTATGCAGAAATATAGGGAAACATTCATAAAGTTGATAATATATATGAAGAGAAGATGAATAAATTTGGTTTTCCTATTTGATTAAACGTTAAATTCAGCAGAGTTGATGCACAAAACTAAATGAGTAAACATGAATTGAACCACCTATAAAGCATTAGAAAAGCCAGCAAACGAATTATTAACATATTTCTAAATATTTGAATTATCTAATGTCAACCTTAATATAATAACTAATAACTCAACTAAACATTAAACCCGTGTATTTTACTACTGGGTCGAGAACCTCCTTGACTGAAAGAGAGAAAAAAAATGAGACGACTTCATGCTTGACATCCCTAGGGAACCTGCATTGTTGCTCCAAACACCGGTACCCCGCCTCCTACACCGTGATTATCATCGTCATTGTTGGAGCAGAGTGTGATTTCCATCACTGATTGAATTACAGAGTGAGAATGAGAGATTTGGAAAGGCACATGATCATGAAAGGAGGGGTCGATTCTATCCGCCATGATAGGTTTGAAAGGGGACTTATCAAACTGATCACAACGAAGACATGAGCGACATAGAGGACAGTTAGGTTTTTTATGAAGCCAAGCATCAATGCAAACGAGATGGAAAGTGTGGGAACAAAGAGGGAGCGTGCGAATGTAATCATTGTTTTCAAATTCAACCAAGCAAATGGTGCACTCACGCTTAGATTCATCTTGTTTAGATTTAGTGGTATTGTAGATGAACGAGGGAATGGCGTTTATAACACTCTTTTCCAAGCCACAAGCATGTACGTGTGGGGCCTCCACCATTGTGGACTGGGACTCCACATCGTTCAACGAGATGGAAGTGAGGAAACTCTGGTGTTGGAACCTTTGGATAAGGCGGTAACACGTTACTATGACCAAGGCGCCGGCAAGGAGCATAAGTAATAGTAGCAGTGATGCTATCCAGGGTAGAGTGAACTCTAGAACCATTGAAAATAATGGATGAGCTTTGATGGCCATAGTTTTGGGATACTTGAAACAATGGAGTTGAGAAGATGCAAAGAAATGTTTGTGGTTTTTTGTTTGGTTTCCTGGTTTTTGGGTTGTTTTGTTAGTGAACAATACTATGTACGCAGTACGCGGGTTTCTTTTTTCTATTTTGGGTTTAATTTCATAATAAATGCATTCCAAAATTAAATTAATTGTCCAAACAATATTTAGTGATTCCTAAAAATTAGAAAAATTCCATTTCCAGTGCTAACGTTAAAAGATAGACTCGATCTCGACTAATGCTATACACAAGAATTTTCTTAAGAGCAATAATCTATTTTAAAAGAAATTCATTTTGTTTGATTTAGGGGGGTGTATTTGATTGAGATTTTAAAAAATTATTTTGGCAAACAAAATCCTGCAGATTTTAAAAGATTTTGTGTGATTCTATTGATTTTATGGGATTTTAAAAGACTTTTTTAAAATGACTTTTTATAATTAGGACTTTGAACATAAGATTTTAATGGATTTATAAGACTGATTTGTAAAGATTTCAATAGATTTTATGAAATTATAAGATTTGAAAGAATCATATGGATTATTAAGAAAGATTCAAAATGACAAGAGTAAATGAAAAAAATTATTAACTTAAAATATGGAATTTACTAATAATAATTATAATATTAATAATAACAAGTTACTCAAAATAAAAAATATTAATATTACTAATAAATAATAACAAAAGGTTGCAAAGTAGCGTAAGGTATACAAACAACAAAACAAACTGCTAAAAAAACAAAGGATAATGATTAAGAGCACGACATAATTTTTCGTGCATGTTGCACGACAACATATTTCTTTCTTTTATTTGATGACAGTGTTGTGCTAGTGTTATACCAACATATACATATCTCTTGTGAAAGTGTTGTGCTATTCCATATCAATTCTATGATATAATATATCTATATAAACTATGTGCTAATTTTGACTCAAATGCCAAAAAAATTCACTTCTCCCTGAGAGGTGGGCGGTGTACTTCTATCTAAGTGTTGTTCTATTCATTTAAGATATAAAAAGCAAAAGCAGATTTATGATGGAATTCGAAGCAAATTGAGGAAAAAAACATTGTCGTGTAATTAGAGTGTCGTGCGATATAGCACCACTCACAAACAAATAATGATAAATTAGACATAAAAAAAACGAAAAACTTATAAATCTGCAAATAGTTACTGTGAATGTAAACGTGTACAAGAGAACAAGCATGGTGAACAGGGAAATAGCAGTTGAATAACAACAGTGAGGGCTTATGAATAATAATAATAATAATAATAATAATAATAATAATAATAATAATAATAAAAAGGTACGAGTGTGCTATGAGACAAGAACAAAAACAAAAATTATGAGAGTCTCTAAAAGTCTCAAGGATATTTGTGAGATTGTTGAATGAGCATGTTATGTATATTTTATAACGCCATATTTCTATTAAAGCGATAATACACGCGAATAATATAAATATTCAAGAAATAGACGATACGTCTTCACATCAAAATTCAAACAACATGCATATATAAGATTTATCAACAGTCGCAGCAGATATAAGTCATGCATCTCCAAAATATACATGTCATAAGATCAATATACATCATCATATAAAATCTCCAAATCCCGACAAATGGGTAAAAACACAACAACATAAATCCAGCATAGTCAATCTAGAATAATCATAAAGACAGACATCCTAGATCAGAGCCCTAAGTTAAGACACCAAAAACAGATGGACGGGGTAGCTCCGCTATCCTCAAGCACTCACCAATCAAGCAACAAAACTAATCCTGCACGCCGTCTACCCATTCATACAAATAGGTAGGCGGTCCACCACAGACCACTGGGGGTTAGCTTCACATCAATTATAATCAACATAAACAAACATAAGCATTCAAGGATTTCATACATAACACATATACATACTCATCCCTCCTAGAATACTAACATCACATAATTATTATCCCTTATTCCATACACCTCGAGCTATCACATCACTAACATAGCAAGCATATTCAATCTCTAATCAAGTTATCAACATAAGCTCATCATTTATCAACATCAATCAATGAAAGGATTATTCACCTTATTCTTCATTTAGCATACTTAACTCAACAAGTACAATTCATCATTTCAAAGGTATAAGCAAGAAATTATCATTATTAAAGGAATCACCACATCATACATATATACATACATATACAAATCTCACCTCATTACTATTACCAAAATAATTATCATCAAATATATTCATCAAGTGTATAAGCACAAGCAAGTAAGACACGCAATTAGAGCCTAGTTCAAATATTCACAATCATCAGCAAAATCCACCAATGTACATATACACCAATCCACATAATCACAACATTCACCAAATTTCACCAATGCACAAATTCACCAAGTCGCATATTCAATTATGACACGGCTCATCAACTACTCAAATCAAATGTCACGAGTATGTATTCATCAAACACACTTATCATCAAACAATCATCATCCACATGCAACAATTAAGACTCATGCTAATTATGATATGCGCCTATTCACGACACATATATGCATGTGGTACCAATCACCAACAAAGGTCGTCACCTCAAGATGCCAACAGAACATCTTATGTAAGATTTCATGCCCGTCTTACATTATCGCCAAAGTAAAAGAGTAACCCTCTTTTACAACATCAACAACTCAACATGACTATGATGCATGGACATACAAGTAAAGACTCGACAATGCAAAATCACCTCATATATATTCAACAACAATATAAAGGATAACCTCCATTTATATTGATCAACTTCAACAACAATTGCATTATCAAGTATTTACGTCCACACAATCAATCAAGTCAGAATTCAATTA
>Ga0315915_1001097_pt1 | contig 31711 bp, 20 predicted proteins | sample MpolbnodulesMG_FD_207738 | JGI IMG/M metagenome (GOLD analysis project Ga0315915, IMG submission 207738) | Medicago polymorpha root nodule microbial communities from Los Angeles, California, United States - branched nodules | ecosystem: Host-associated > Plants > Roots > Nodule | place: USA... | reverse complement strand
CATTTCAAAAATCACACAATTAATAAATATAAAAATTTGAAAATAATATATAATAATACATTAAAACCAAAATAAAATCAAAGGTAGAAAATATAAATAAAGAATATAAAATGACAAAGGTGCACTTTGAATTGAACTTTGAACTTCGTAGCTTTCAATAAGTTCAAAAGAGGAACGTTCTGAAAACCAAAGGAATTTCTTTCTCAATTTGTTGCGTTCCGCGTTGAAGTGTTCTTCTGTTGTACGATTCTCTTTCAATCCAACTCCGCCACCGTACACGGCGGTCGCCGCCTCACTCCGGTCACCTAGGTTTCGCTCCGCTCAGAGAAAGCTCAACTAACTCCTCAACCGTTCGTTTCTCTCCGCAGCTGATCACAATTTACAACAACACACTCTTCTTCTTCTTCTTTTCTTCTTCCTGGTAAGTTTCATAATTTCTATCGAACTTTTTTTTTTATTTAAATTTAATTTTCTTTGCTAAATAATTTAAATAATTTTGTTTTTGTTTCATTAATTAAAGACATTTAATTTTTGACACGACTATGATATTAATTTTGTTGTAGTTAATTCACGTGATATAGCGTTGCGGTGATTTAATGTTCATTAATTTAGTTCAATTTTGGAAACAAACTTTACCTTTCAATCCCCTTAAAAAAGAAAAACTTTACCTTTCATATTTTGCAGCTACTCATTAGAATGGTACTAAATTCCATTTTCCCCAATTTTTTGTTGTGTTTATATGAATTGTTTGGTTGTTGAAATTGAAAGTTATGAATGAGGATAAAGATTTTTACTTTGGGTTTTCAGATGAAAGGGTAGTTTCTGAACTTTTCTGCATTTTCACTTTCCTCTTCTAGTGTATATTAGGATGTTGAACAGGTTTTTGAGGGTTTTTGTTAATTGTGGAAACAAAATCTGTGTGTAAAAATGGAGGGATGCTATCATTGAAATTATCTAATCATTGTGAAGTTTTGGGATTCCTAGGGGAAAGGGGTACTGGTAATTTGAAGTTCGGCCTGGAGGTAAGTAAAGTCTGGTCAAGGATTGTTCCAAATGGGAATCATGAAACCTTGGTTGTAGTCTTTATGATAAATTATTTTTTGATTCTGGCATCTGATTGTTATGTTTGATGTGCGTTTGTAGAATCATATATGCACCTTGAATTTTGAACCGTAGTCTCAGTTTCATGCTTATGTTATCCATTTGTTTCATTTTCATAGCTCTCTGGCATCTTAATTATGACACCAGAGCCGTCGAGGGAGTTGGAGAAACTTGAAATCACTGGTCATCATGTTAGGGGGAGTACTGAATATGTTAGGCTTGCCATATCCGATGAACCGAGGGTCGTTGAAGCTGAAATGCTACAACCTCAAGCTGAATCAAGAATTACATCTTTCAAGTGGTGGATGAAAGTCTCTATATGGGGCTTTGTCATTGTTATACTTTCACTTCTTCTAGTCAAATGGGGAGTGCCCTTTGCTTTTGAAAAGGTACTTCCTCTTACTTCATAATTGTTCTGCTGGCACGGGAGTTGCTTTTCTTGTTCTATCTTCATCGGTGATTTGGGCTTTGCAACTCTTATTCAGAAATTAATCAATACAGTGCTGTTTGGCTCTCATGGTTTATTTTATATTGATAAAATCATGAAATACACGTGTCTATTTCACTCTAATTTCTTGAACCCCAATATTTTATTAGCACAAAAGGATTTGAAGTTTGGTAATATGTTCCTTGGTGTCAGATTTCTATGTAATTGGCTACTATTTTTAAAGCGCTGTTAGTTGTGTGCTCTCTCACTTCAAATAAACTACAAAGCATCTGCAAACAGTTTACTATGCTTTAATCATTGAAGAATATTAGGGGAACTGAATTGATATATGCTCTTATCTCATATTGTCAATATGAGTAGTGCTGCTAGCAACACTTTTTTGAATACTCTCTAACACTCACTCTTTTATTGGGTTAAATCAATGTGAGTCTTACACTTTGAAAGTGGAACCCACATAAAGTGATGAAACACACATTGATTATATCCAATAAATGAGTGAGTGTTAGAGAGATTGTTCAAAAGAGAGTGTTGCTCTTCTGTCAACATTAGTTGGACATAATTTCGATTACGAGAAGTGCTTGGACTTTGGAATAATGACACCACTGGTTTGTTGTTTCTCAGAGAAAATCAACTATGTAATGTAATAAGGAGTTAATATTTTCCTGCCAGTCAGTAGGAATTGTTGCTTCCTCACCCTCCCATTATTTTTTCTTGTTTACACACATCTTAAAGTCCTTTTGAATATCATATCTAGAAATTTTGTATGTTAAATAAACTTGAAGAGGCTGGTGACTTATGTAAACATTGATATTTTTATCGTAGATTCTTTATCCAGTGATGGAGTGGGAAGCAACTGCCTTTGGCCGACCAGTTCTCGCCCTTGTACTCGTTGCTTCACTGGCTTTATTTCCAGTATTATTAATCCCTTCTGGCCCTTCCATGTGGTTGGCTGGGATGATTTTTGGTTATGGCCTTGGCTTTGTTATAATAATGGTTGGGACAACCATTGGGATGGTCCTCCCTTACCTGATTGGACTTAAGTTCCGTGACCGTATTCATGTAAGTCATTTTATTTCTCACATGACATGACCACAAGTCTAGTCCTCTAAATTTTTTGAATTTTTATAATTCAAGTAGTTGCCCACCCCACTTAGTGGGATAAGGCTTGGTGGTTGTTGTTGTTGTATAATTCAAGTAGTTTTTATTGTCTCTTCATGATCTTTTTTTACTTTGTTGCTTGTTCAGCAATGGTTAGAGAAATGGCCCCAGAATGCTGCAATGATTAGGCTTGCTGGGGAAGGGAGCTGGTTTCATCAATTTCAAGTGGTTGCTCTGTTTCGAACTTCACCTTTTCCCTACACCATATTCAATTATGCTGTAGTAGTGACAGATATGAAGTTCTGGCCCTACTTTTGTGGATCAGTAGCAGGAATGGTGCCAGAAGCTTTTATCTACATCTACAGGTTTGTTTTTTATTTTCTCTTTATGATATTTTAGATAGTTGCAGGATGCAGAGCTAGAAGATTGTCCTCATGTAAATCAAAATATACACATTTTTTCAAACCTTATTTGAGAATATTTTTAAGATGCATTGATCCATCCCTTCTCTAGCTATCACCCTTTTAGAAAGATAGACCAAGAGCCAAATGAAATTAACACGATTATTTTATCGAAAGAAATAAAAATTATTATTGTTATTGTTATACAGTAAACAACACATCTTACTTGGACCATTCTAATATTTTCTATGGTTGGAGAGCAGAGTAGTCAGAGTCAAACTTCCTAAATTTTGTTTGACCACAACATATATGAATATGAGAGCTAGATACGTCTTCATTGATGCAAATATGACCGAGTCTAAAGGCTAAACTTGTGTTACTTTTTTTTTTGGTATACTAAACTTGTATTCTTTATTAATGTTTTTATTAATAGATATAGATGGACATATCTTCCTTTTTTCTTATATATGTTGATGGTTGTCAATATTGTGCAGTGGTAGATTAATAAAGAGTTTGGCTGATGCACAGTATGGGAGGCACCACATGACCACAGTGGAAATCGTATACAACATTATTTCTTTCATCATTGCCGTTATTACCATTGTTGGCTTCACTGTTTATGCAAAAAGGACTCTTAATAAACTCAAAATAGCAGAGGCCAATGAAGAAGCTGCCTCTGTTTCTGGGAATGCTAGTCTTGAGATGAAGAAGGTTTCCCCTTGAAATGAAAGGTCTTACATTACACATCCAATTTATTATGACATTAGTGTTCATACTTATGTATCTAATATTTGGTTTAGGACTACTTCCTCTCTCCCAATTTTGAACCCTTTGTAATTACCGGAATCAGCATATGTGGGATGGATGGATAGATCATAGAAATGCATAAACAGTTTTTCATTTTCTGTGTAAATGCAATTAATAATTATCCACCAATGCAAATGACAATAACAACAACATTAAGGTAATATAATCAATTGGAAAAAGATATATTCTAAAATAAAATGGTCTTGAAATAAACATAAATGTATCCACCTTTTAAAATAATCAAGAATTTATTTACTATTGCTTCAAAAATAGGTTTGGGTTATAATCACGAGTGAGACATGGTTCATGGGACCACAAAATAAAAAAGACATGGTTCATGGGTAACAAATAATTTTAACCTTTGGATTTGTTTATTCATATACTATTAAGGTGGATTCGCAACACATTATCTCTCCATCACTTCCACGCTCGACTTTCCCTTGGAGTTCTGCCTTCGGACCACTGCTGATCATTGGGGTTCTGCCATCCGGAGAAGTAGCAGTCTCCACACACGTCTTCTTCTTTAGCGTGGTAGAAATCTCGGCACAATAGTCTTCTTGTTCTCCAACAATATTATGTCAACATGGGGTTGTAGATATGTTAGGTCGGCTTCTTTTATCAGTATGGGAATGTAGATATGTTGCATTACATTGCATCTGCTTCTTTTATCAGTGCTTTTTTATTGGATACCATTCATGGTTAGCTTTGAACCACTCCCATTTCCTTTCGATTAGTCAATTTCTGATTTAATACATGCCAATATTTGGTAAGGAATCAAATTTTTTAAGTTTTGAGATGAAGGGCTTAGCTGGGATTGTTTGAGCTTCACGTAAGTTCACAAGTTGAAGTATCTCGATCAAAATTCTTCCTCCCTTCTAATCACATGTTTTGGTTGCCGAGCTTGAGTGACCAGCAGTGACCCTATGGCCGAACTCTGATGACCGGTGGTGGTATGACAGCAACAGAGCTCTATGAGATTTTTTTTATTTTTAAAGAAGAGCTCTATGAGATGAAGGACAGTAAAAGTGTGGGAGGGATAATGTATTCAGTGACCATAATGGTATGTGGATAAACAAATCCAAATGTTAAAATTTTATTTGTGCATTGTAGCCATGAATGACCTCAAAAACAACGTCTCCACCACTTTGGAATGGGTTTTTAGTCTTACATTTCCGGTCCAAGAACAAATCGAACGAAACAAATGCGTTCTGCAGGAAGAAAAAAAAAATCACTTGAAACAAATGAACATTGCTTTGAGTAGATGAGTAATTTTTAATATAATTAAAATAAATGTATTTATCCAAATGGGAAATGTAAATCCAATATTTCACACATATATTTTGACTTTCTCGAATACACCCTCCGATCATTATTATAAGCAAAAATTCATTTTAGATTTATTCATTAAATGATGTATGTGGTCTATAATAAAGATTATATACATCATTTAATAAATAAATCTAAAATGTTAATTTTTGCTTATAAAAGTGACCAGAGGGTGTACGTCCATTTTTTTTTTTTGTGTTACCAGCTCTTTCAATACTTAATAGTTTAAATTAGGTTTAATAGCAGTTTTCGTCCCCTAACTTTCACGAAATTGCGATTTTGGCTCCCTAAGAAAAAAAACTACAAAATCGCCCCCTAAGTTTTGCAACTGTAGCAGTTTTGGCCCCCCAAGACCAATTTTTGGTAAAAAAAAAATAAAAAAATAACACGTGGCACCTCCCTTAGGGTGCCACGTCAGCGTAGACCGAGTCAAAATTGGTCTTAGGGGCTAAAACTGCAACAAATGCAAAACTTAAGGGGCAGTTTTGTAGTTTTTTTCTTAAGGAGTCAAAATCGCAACTTTAGAAAAGTTAGGGGGTTAAAACTGCTATTAAGCCTTAAAATTATAAGTGTTCATGTAACATTATTTTTTTTATTGAAATTACTTCAACGACATATTTAGTGCTCTGATTGTTATATTAAATTGAATAGTCCTAAGATACTGTTCAAAGAGAGTGTTCTTAGCATTCCTCGTAGTCCTAATTGTTGTACTCTAATTTTGTCTTGATAATCCAAAGGGAAAAGCAAATTATAACATGACAAATTTAAGTGTATTTTCTCTTTTTTTTTTCTTCTTCTTTTTTGAGCAAATGTTTTTTTTTCTTATTATTATTCACCTAAAACATTTATAAATATCATGATTTCTTCAAATCCTCTTTCAAAAAAACAAAAAAAATATTTCTTACAATCCATAAATTTCTCAATTTGTTATGATCATAAAAAATGTACTTCAAGTGAGAAACCACATGAAAAGCAACAAAAACAAATGCATGTTTTATTTTTCCTTTTTGTTGTACCAAAATATAATATGTTAAAATAAGAAACCTAAAATGTAGAATTCGTATTTTATTTTACTTGCTTATTCATTCATTTCTAAAGATATTAAAATACAAAAAGATGGACTTTTCCTCACATTTTATAGTGTTGTGTGCATTATTTATCTATTTTTACTCATCTTAATTGTTTGTTTTAATTTATCCTATAATGACCTTTTCTTTTGTTGTTAAAAATAAAATAATGAAAAATAGAAGGATCCAACCGGAGCCAAATAGAAAAATATATAGCATAAGAGACCATTTTTAATAATAATGGATTGCTTACATGGGCCATATAGTTTTCCAACTTTCTTCCCAAAAGGCAAATATATTTAGTGCTGTACTCTATTATCCTTACATATAATAAACTAAATGATTTAACTAATAGGGACAATAATCAACTTAAATCCAACCAACTTATCTGATCAAAATAAAAACACCAACCAACTTCGAGTATATTTCTGTTTATAAAAAACAAATAAAAAAAATTACAATCAAATTGATGATTCTTATTTTATAATTTTTTAAATAAGAAAAATTTCATTTACAAATTAAATCAGTTTGTAAAATGGCCCATTCAAATAAATAACACACCTAATAAGTCGCTCAGACATGAAATATGATTAGGATCAACAACCATAATTGCTATGACATTCCAATGTTTTTTTCTTTCTTTTCCTTATTTAATTTGTATTAAGAATCAAATATTGTATTCACACTCTTTCATGTACAATCAAAGAATATAATGACACTATTGAGTATTTAATGCATTAGGTCTTTTCCAAAGGAGATTGAACAATAGGGTGAAGTTCAATTGTAGATGACATTGCATGATCTTCCATCATGATAATTGCCTGTTCACCAATTTGAGAATGTTGGTTTGATTCTTTGGTCATTCTGTGGAACAAGGGAGATGATTCCATTTCCGCCCTGTCAAGTTTACACCTACTACCCATCTGCTCCAATTCAGTGGAGATTAAACCAAAGAGCAAAAACATGTTAGAGTTTTGATCAAAGCTTATACGTTTTGATCAATGCGTGTCGATAAGATAGATTATCCCAACCTGAGTGACAAGAGTGTAAAGAGGCAAGGTGCTGTAACTGCAAAGCACTTGAACAATTACACTGCATAACATTACAACTAAACAGTGAGATGAGAACTAAGAACACCATATATGGCTCTTAGTAGCAATGTAGCATGAGCAAAGAGTACATTATGATTTTATATTTATCATTTTAAAGAGTATGTTACCCCATTACAATTCTTGGGATGATGTAGGCTACTTTCTCCATAATGCATGAATCAAATCCATATGTGGACTGTATATAAAGGATAAAACAAAATGTTAGATAGAGAAAAAGATTTACTAAGTTGAGTGAAATTCAGTTCTATAATGATTTTATGTAATAAGAGTAGAAGGTAAAGGGCGGCTCAATGCATGAGGCCCCCATCCGGTGGGGTCTGGGCAGCACAGATGTACACAACCTTACCACCACATGCGGAGAGGCTGTTTTAGAATTCGAACATGTGACACGGCAACAACCTTACCATTGCGCCAAGTCTCGTCCTCTCTGTAAGAGTAGAAGATACAATTGAAAATTATATTTGCTTTGATTTGAAAGTGAAGTTTAGAGTGAAAAAACTCACCCAAATCCAAAAGAAAAACGCGATCTCAAAAGAGTTTTGAAACAAAGTGAAGTGAAGTAAGTCGAGGACAATGGCTGGGCGGTTAAACCAAAAGTATTCATCTGATGGCTTCACTCTTTCAGTTGGATATTCCTTCGCTACCGACTCCTGGCCTAATCGTGTGATTATGTGCTCCAACTTTGCCCCCACAAGAAGTAGAATCTGTTCCATCACCAAGCTGAATGTAAGTCTCATTAATATTCCATTCTTTAATACACACTATGTTACTTTTGCTAGAATTGTTTACCTTTTCCCTATAATAACTTTAATGTTTATTATTTGATTTCACCTATATATCTCTATGCATTAAATAGATATGGGTATTATTGACAAAAAAAACATTAATGTTGTATTAAACTTTAAAAACGACAAATAAATAAAAACAAAATATATTCACAAAAATGACAGTTAAAATACTGATTTGGAAAGAATTTGGCCACTTACTATTAATGGTAAAAAGGCTAACCAGAAATAAGTGTGCCACCCTGCATATAGTTAACTCATATCAGTAGGTAGATTCTAAAATGTCATTGTTAAATAAAACATTGCTAAAGAGAATCCTTGGTTTACCTTCAAGATTCAACAGCAAAAAGAGCACAACAAAGAGCCACAGGTACCAACTATGGTATGTATAACAATCAAGAATAGTTAACGTTTCTTGCATTAAACAAAACATAGATAAACATGTTTTGAGAATTGAGACTTTAAACCCTCACCTTATGCCTATAACTTTTCTGAAGTCAACTTCAAGTGTCCTTGTGATGTAGCTATGAAAATTAAAATTGGGATCGTTCGGGTAGTGTTCCTGGAAAAAAGGTTACAATACAAAGAATATATCTTATGTTGTATACATATGACAAAATTAATTATTCTCAGAGAGATTAACTGTATATAATTTGACATGATTGTAACCTTGATAAATCCATGCCGCAGCGCAAGGTAGTCATATTTTGCAACTGAGCCATAAAATTGTTTGAAGAATGATCTCTGGCAACACAAACACAAACTGAAGGTGAGTACATCATCAGAAAAACCATCTCACAAGTATAAAATTTGCATTTTAGTAGCAAGTTTATGGCTCATTTACAGCTTATCTTAATTTATCTGTATTCACAATCTCCTCTAAAGCATGTATATATTCTGTTAGAAGGTCTCATGTGTCACTTTGGTAATTAATAATAACCGATGTGAGCATGCATTATATATGAATCCATGTTACATACTGTGTGATACATGAGACCTATGAACTTGCAAAAAAAATTATTACATTTTCTGATGTTAGATATACATCATTTTTAGTGGTTATTGTTTTAAAAAAATTACAGTATTTGGTCTGTCTTCCATGGTAATGTGTCCGATCATTCGATACATTTCAGGCTGGAATACATCATCATACTATAGTTTAAAGTTGGAATAAAACAAGGGCCTGTTTGGATTGACTTATTTGAACTTATCTACCAGCATAAGCACTTGTGCAGTTGTTTGGGAGAGCTTGGAAACAGCTTCTGACATGTCCATAAGCTATTATCAGCTTATTTTCTTAAGTTCTTCAGGATAGCTTATGAAAACATCTTATAACTTACAAAAAAAACAATTTCACTGTATACTATCTTTTGTTATAGAAATAGCTTATACACGAGCACTTGTATGATAAATGTTTATGCTATAAATGCTTAATTAAGTTGTTTATTCAACCAACGTCTAAATGAGGTTATGAAGAAAATCACATAGAGAATTCCAGGACTTACAAACCAACCAACAACGGCTGCTTTTCTCCAATACCCCTGGGCATGTTTGTTGAAGAACTCATCTATCTCTAATCTAAGAGTTTCACCTGCAGATGATGAGAAAAGCTAGAACTTTGGAAAATCCAAAAAGATAAAGTTGTTCAATTTCTAATATATTGATGACCCTGAATTTAAGATTCAAATTACCACTCGAATTTGTCGTCTTCTTCCTAGCATGATCCTCCCAGATTTTCCACTGACGGATCTATTTCAGATAAAATACAAACATAATTACCCCACAATTCATGAATGGACTCATATTTTTACTAGTAAGTACTATATCAGCTTCATAGAGTATATCATTTCGCCAATTTATTACCCTTGCACCTCCAAGAATCATTGTTGTGACACAGAAAACTACATGTACAACAGCCAATACAAAGATGAATATGTGAAGATGATGCAATCCTTCCAGTGATAGCAGTGGTACCTTCCCCTGATAAGGAAAAAGGAAAAAGGAAAGGAATATAAATACAAATCTTTTTAGCTATCATTCATTTCATCTATTATCTGGACTGAGAGTTTTGTTCTTCCAATTTCACACGATTTCAATATTTTTGTCAGTAAATTCAGTAGCAACCTTAGTGAATCAAAATCAAATTCATCAACTATTACCTCTAGCCTACAGTGCTGCGAACCAGTGTCTGTAGATAAAAGCCTTCTTCTGTTGATTATACTATCATAGTGATCATGCTCTGAACCTTGCACAGATTCATGAGACCTCTTGCATGGAAGCATTTGAGTTGCATGCTCAGGTGAGATGCAAATGTGGCTTATTACACCTTGAAAGACGGTTAAGAGAAGGGAAATGAACCCTAAAAGCATCAACTCTGGCAAAAACATCACAAAGGTACACATAGGTTAGGCTAAAGAATCATGTTAGACAACTACAGAAAAATTATAACAAAGGTTCAATTGGAATTGAGGACAAAGTTTGTGTTATTTACATAGTTATATTTACTTTCTTTGCAGGTCAAAATGTGAACATCCAAAAGTTATATGATGCTTCAACGTATTATAGTAGTATATATAAAGAACTTTGATATTGGACTAAAAAGTTAATTAAATTCAACCTTACATACCCTTCCGATTCAAAAAAAAAGCTTACATACCTTCTTGCAATTTATTTAAGGCTCTATATAATGCTTTCTGTTTTTTCCTCTTTAAGTACTGTAAAATCCAATCCAACAAAAAAACTCATCATGAACAAAATAAGTCGTTAAAATAAGGAAATTTAGATAGCTACAGTAACATTAACTTCCTTAGAACAAAGATGCTTGAGGGTCTGTTTACAATTTTACACAACTAACCTGCACCAAAATCCAGAATGGAATGGATTTAAATCAAGTTCATCTGCTATGCATCATTCCCTTTTAATGCATAAACTGTTAAATAACATTCTTATACTCGAAGAGATATAAAAACACAACTTTTTAGTACATTTAGTAGACATTTTAATCATTTTCAAATCATTCCTATGTTGATCGCCATCTTTGCTTTTTAGATTAAGCAAGCAAATTTGATTAAAATGTACCATTCAAATTGGCAAAAACTGAATTGAACCACAAAAGAAGATGCTCTTGTTAGCTTACCAAGCCTAAACATTACTAAACTTGTTTTCATGCCAAAGTAATTATTGTCTTTACAATCTCAATATCAAATTGGAGTCAATGTTCTAGCACATGTGGCGTAAGTATATCCAAAGCAATTAAAATGCAACTCTTGTCGTGCAGTATTTATGCTTGCGTCCATGAATTGAAATCATAATGCAAAATAATAGAATTGGATCATGAAGGTGACAGAAATGTTAAAATATGAGATGATTTACCTTTCCAAGGCAGTGAAGGGCACGCTCAGCGCACAGAGAGATGAAAACGATGATGGAGCAAACAACTGCAACAATCCATGTTGGTGTATATTCAAGAGACCCGTTCAGTTCTTCTTCTGCCATGTTCTTTTTTTATCAATACTGTTTGGCAGAGGAATGTGTTGATGACAATTCTTTTTCTCTGTTTAATATATACATGTTGGACAGAAAGTGATAGGAGTTAAGGAAACTATATTCTGCAGAGTTTATGTATTCCAGCAAGCAAGGAATGTTTTTCCTAGACATCAAGGCATATCCACAGCTAAATGGAGTTGGCATAAAAAGTAGGACCAGATTCTTTAGTTCTGAACACGATTATATTATGACCAAAAAAACATGTTTCACACCCATGTTACAAACATGTGTTTTAGGTTTTTTCTTTTCTGAGATAAAGATCTTGCGTAAAAGAACATAAAACAAGTTACGTTGGTGGTGTCCTTGTGTTGTGTGTTGTCCTTGTGTTGTGTGTGCTCGTGTGGACGAAACCCAAGTTTACTTCTGACACACCACACGCTAAATAAGGAAAAGGATGATTCTTAGTAGCTACAACTATGCTTGTGTATGCATAGAAACTCACTAGCTATATTACATTACATTACAATAGAATTAAAGAGAACATAGGCTCAACAAGAGAAAGGTTTTATACGAATGAGAGCGGAATGAAAAAAGAAGTCAAGACGAGTAAAACTGTAACCACATTAGATGGCACTGTCATACAATTACAAACTGTTCAGTTTTTATGGTTAAAGAATATAAGATTTGGTTTTATATAAATAGAGGTAGAATGAAAGAGGTCAAGAGTAAAACTATAACACATTAGATGAAACTGTCAAACATTACAATCTGTTCAGTTTTTATGTTTAAAGAATACAAGATTTGGTTTTGATACAAATATACTATGTATATCACAAAAAGAAAAAAAAGAAAAAAAAGGTAAACAAAGAGACACTCTCAAGTACCACTTTATCAAGTCTTAATTCTACTCTCGAGTCGCCATTAGCCACAACCAACTAGATTCACTAAGCCAAGCTTCATCGCCTTGTCTTCAAAATTTTCCTTGAACTTTCAGTTGATACAAAACAAGTTACCAATGCACTCAAGTCACTCGTGGTACTTGCTGGAGAAAAGATAACAAACAGCATGACACCTTATGGTTTCCATGGTGCTGGAGGCGGTGGTGGTGTTGGAAACATAGGTGGAACAGCAGAGAAAAGGGTATTTTTGTCAATTGGTATGCTTTTGTCACCTGACAATGCGACTAATGCTGCTACTAAACCGGCATTTCCAGCAAGTGTTGGCTCTGTGTAGTTGTAGTTTTTTCGAACATCATGGAAACCATCGTGCCTGTCAGGACCAGCAACCATGGCACCAACAAGTATATTTGGATTTGGCTTTGATGATTCCCTCCATTTCCATCCACCTTTACAGTTATACTTAACCTTGTTCTTTGGTATAGACGCAGCTCTATGGTGGACATGTTTTGGATAATGATTACCAAAACCAACAACATAACTCATTTTCCGTGGATTCTTCCCAAGGATGTAATCAATCTGCAAAAATACAACACGAAAGTAAAAAGAAAAATTAGCCCAGAAGTCATAGTGATTTCAATTATGGCCATGCGTGGGTAAACAACTTAATTAAGCACTTAAAGCATAAGCATTTATGTATAAGTTATTTCTATTGCATATATATTATAAACTGTTTTCATAAACTATTCTGGAGAGATTGTGAAAATAAGCTGAAAACAACTTATGATCATGTCATAAGTTGTTTCCACAATCTCTACCAAACAGTCTCACAAGTACTTATGTCAATAGAGTAGCCCAACTAAGTCGATCCAAACAGACCCTATGTCAAGAAGAGCTAGCTCCCACGTATAACTTGACTAAAGGAGCAGCATGTACCTGTGTCCTGGCAAACTCGCGGAGTTTTTCAGTTGAAAAGAAGTTAGGTCCACAATACCATCCAGGCGTATCAGCGGCATCAAGGTAATCACTGTATAGGGTCGCCAAAAAGGCTGCATTGACAACATACTGGAGAGGCTGAGGCCTACCATGGTTTAATTGAATCAAGCCTCCTGTGTGCATAACAAATACCAAAATTTGCATTAGAATAGAAATTGGAAAATCATGAACTCTGGTGCCTTGCATCAGAATAGAAATTGGAAAGTTTTGAACTCTGGTGCCAAGCTAAAAGCTTTGGAGTAAGAATTGTTACCTTTGGTTCTGTTAAAGCTTGTGAAAACAGGTAGGTAGGAGCACATGACTATGCTGGTCTGATTGTGGAAGGTCCTTAGAATTTCTTCATATGGATATCCAGGACTCAAGAACAACCTCAAACGACTAAGAAGAACCTATATATAAAATGTCAAAGTCAAATTAGGCAAATGTAATTTAACCAAAATTGCTACGATCAGCAATGATATGACATAAAGAATAAATTAAGATCCACTTGCAAGGGAATATACAGGAGATGGAACACTGAAGGTGAAAAATGAAATGAGATAGTGTGTGAATTTGAAAAAAAAGGAATTGTTCAAAGCCATGAAAAAAGGCATAGCAGAACTTATGACACATAGTGCAAATACTATCCAAGAACCGGGTGCAATAATACCAGAATATGAATAAATGAAACTTCAAAGAATTGAAATGTTTTTTGGGAAAAAATATTTCCCAATTCAGAATGAACCAAATTCAAGGAGCAGTTAACAGTTGTTGATCCTGATTCAGGTTTGATCAATTGTTCACACAGAAGCAACCAAAAACACCACAACTAACATTCGAATATAATTCTTGTAATTTGTAAAATGAAAAGGCGTAAGAAATAACACAGAAATTCATCATATCATATCAATTGAGACATGTGAATCTAATTTACAAACAATGAAACGAGAAAAACATGAGCATGTCATAACAAAGAATCTCTACAAAATTACCTGAGCACCAGCAAGCTTGTTATCCCAGCTAAATACACCATAATCAGGGCCTCCCCAGAAAGCACCAGCATGCTTAGCAATGCCGGGAGTAGTAGCAAGCTTAAGGTACGAGTTATTTCCGGTTGCAAAGTACATCCAGGCGCCTCCCCAAACAAACTCATCAAAGTAGCCGGTAGAATTGTAGAATGTTGCAGCCTCAGACTTACCAGGACTGTATCTACCTCTCTGATCCCTGGAAAACTTGAAGAGTGTAGTGGCACCATGAACGAGTTTCTTGGAATAGGCTTTGTTGTCTTTGAAAACAATGGATGCAGCAGCCAAGGCAGCGGCCATTTCCGCAGCAAGATCCGAACAACTGTGGCATTCAGTGACTGGCCTGTCGTAGTCAATGTCCTCTGGGCGCATCCAGCAGTAGTGGTCATTAGGAGTCGTACTATCTGCCGAGGTCTGTCCACTCCCAACCTATCAAAGAACACCAAACACATGAGATCGACAATCACAGAGTTCCAGTAATCAACAAGGTAAATTGACTAAACCATCTCTTTCTACGCAATATCAAAAATGATCGATCAAAACAGACACTTGAGACAGAATTATAAACCCACACCCAGATGAGAACCACAAATCCTAACACAAAGAACTATTTCTATTACGTGTGTTCGGTTTTGCGATGACAAAAATTGATTTTGAATGAATCGATTTGGACTAGAAGTGAGTTGAATATGAAGTGATTTATACTTCGATACATTCAAGGAAAGAAGGTGTGTTGAACAATAAATTCAAGGTTAAAATAAACGATCATCCAAATTAGACACAACAAACATAAGCAGATAATCAAATCCAAATCCAAATCAAGAGTTGAAGGCAAGAAGATTTGGTACCTGTGCAGCAAGGGTGGTAATGGTATCAGCAGTACTATTGAATGTCTTGAGAAAATAATCAGTGCCCCATTTAATGAGTTCCTTGACATGATTAAGCTCCCCAGTAGCTTCGTATTTACCACTGTACTCGATGACACTCCAACTCAACATGGTGATGGAAAATGCTTGAGGAAAATTGAATTTGATGGCATCCCCAGCATCATAGTACCCACCAACCAGATCCTTGATTGCAGCAGATACACCATCACCCTTTCCATCTTGCATACATGAGTTTCCCCTCCAAGAAACATTGTTATGCTTAGGAAGTTTTCCAGCTGCACAAACACAAATCAAATTAATATAGCAAAAAAAAAAAAAAGATCCATTTTCATCAAAAATCAAACTTCACACAATTAGAAGACAAACATAAAAGTCCATTTTCATCTAAAATCAAATTTTACACTATTAATCACATATCAAAATTGTTTGTTGACAAAATTCACATATCAAATTGAGATAACATAAAAAAAAAAAAAACTTTATACTATTAGTCTTTATATGACACAGAAAAAATAGATCCCAGATCAGATCAAGTAAATTTACTACCATAAAAACCTATGTCATCAAAAATCAAATTTTACACTATTAATCACATCAAATTAGATTTTTTTTGCAAAATTCACAAATCAAATTGAGCTAACATAAGCAAAAAAAAAAACTTTTTCTTCAAATAATCAAACTTCACACAATTATTCACAAATCAAATCAAGCAATTGAGTAAAACAACATTAAAAAAAACATTTTTATCAAAAAAAATCAAATCTTCAGAATGAGTTAGTCTTTATAAAACAAAATGAAGCAAGATTGAATAAAAAAGAGCAAAAGGGTCAATGAGAAAAGCTTACATTTTTGGGCATTGAAGAACATAAGAGCTTTATGAAGAGCAAGAGTATAATTATCAGGAGGAGGATGTTTCTTATGATGTCTAGGAACAGTTTTAACAATCAAAGTAACAAAACCAGCAACAAAAGCAGCAAACAATATAGTTCCAACAGTCCAAACAAAGATCTTGCGGCTGACAATGATACAACCCAGATCTACATATTTCTTCTTCTTCTTCTGTTCTGTTGGACCTAACAACCAACTCTGTTGTGTTTCATCTAAGGGTCTTGATAAAGCTGCTCTGTCTAACTCGTTTAGGTTCCTGCTACGATCTTCATCAGTTGCTGAATCTGTTGCATTGATTTCCAATGGTCCTCCCCATGGATCACGTCCGTACATGCTCATTTTGGTGTATGGAGATTATGCCACCGACAAAGATGAACAATTTAGAGAGAGAAACAAAACAAACATGAGATGTATGAATGTGTTTATGTATCTATGTCTTGTTTTTCTCTCTCTAGAACTAGAAATGGAGTGAGAAGTGAAATGAATGAGCTGAGTTGAACTATAAGTCCATTTGTGTTTGCTGGCTGGTTTTTAGCTGTCTCTGCATGTGATTCTTTTTATATATTTTTTTCATTATTTTCTTTATTTTATTATTTTCATTTTTTGTGAAGATTTGATATATATACCATTATAATCTCAACTTGTATTTACAATGACATTTTTTTTTTTATAGGTAAATGTATTTAGTTGTTACTAAGTTATGTGTTGGGCATCCTTGTTAAGGAAAAGAAATTGATGTCACACTTCAACCATATGAGTTACGCATTGGGAATTATTCACAATGACATCTCTAATATAATCAACAATGTTCAAATAATGACAACAATAATAAGGTTAGTAACACAACTTTTTTTTTTATCGAACAAAATTCATATAGATTCTATCTGATTTAGTAAGATCCACGTAAAGTTTAACGGTTAAAATATAGTGTATATTCAAGAGTGGACAATAGAATTGGACCGAATATCAAATTTTAAAAAAAAATGTATGATAGAGAGGATGAGATCACCATTACATTTGATAAAAATGTGACTTTTGCTAAAAATGGATACTCATATTAACTTGTTGTCTAGCAAAATAAATTAAATTTGTTTGCTATACTTTGGATTCTTAAAATTCTAGCAATTGGGATGTTTTTATCAAACATTAACACTTTGAGCTTGATGTTTTGTTGGAGGTAAATAAGATTTTATTAGTGCTCAATTGAATGTAAGTTTTTTATTACTATAGACAATTGTCAAGGGTATAATTTTCACATTATAAGATGAATTGAGTTTAATGTGGTAGTCATGGTGGATAATAATAGTTCTATATGGGAACCCAGTTAAAATAAGTTGTGAACATGATTTCAGTTGTTGTATTGCAGTTAAAAGAGGCGAGAGTTCTTAAATTTTAAGTGATAGTATTTTTTAACTTGCAAAATGGAACTCAATTTCTTATTTTTGCCCTAGTGACGTTATTATAAGATAATAATAAGCATCTAATGACTTTGTTTTCTATAAAATGTTTTGGTGGAAATTTGATTTATTGATTAGTTGGATTGGAGATTTTTGGTTGAAAAGACAAATGTTTTTGGCCATTTTTCTTGGACAGTAGTGACGGTGCGTTCTTGGCATACTCTCGTATACTCTCGTAATAATTGGGTAATATTCTAAGTCATGTGGGTTGTTACTTATCTTTCATTTTCATATATTGTTTATTATCTTCTTTTTTTTAAAGATTTTATGAGTCTTATTTTATGGCAAGGTAAATTGAATTAATTTGGTAGAAGACACTGACCAGCTAGCTGATCGAAAGAGACAGTCTGTCTAAAACCCAGTACCCCTCTCCTTCTAATTCTAATTAACAATAATATAATAAAATCATTTTTCATACAATATTATCTTTTTTTGAGGGATTTCATACAGTATTATCATCAATTTAGTTTAATATAAATAATAATGATATTTCTAAAAAAAGTATAATAAAAATGGGTTCCTTGGTACTTCTATTTATTTGTATGAATCTATTGCAACCCTCAAATATCGGTGATTAGAATAATCTAATCCACCCACCTAACGGTAGATACAACCCAGCTTGCTAAATCACAGTAATTAAATATTTGATTTGTATGGTTAAGTAATGTACACAGAATTTTAAAGTAAAGTTTTGTAAACGAATATACCCTTTATTATTGTTATTTATTTATTGTAGTATTTGAAAAGCTTTACAAAAAAGAACCAAGCACGACATTTCAGCTTTAGTTTTCAACCAAAGGTTTGCGTTTGCCGACACTCAAAGATATATCTATCAATTCATCCACTTATTACATGCTTTTCATTCCATTCTCTATTCCACGTTTTTGTTTAGGAAAAATCCACCATGATTTTTCTACGCTTAATAAAAAATAGGATTAATAAGTCTTTACCTCCTGTAATATAGATCACTTTTGATTTTTCCTTCAATGAATTTTTTTTGTTAGATTCCGCCCTTGTAAAATAAATTTGTTTTGAAGTACCCCCTGAACCAGTTGACTGTGAATTTCGCTGATGTGACACGCTGAATCACCTTTTTGTGCTAACGTGGTGCGCTGATTGTATAATTTTTTATTTTTTATTGTGTACACGTGGCATTTGTGATTTTCTTTTCAAAAAAAATGAAAAAATACCAAAAAATTAAAAAATTCTGGAAAAATTAAAAATTCTGAAGAAATTAAAAAAAATCTGGTAAAATGAAAAATAATGAAAAAATTCTAGAAAAATTAATTAAAATATTCTGGAAAAGATTAATATATATCAAAATTTTCGAAAAAATTATATAAAAAAAAATCTAAATTAAGTTCCTGAAACATTCTGGAAAAGATTAAGTTCCCCAAAAAAATTGAAATTTTTATTTTTTGTATAAAAAACAAACTTTTCAACTTCGTATAAAATATTTGAACTTTTTTTAAAAAAATTCAAAATATTTTAAGTTCCTGAATTTTTCCTTTTTTTTATAAAAATTCTTATAAAAAATAACACTTCTTATAAAAATTTCAGGAACTTAAACTCTTTCGAAATTTTTTAAAATAATAAGAAAATATATTTCAAAATTTTTCTTTTAAAATTGAAAAGTTTGTTTTTTTATTTTTTATACAAAAAATAAAAATTTCAATTTTTTCAGGAACTTAATTAAGATTTTTTTTATAATTTTTTTGAAAATTTCGATACATATTAATCTTTTCCTGAATTTTTTATTTTTTTCATATTTTTTTTCGTGTAAATTTTTATTTTTCCATAATTTTTATAGATTTTTTTCTTTATTTTTCATTTTAATTAATTTTTTAAGATTTTTTTTTTTAGAAAAATCACATATGCCACGTGTGCACAATAAAAAAATAATTATACAATCAGCGCGCCACATCATCAGAAAAGGTGACTCAGCGTGCCACATCAGCAAAAATGCACAGTCAGCTGGTCTAGGGGGTATTCCAAAACAAACAAAATTTACAAGGACGGAATCTGACAAAAAAAATTTACAGGGGGAAAACCAAAAGTGACCTATATTATAGGGGGGTAAAGGCCTATTAACCCTAAAAAATAATAATATTGTTTGTCATCATAAATAATAATAATAATAATATTGTTTTGCATGTTATACAAACTGTCTAAGGGGTAAACTGCTTAGACTTGCATAGTGTTTGATGCAATACCTCAATGATTTTTTTTTCCTATTAGTTGATGTGTAGATATGGCTGACAATAAGAGATAGACTTAGGTTAAGAAGGGCCGATATAGACCAACAACATACGCAAAGTGAATGCTGCAGTGAACCGTCCTTCTAAACGGGAACAACATAGAAACCACGATGGAGAGCGAACCTTGTAGATGGGCCCGTAACAGGTGGTTAGCCGTACACCAGAAGCGCTTGAGCAGTGGTATGAGGTTCAACATGATGACCAACTTCAGGCTCCATCACCACCACCGCCACCTATGACATTTGATGGTGGGCTTTTGACTTATCTCTACTGCTTGATTTCCTGCATCATATTGCCGTCAAGATTTGGGTGGGAGAAGTAAATAAAATTATCTCGGTCAAATTCAAGTGTTTTTCTTATTTATGTTTATTTTATTATTTTTTATTTCAGGGGTGCAATCAAGCACTTTGATGCATTGCATGGCAAGAAGATAAGTCTAAGTGAGTTGCCAAGCCCAACAAAGCATATGGATTGGTTTTGAAATCTAGTGCATGCTTCTGGTCTTGTCTAACTTCTTGTGAGAATGTTCAAGAATGTTAGTTCAAGCCTATGTACAACTTTGACTAAGCGGTGGCATGAAGAGACTAGTGGCTTCCACCTGTCAATTGAGGAGATGAACATCACATTGAATGATGTGTCATGTATTTTGCACATCCTGATTCATGGCAAGTTGGTCAATAACTTTGCTAAAATCTCCCAAGAGCAAGATGATGCTCTTATAAGCCAGCTGCTTGGTGTTGAGGAAGACAACGTGACTACTGAGTGCGATAAAATTGGGTTTCGTGAGAAACTTGTTTAAATGAAAGATGAAGAGTCTCCGTGAACATAATTCAATTAGTAGGGACATTGCAAGTAATATTCAGGGACCTAGGTTCGAACGTCATATTCTTCACTTATTCACCTTATAGGGTGAATATTTAGCTATTAGACTACTTGACAAAAAAAAGGAAGGAAAGAAGTCAACACAAAACGACATATCCACTTGATATATTGTTATATATTACAATTAATATATTACTCCCTCCTGAAGGTGAGCAAAACACAAGAAGAGAGTTGAATTGTGTTAGCTTTTTCTCTTCTTTTTTTAACTAAGTCCAGAGTCTAGAGTCTGATAGAGTTCAGAGTCTGGAACAATGTTCAGAGTCTTATGTAGCGGATATAAAAGGGAGAGAGAGAGACAAACAATTATTCTGGTTTCTTCCACAATCCGGAAGTAGTTCAGTCCCCCTTGCAGTTCCCATGAGATTTCCACTATAATCACACATGATTACAATTGCTCAAGCACACAAGCAAGGGACTTTAAATACTCAAGCACACAAGCAAGAGATTTCTTATGCTCAAGCACAAAAGCAAGATACTTCCTAAACAAATAAATTACAAAGAATAAGTTTGGTTGAACACTTGATATACAATCAGTGGTGTTCACAATACAAAACAATTCAGACTCTAAGACTTAAGAATTTCTAAGATATGAAAGTTTATAAGAATTTCTAAGTGTTTGATGCACAACAATTTCAGCAGAGTTTTGGCACAAGTAATATATTGTAGAGTCTCTACTAAGCTTCAAGTCTTCGTTCCTTTATATAGAGGTATGAAAGAGACGTTGTAGAGTTGTCAGCACATCAAAGAGTCGTTGTAGAAGCTTGATCAATCATCATTGATTTGTTGCTTGATATGGTTAATGTCCTAGGAAGGAATAATTTGAAAATCATTTCGTGATTGGTATTTAACCGTTACAATACAGTAGAAACATGATTGTAGCTTGTACCATGCGCAGGAAATGTTGGAGTAGTGGAGGTAGTGGTTGTATAGTTGTACTATTGTCTTTCATTGTCCTTTCTCTGTGGATAAGCCTCAAATGCCTTCTAGTTCTTTAGAATATCCGTTTCTCTAGCCTTCTATTCCTTTCGCATATTTGTGTCTTCAAATATCCATAATAACTAACTTCACGTTCTTCACTTCAGCTTCTGATGAAACTTCAGACTCTGATAGTCAGCTTCTGGATGATCTTCAGACTCGGACTCCTTCAGATTCTGACTTGCAACTAAGCTTCCTTTGAAAATTCTTTTGCTCTAATTTGTTCTTCTAAAACCAATACTTTGCTTTACGACATATAACTTTTAGTCTATGGTCCTGCACACTTGAACAAATATTAACATATTCAATTGAACTTTTAATACCTTGTTATCATCAAAACTTAAGAGGTATTGTTAAACTCATTTTATTCCAAAACCTCCGTCCCATAATAACTGAACTTTTTGTACAAAAAAATATTGTCCTAAATTAGCTGACCCATTTCACTTTTCAATGCAATATTAATTACTTTTTTCCAATTATAACTCTAATTAATATTACTTTTATTACCCCCAATTCAATATATTTCACTCTGCTTTTATTATAGTGGAGAATCCACCGATACTTAACAAAAACACTTAAAACCATTTTTTTTTCTCTCTCTCTCATTCATTTATACATTTTTCTTAATACGTGTGAAATAAGTAGACGACTCACTTAATGCGGGACGGAGGGAGTATAACTATTATAATTTGTTTTTTATATGTATTATAACTATTATCATTGTTTGCTTAAAAAAAGGTCTTGTTAACCGGTGCCCCCGAGGCACTGGTTAAAGAATCTATAAATAGAATTTCTATGATGGAAATATAAACTGTAACTTTTTATCAAGTAATAATTAGATTACTTTTTAATAAAAACTTACTTCTTTTGGTGCTTAATCAATGCCCCGTGGGCACTGGTTAACATTCTCTTAAAAAAAAACTATTATCATTGTACCTCCTAAAAATACTATTATCCTTTTTATTTAGAAGATATAATAAATTAGGTATAATTAATTTATTAGTGATAACAATTTTCTATGCATGAATTGTATCTTCTAATGATATTTTTTTAGTGTAAAATAATTAGTTGACATACCAAAAAAAGAACGTTATTTTCTGTAATCACGTTATATTTGCGCTGTTTGCAGAAAATAACGAAAAAACAATTAAATAACATAAAAAAAAGACATTTTTTTATTAAGAAAAAAAAAAGACAAAGTTGATCGATGACATCTTGTCACTTTTTACAACTAATAAAAATGTTCAGTATTTTTTTATACAAAAAGAGGATTTTTCTTTAAAAAAAACGACATGTATCAAAAAATTAAAAGGGGTTATTTTTATCATTTTGCTAGTCTATTTTTTTCTTAAGTCTGCCGTGAATAAGGTCAAAATAAATCTGTTTGCTATGCTTAATACTGTTACAATTGTTGTGTATTGTTCTTCCTGGTATGTTCTTTCGATTTCAATGGGATTCATCTAATTTTTAATTGATAATTTATATGATATTGTAAAAATGATGATAAAATAGTTTAAACGAGAGTTAAAAATGAAAGAAGATAAGTTAGCATAAAAAAGTGTATCCCCTTTATATATTGTTACAGATTATACTTAGTATGTTATAACTATTATCAGTTTGTTTCTTGGGTGGTGAGGATTTTAGGAAAATTTTTTCGATGGATTGGGACTCTATTTGTTTATCGAGGGAGGATGGTGGATTAGGTGTGAGAAGGGTGAGGGAGTTTAATGTGTCTCTGTTGGGGAAGTGGTGCTGGCGTATGTTGGTTGATAAGGAATGTTTATTTGCAGGTTAGGTACGGGGAGGAAGGGGGCGGCTGAAGGAGGGTGGGAGAGATAGCTCTTTGCGGTGGCGGATGATTTCTAGCATTCGCCGCAGTGTGGGGGAGTGGGAGGGGAGCTGGTTTGAAGATAATTTGCGTAGGGTAGTTGGTGACGGAGGTAGCACATATTTTTTGGTCAGATACTTGGGTGAGGGTGTGCCTTTGCAGGTACAATTTCCTCGCCTTTTTGATTTGGCGGTTGATAAATGGGTGACGGTGCGTCAGATGGAGAGTAGGGGGTGGGGCGATGGAGGTGCTGCCTGGGAGTGGAGGAGGCGCCTTTTGGCGTGGGAGGAGGAGTCGGTGTCCCAGTGTGCATCTGTGTTGCATAATGTTGTTTTGCAGGACCATATTATTGACAGGTGGCGGTGGCTTCTTGACCCTATTAATGGTTATTCCGTTGAGGGTACTTACTCTTATCTCACGGCGCCGGGTATCCATTTAGAGTGTGGGATGTCTGTCGATTTGTGGAAGAAGCAAGTTCCACTTAAGGTATCTGTTTTTGTTTGGCGATTTCTCCGCAATCGAATTCCCACTAAAGACAACCTTCTCCCTAGGCGCATCATTTCTCTTGATGACACTTCTTGTACCGGTGGGTGCGGTTCTTCCGAGACCGTGACTCATTTACTCATCCATTGTGATTTTTTTTGGTATGGTGTGGCATCGTATCTATCAGTGGCTAGGCATCTCATATATTGTTCCAGCATCAGCTAGTGATCACCTTCATCATTTTGGTCACTTGGCGGGGATACCGCAATCGTCACACTCTTTTCTGACGGTAATTTGGATGACAGCTATCTGGGTTATCTGGAAGGAAAGAAACAACATGATTTTTAACCAGAAGATTGACACCTTGGATCATTTAGTAGACAAAATTAAAATTATGTCTTTTTCGTGGCTACAGGCAAATATGCCTACTTTCGCCTACAGTTACAATGACTGGTGGCGTCACTCTTTACCTTGTATGAGTGTTCTTTTGTAGCTTGTTTTGTCGTATTTTCTTTAGGATTGCTTTTTATGGCACTAGACCTGTAACTGTGTTTTTTGGTGGGCGGTTCTCCTTTGCACACCTTTTGTGATATAATATATTCCATTTTGGCTTGTTCAAAAAAAAAAGTTTTACACCCTAAATAAAAACTATTCTTTTTATTTAGAAGATATAATAAATTTAATATAATTAATTGATCAATGACAAACAAGTCTTTCTTGTATAAATTGTATTTTCCAACTATACTCTTTAGTAAAAAATAATTAAGCGACATACAAAAAAATAACACATTTTCTGCAATCAACGTTGTTTATGCGTCAATTACATAAAATAACATAAAAGCAACTAAGTAACGAATAAAAATGTTTGTTGGGGATGTATTATTGTATCTGTCAGTTGCTTCTGTTTGTTGACTGATGAAACTTCTGAGCATTTGTTTCTCCGTTGCCCCTTTGCAATGGCGATGTGGAATTGGATTGGGGGAAAATTAAACTTTTTGTTTCATTGCACTTCTTTTGAGTCACTGCTTCTTTCTATTCCTCAACATCACTCCTCTCAGGTTCGTGATATTTTTTTGGCTGCTGTTGTGCACACTTTCCATTTGATTTGGTTTGAAAGAAACTCCGTGCGTTTCTCTTCGTAACCTACTTCTCTTCATGCGGTGCAGCTGCGTACTCAAACCGCCATCTCTATGAGTGGGAACCTCTCCGCCGGTTAATGTGTTGCTTCAGATGTTACAATTCTTGATGCTTTTTCTGTCTCACACCACAACCGTCGTATTAGAGAGATTATGTTGGTAAGTTGGAAGGCGCCTTCAACACCTTGGTTAAAGGTTAATACGGATGGCTCGGTCGTTGGATCCTTAGGCGCTTGTGGAGGTTTGTTTCGTGATCATTTTGGTGCTTTTCTTGGCACCTTTGCTTCTAATATTGGCACATCCTTTGTTTTCTTTGTGGAAATATATGGTTTCATCCTGGCTATGGAGTTTGCAGCCAGTAACGGTTGGAGAAACATTTGGTTAGAAAGTGATTCCACCAGTGCTTTGTCTGTTTTCAAGAACAAATCGCTTGTCTCGATGTTGCTCAGAAACTGATGGCATAATGCTTGCAATCAAGGGATTCAAGTTATTTCCTCACACATCTTCAGAGAAGGTAATTGTTGCGCCGATTTGCTAGCTAATATGGGTCACTCTTTACATGGTACGGTTTGGTATTCGGTGCTGCCGCAAGATTTGCTTTCACATTTCTTTAGGGACCGTCATGGCTTGCCTAACATCCGGTTTCCTTAGACGGTGTTTCTTGTTTTTCCGTTATTTGCTTCTTTCTTTTTTTATGTTCTTTTTGCTTTGAGGGTTTTGGTCTAGTCCCCTCTTTTACATCTTTTTCCTTTTTTTAATAAAATTTTCTTTGAGCTGGCCGACATAGGATGGGGGTCCTTTGGGGTGTCAACCTAGTTGGGATGTCGTTGCTTTCCCTTGATGTCGGTCCACACTCCTGGCTTAGCAAAAAAAAATGTTTAATATTTTTTTATAAAAAAAAGAGGATTTTCTTACGGAATAAATGACATGTTTCAAAAAATTAAAAGGGGTTATTTTTGTCATTTTTCTAATGTTTTATTTGCTTAAGCCTATATTGGATAAGGTCAAAATAAGGTTTTTCTACTGTGATCAATATTGTTAAAATATTAAAATGAAAGATAAAATTGAGATCGCTAGTGTTCTTCACCTAGCATGAGCGCTGCTTTGAAACTTTCAAATGGTCATAATCTCAATTCTATTAATTTTGCAATCAGTTTGGCTCACGTCAAAGCAATTCAAGCCTACAATTGTGTTTTCATTTGGGGTGTGATTCAATCCCCTTGTGGAATTCCATATTGTGCTTGCTTTTTGGCCTTTTTTTAATTAAGTGTTCGGTTACTTTGTTAATTCAACAATCAGCTGTGTATTGTTGGATTGAATCCTTTTGTGCAATCACGTGTACTAATTACCTTGAATTCACTTATGTCCACTCGTGAATTTCACTTGATTCCATTGAAATATTGAGTTTGTGGTGGGATTCTATTTTAACACCAAGGCCTTTTATTGAATCGACACCAGCTACTTCAGATGGCATTCGATTGGCTTGGCAGAATTTTCAGGCTCGTCAGCTCCTCCGCTGGTCGTACAAATTCCTTCCTCATCAGCAAATCATGTACCTCCGAAATCTTTTGCAGTGGCGATTGGTGGCAGGAGTTCGACCACCGATGAAACACCTCTTATGGTTCCTTGTGTTAAGGGTGATGCTTTGTGTATTCACATTGGTCATAAAGAATACAAGAAAGGTTTGGCTAAATGTCAGAATGCTCTTTGAGGACGACTAACATTAAATAAGGGTGACAAACCTTATACGACATGTGATCTGATTACGAAGTTAGGACAATTTTGGAAACAACTGGTAAATGGAAATTGGTATCGCTTGGCAGGGGATACTGTGATTTTCATTTTGAGTTTACTGAGGAAATTGGTATCACTTGGCAAGGGATACTGTGAAATTGGTATCGCTTGGCAGCCCCACGAGCATCGTAGTGATGTAGGTGCCTCTACTTCAAGGACAAATAATATCTCATTCTGCTACACATATTACGGATGTTGTTGCCAATTCTTTTAGTTTTGCTTTAGATAATGTTCCAAACGAAATTCCACAGGGTACGTTGCCCCAACCCTATATTACTGTGTTGGAATTGGTTTATGAGGTTGAGCATGATGACGTGCATTCAGATGGCGTGGAGCTAATGCTTCATAAGTCTCAGGAAGGTGTTTTCTAAGGTTTTTGTCGCATTTGCTCCGCAATCATCTTCGGTAAACCACGATGACGTGCAATTGATCTCCTCTGGGATAGTTTCCTCCGCTTCTGTTAGGGAGAAGCGCCCTTCTCTGGTCCAACATAAGGTAGCGCGCAATGACGTGCACATTGCATCCCCCTACAGATTCGCCATCAGATTTCTCTTCTCCAGAGCAAACTCAGATTCCAGTCACCCACAACAATTAGGAGGTAGTTCAGATTAGTTGTGAGAATGTTGTGAGTCCAACACAGACAGTGGAGGGATAACATCAAGCAGTTGCCTCGACTGAAGTTACAGTGAGTTCATCGGTGCTAGGTGACAGCAACACGATATTGGTTGCGCATGAGAACGGGCATGAATCACACAGTAATCTGAATATGCAGCATGACTCGGAATTGTGGCGTAGGATTCGTGAGCATGATAAGTGGTCAACATAAGTGTCATTCACACCTGTCTTATTAAAGAAACAAAAGCAAAAGATAAAGGAAATTCAGCTTGGGAAGTCGTCGTATCGAACCCGTTCCAGAGGTGAAGCCTCTCCAATTACCCAATGAATTTTTTTTATTGGAATGTTCGAGGTGGTATAATGCTTGTAATCTTGGTGTTCAATTACAAAAAAAGGCAACTGTTGCGCAGATAAGTTAGCAAATATGGGTCATTATGTTATGGGTTCAGTCACCACGAGAGTTGCACTTTGATTTCTATAGGGACATATGTGGTTTTCCTAGTTACAGATTCCCTGAAGCGGTTTTTGATTTTCTTCCCTTTTGTTTTCCTTTTTTTTTAATAATATTTTTTTGAGTTTTGCGGCATAAGATGGGATTCATCGGAGTGCCAACCTAAGTGAGATGTCGGTGTTTTCCCTTGATGCATTTCCTTTCTCCTGGCTTGTATAAAAAGATCTTAAACATTTTTATTCATTATAAAAAGTGACAAGATGTCATTGATCAACTTTTGCTTCTCTTTTTTTTTTTGAGAGAACTTTTTCTTCTCTTTGGTATGTCCCTTAGTTGTTCTTACATTATTTTCTGTCAATGACGTAAAAACAATGTGATTGCAAAAAATAATGTTCTTTTTTTATAAGTCACTTAATTATTTATACACTAAACAATATAGTTGAAAGATACAATTCATACACGGAAGAACTATTTGCCCCTAATCAATTATTTAAATTTAATTTATTATATTTTCTAAGCAAAAGTGATAATGATTTTTTCAGGGGTAAAAATGGTAAAAGTTATAATATATAATAATAATAGTCTATAATTTATCTATCTATCTATTATTATAAATTGAAAGATAGCCATGCAATCCCTGTTTCCCAACCTTGATGCCCAATTTGTCTATTTTGTCCTCTACTTTTTGTTACCTCATTTCAATTTTACCCTCCTACTCTTATCTCTCATCTCTACGTCACCACTATAAATATATAACTACTTTCTAGAATAGATATTATTCTCTGTATGAAAAAGAATAGGTAATAATTTTTTTCATAAATATTATTGAGCAGATTAATATTCAACTTTTTTTTTTGGGTAATATTAATATTCAACTTATATTTGATCTTAATTTATATAATATAACATATTTGACCTTCCTTTAAAAAAACATATTTGACCTACTTACTTAAAAATACAAAATTTGACTTGATAGGTTAACTATTACCAACTAGATATAACTTGTGTAACATATAGATAAAAAATAAGAATATATGATATATTTTTTTTATAATTGAATTAATATTCAATTTATATGTAATATTATTTTACAGGTTAGGATCTATGCATGTTTTGGATTAATGGTGAAGTAGCACCTTGAATTTATATGAATAATTGTTGCATTTATGATTTAATATTGTATGTGATGTTTAAGGGTGTTACCGGTTAGTTCAACATATGTCACTAGTAGAGTACCGTACTATCCTCATATATCATCTCATGATTCCATTATTTCTTATTGATGAGGTGTGCCCTGTTTACCTTAAGACGTGACTGGATACCTTCGGGGAGCATGCAACTCATTATATGGAGCTTCACAACTTTAAATATAAACATGACTTTGTTACTGATACATTTTTTGATGTATTTAGGCAAGCGAGAGCTTCTATGAAGAAGGAGAGGCACGTGAACTTCTTGTCTGATCTACTAGATGGAAGATCGACACTTAGGCCACCAAATGTTATGGTGTACGAGTGGGTAGGAGGAAAACATGCATGTGTGGACTTGACTGGGGTTTCACCATTTGTATGATTAAGGGCATATGCTTTTATGGTGGACCAGGAAACCCTCAAAGTCAAGTCAAGCAAAGTAGTTAAACATGAGAAATCAAGTTCTGACAATCAACATGCTTTTATATCATTTGCGTTTGACACTTTTGGTTCCCTGTCACTAGAGACCGTTGACCTTCTATATAGAACTCAAAGGGTTATGCATAACAATGTAATGTCTCATAGGTCCATAAATATCTTGTTCATGATGATTGATTTTACCATCCAAAAATATTTAACGGAGTAGCTTGTTACTCACTTACCTTCTTTCTAGTGTAATTTTCATGCATATATATAATTCCTTAAAGATTAAAAAAATATAGGTTTAAATGCACTTTTATTCCCCTATGTGTCAAAAAGTTGTGATTTTGGCCCCCTTTAAAAAAATGGATATTTTGACCCCCCTAACTTTTGGCCCTCTTTTGATTAACTGATTTTATGCCAATTTCTCAGTCTCTGATGGTGTAAACTGACATGGGGATAGAATGATGCTGATAAGTGGAGTCCAAACTTGCATGGTGTCCAAACTGACATGATAAGTGGAGTCCAAACTAATAAGTGGATCCTTCTTTAGGGGGCCAAAAGTTACATCATGCTAGTTTGGATTCCACTTATCAGCATCCTTTTATCGCCATGTCAGTTTACATCATCAGAGACTGAGAAATTGTCATAATCTCCATCAAAATCAGCCAATCAAAAGAGAGCCAAAAGTTAGGGGGTCAAAATATCCATTTTTTTAAAAGGGGGTCAAAATCGCAACTTTTTGAAACATAAGGGGTGAAAAGTGTATTTAAGCCAAAAATATATTAAAAGTGAGATAGTTCTTTTTGGTTTTAATTCTTTAAAGTAATAATAATGATCTGAAAAATCAAACCAACTGAAAACTCGACGTTTGACCAAAGTGTTCAGAACTTGGCTTTTGGGATAATAACACATATATAACATGTGTCAATATCACTAGAAGCTCCTCAACAAAAAAGCCAAGTATGCTTGTCTTCAAAGCAATAAGAAGGCTTACTTAGTTTAGGAGTCAAGTTGAAATCTAATATAGAATGTTAGAATACATTATTGTAAGGAAAGTATATTTAACCACACATAATTATACCAACAGTATATTGGTCCAAATGAAATTGACTCAGATTTCTTAACAAAGGTATGTGGTTGGACGAAGGAGAGATTAATCATGAACTAGATAAATATAACATGTCTAAAAAAACACACTTATACATATATTTCTCATGATTTTAAACAATTTTCATTATTTAATTACGATTTAGATTCACGTACACTTTTTATATACACCTACTTTTTCATTTCTCCACTTTTGGATACAAAGTTGTGATCAATCGTAGATAAACCTTCAATTTCGGTGGGCTAAGTCCATACAGAGCTTGCTCTGGCTTTAAACGGGGCCCCCACAAGTGAGCGGTGCGATTGGTCCCCTCGGATTAGTCGATTCTCGGATCGGATTAAACAATTGGTCCCCAGCCACCTAGAAATACCATACCAAACCGGCAAAATAGCCTCACAAGAACAGAACAAATGGTCTGTCGATTCCTCCGCTACCCCACAAAACACACAGAGAGTATCACCCTGGTCATGGATGACCCTCCTCCTAAAGAGATTATGGCGGGTAGGCACCCTATCCTGCAGGAGCTGCCAAGCAAAGGCTGTAACACCCCGTATTCCCAACAATGTAAATCATACATGTAAATCAGAGTATTACAACGTATACGGAATGCTACACTTCGTAAAATACTTAAATAATAGAGTAAAATTTTCTATTAATAAAGTAAACATCAACTGATAACATTTTTTTAACAATCTCGCAGCGGAAATAATATTCATAAATCTTTTCAACCAAAATATGGCTCTAAGGCCTCAACGTGTTCAACATTAATACAAAATCCAACTAAATTATTTCAACATGAAATCTCAAGA
>Ga0315915_1001096_pt1 | contig 31719 bp, 15 predicted proteins | sample MpolbnodulesMG_FD_207738 | JGI IMG/M metagenome (GOLD analysis project Ga0315915, IMG submission 207738) | Medicago polymorpha root nodule microbial communities from Los Angeles, California, United States - branched nodules | ecosystem: Host-associated > Plants > Roots > Nodule | place: USA... | reverse complement strand
TTTGGTGTTGTTTATAACCTGACCAGAAACCTCTGAATATTTATGAAAAATGTGTATAAGCTCCCGGACATTGCTCTTCAGCCCTGTACAAAAAATCATAACATCATCAGCATATAGTACATGCGTTGGGAAATTATTCCCACGGCAATAGGAAATAGGAATTATCCTCCCCCTGTTAGTAGAGGTCGTGATTGCCCTACTTAGAACCTCCTCAGCAAGGCAAAATAAAAGGGGAGATAGCGGGTCGCCTTGACGCACTCCACGAGAACAAGAGAAAAAACCAACCGCTTTGCCATTAACCAAAATAGATAAACAAGCAGATTGTAAAATAGCAAGGATCCAGTTGATGAAGGTGGTATTAAAGCCGAAATTATGCAGGACCATAATTAGAAAGTTCCAATCCAAAGTATCAAAAGCCTTGGAAATGTCAACTTTGAGTGCAATGTTGCCCCCATATTGCCGTTTGTCAAGAATGTTTAACGCCTCGGATGCAATGATAACGCACTCAGCAATGCTTCGATCACGAACAAATCCCCTTTGCTCAACAGAAATTATCCGCGAAGTAATACAAGCAAGCCTATCTGCCACAATTTTAGTAATAATTTTGAACTGAAAGTTCGCAAGTGCGATGGGACGGTAATCCCCCATAGATCGAGCCCTTGAAATTTTTGGAATCAACACAATCATATTAGAATTAATATTAGGCGGCACCTCACCATGAAGGGAAAAATCTTGAACGGATTTAACAACGTCCATGCCCACCACGTCCCAGAATGTTTGGTAAAAGTGAGCACCAAACCCATCTGGACCCAGTGCACCATCAGCATTAAGATCAAACACCGCTGCCTTAATCTCGTCATGCAAAGGAAACCGCATCAGCATTTGGTTCTCAGTATCTGACACTAAAGACAGAATAATTTCATCCACCAGCGTATTCTGAACACAATTGTTATCCATGCTAAATATTGCCTGAAAATAAGCGAGAATATGGGATTCTATATCCGTGGGATCAGATATTACATTGTCACCATTCTGCAAGAAAGAAAATGATTTGGTTGCTGCCTGGATTGTAGATACCCTGTGAAAGTAAGCCGTGTTCCTATCACCACTAACAAATTGTTGATTTCGCGCTTTCTCCTTCCAAAAATGTTCCTGAACGTTTAAAGCTTTTGTTAGAAGGAGTTGCGCTTCTAAATCCTGCAAGTAAAGGTTGTCAGAAAATCCTTCAGAGTCGAGAAGTTGTTGAATTCGGTTCACTTCATCAATGGCAAGCCGCACTTGCCTATCTACATCGCCAAAAACCGTGCGATTCCAAACCTTGAAAGCATTTTTTACATTGCGTAACTTAGCCTGTAACCTCGACATACCATGACCCCTAACACCTTTAGACCAAGTTTCCCTCACCAATTTCCTGCAGTCATCATGAGAGGATCAAACCTTAAAAAATTTAAAGGGAGTGGCGTGCTGGACCGTTAAGAAAATTAGAGATAGCAAAATCGGATTATGATCAGATTGATGACGAACTAAAGTTGTGCAAGAAGAATTACGCCAAAAATTAATCCACTCTTCATTACAAATCACCCTATCAACACGAAGAGCGACATTTTCAATACCAAACCTACCATTCGTCCAAGTGTATAAAGACCCCAAAGTAGGAAGATGATTTAAAACATTTGCATTTGTCCAATTTAAAAAGTCTTCACATGACAAAGGAGGAGGAGGACGCCTGCCCTTTTTCATGAGCACCTAAAATAGCATCAAAATCTCCCATAAAAATCCACGGTCCTTGGAAACATCCTTGAAGATGAGTGAGATCAGCCCAAAGTTGTTGACGCTTCACATAATAAGTACTAGCATAAATTGCAGCAATATAAACAGTTGCCTGATAATAAGAAATTTCCAAAGCTATGCATTGATCAGACACAAAAATAACATTCGCAATTAATTCATTACCCCAAAGAGCCCAAAGATTGGGAAGTAGAGGACCTCTATTGTTGATGCAATATTTAGTGACGCCTGTAGAAGGCCAATACCAGGCAGGAATTTGTAAAAAATTAACCATCGGTTCAGCCACAAAGATAAGACTAGGTTTGTGGGATAAAAATAAATTTTTAAATGCAAGTCGAGTGTCAGAGTTACCGATACCTCTTACATTCCAATAGAGAATATTCATTGATCAATTGATTGAATGTCATCCCGTGCTCGGGACTTTGTAGGCTGCTTTGAAAGAACACTTTGAACCTTAAGTTTCTGTTTCTGATTTCTTGTAAGAACCGGCATAAATTTGTCAGGATTGTCAGCTGCTTCCGTTGCGGTACGTGCATCATACTCTCGGACCCTTTCCCATAAGTCTAGACCATGCTGTATATTCTTACTAGGGTGGACCTCTTGTCATTGCAAACTAACAATCTCTTGTGAATTATCCGCATGAAATTCACCATCAAACACCAAAGATAATGTCTCGACATTTGATCCAACAAGCACCTCAACATCAAAAGTTTTCGTCAGACCTTCGGCAGCCACCTCTTGCATGTCGACATGCTCAACAGTGGATGGCCTTGTAACAACCTCACGAGCACCCTTGGGACTCTTCTCCAGCTCCCGTGGGCTCACATGATTTTTTCCACGCCATCCTGAAGTGATTCAGATACCCCATCAACCACGGGGATCTCCAACCCCTCCCGCGATGTCTGATTTGTCTGTTCCACTCCGATAGGTCGTATGTCCTCACACCCAAGAGGGGATGAGTGTGTATCATGCACATTAGAATCCTTGGGACTCTCCACCAGCTCCCGCGGACTCATATGATTATATTCCACATTTTCCAGAAGCGAGTCCGTAAGTTCAGTTACCGAGGGGTTCTTCAACACCTCCCTCGATTTTTGGTTTAACATCGTCACTTCAACATTTTGCACGTCATCGTGCGCTACAAGGGAAACAGGCTCAAGTACTGGCATATTATGCGGCAACTCTCGAGGAGCAATTAAATCAAACACATTGTGTAACGGAATGCTGAAATTATTATTCCTATCAATTTGAGATGTAGCCACCGAAGATGTAACAACCGTCCTTAAATGTGAATTGGTAGCCGAGGTAGGAGTAGGAAATGAGGATGGTAAGGCCAGTGTACCTGAGGCCGATGGTATATGTGTAGAGGTTGCAATGACCGGGACTCTCTGAGTAGTAGTAACCGTCGAAACAACCAGAATTGGAATCCATATACCATTGGAACCATTGGTCGATGTGGAAGCACCCACATCAATTCTAGTTTTGTTTTGCCGAGGAGGATGTTTTGGGGCTGTTTCGGCAACCACGATCTGTTTCCCACGATCAATCTTGTCTTTTGTTGTTTGGGGGTGCAGCCAACGACATGATGCGACGTTGTGTCCAATAGAATGACAATGATGACAAAAGAGTGGTCTCCTTTCATATTGCACTTCAACTTTGAATGCGAAGCCCTCCCTTTCAACAAGTATTTCATCATAAATTCTTTTTGAAAGATCAATGTCGACAAGAATTCTAGCATAATGCCTAAAAGTACGGTTTCTAGTTGGTCCATCTATATCAATTGGAGTCCCAATCGCACTTGCAATTTCCTTCAACGTTCTCTCATGCCAATACTCTTGTGGAAGCTCCACCAACCGAATCCAAAGCGATACATGAGTCTGCTTTTGTGTCTGATACTTGAAGTCTTTTAGTCCACTGAGAAAAACGTAGCAAACCCGGCTTTAGATTAATCGTGCCTACTACCCATATTTTCTTAAAATCCTCCGCCGAGTCAAAGATGAAGTCATAATAACCCCTGCCAAGGGGCACCATTTTCCAACCAGTTGTCGTTTTCCATAGATTTCCAACTTTATTTCTTACATCACGTGCCGAATAAGGCTTATCTCCTTTGTTAAGGGTCAAGCGCGCCCTTAGCGCATTCTTGCAATCTTCTACTCTCTTACGGTATTCCTCTTGACAGATTTTGATGCTCAAAGCATCGCCTTTAATGCACGGAGAGGGATAGGGTCTGTCCTCAAGAGCTTGTGAACCCGCTAGAGCTGCCACAAACGACATAGGTGCTGCAGATTGCACCATGGCTGAGACTGATGGTGCTGTTTCGGACACACACGGCCAGTGGCACGTGTATGTCATATGTGTTCCGTCAACAATTCACCCGAACGATTCTAATCTTAAACACGCATGATTCAAACTTTGTAATACTCAATGGCATTAGCGCGGTTGCGCGTCTTCAATTGGAAGAATCAAATTCTGGTAATTTGTGTAGCTTGGGAAAAACAGTAATACAATGCAGAAAAATAGTCCGATTCAGATGAAGGGATTGGCAGTCAAGACAGAAAACTCAGAGAAGTGTACTCAGAGGGAAACGATACAGCTGCAATCAAACTGTACTGTTGCCTGAAGCCGTAGATCAGATCACCGCAAAAACCAGGGGTTCTGACGGAACCCTAGCAGAACACAGGAAATCGCGAATTCTCCATCTCCAAATCGCAAAACTTCCCAAAAAATACACAGAAACCAAAGATACTTAAATAAAATTCGTAACAAATAATTATCGGTGAAGAGTATAAAAAACACAATACAAGTCATTGATTTACAAAAACAAAACATGACAAATATTTTTTACTAATAAATGAAGAAAAATCATGGAACACATATTTATCAATGATACATAAAAATAAGGGAAACATAATTGTTATTGTTACATAAAAAACATGAGACAAATATTGCCATTAATAAATATTAAAAAAAATAGGAGAACTATTAATCAGTCAGGCAAAAAACCAACATGGGACAAATATTATTTTTGTTACAAAAACAATCACGGGACATTTATTAGTCATTGATAAATATCAAGAAAACACTAGGCAAATATTTATCAAAAATAAATTTAAGAAAAAGGAGACAAATATTTGTAATTGGTGCATAAAAAAGTACGAGACAAGTACTTAGCACAATTTATTGATGTGGAGTTTTTATCATTGATAAATATATAAAAAAAATGGGACAACTTTTTTTTTTTTGAAAAAAATGGGACAACTATTTGTTAATAATAAACACATAACATATATTTTTCATTATAAATATAAAAAAACATAGGACAAAGACTAATTATCGATACATAAAAAATTAACTCTATGGTACACCTAAAGATTTGAGTGTATTGGTACACCAAATCATTGATAAAAATAAAAATAAAATAAAAATCATTGTTAAATATTAGTCATTAATAAATAAAAAATATGGGAGAAATATTTGTCATTGGTAAATCTAAAGAAAAAACAAGTGACAAATATTTGTGATTAATACATAAAAAATACAAATGTTTTTCGTTAATATATATAAAAACTAATAGAAATATATTTTCACTATGCATAAAAGCACAAGACATACATCTTTTTTTTTTATAGGCCAAGAGCAAAATGTCATAAAAAAGAATAGTTTCCAACTAAGTTGGAACCATACTCTTATTTGTTGTCGATTGCTCATATATATTATTAAAATAAGGGGAAAAATTACAACAAAATTGGGGGAACATAAAACCTGACCCAGTTAACAACCCTAAAAGGCAAAATCAAAATAATAAAAACAAAAAGAAAGAGAAAAAAGATCCACAAACTGGATCCAACCCAAAAAAATAAAACGTAAAAAATACGGGACACGTATTTGTCATTGCGGCAAAAAGAAAAACACGGACATATTTAAAAAAACACGAGATAAATAAATTTTATTGATAAATAAAAAATAATATATTTTTTCAATTGAAAATTAATAGTCTATCATTCGTGCATTGCACGGGTTAACACACTAGTTATTAACATTTCTCATCCATTTGTCAAAAAAACATTGACTTAATTATGGTATGGTTTTCCTATTTTAACTTATTCATTGAGTTGATTCCTTCATTTTAAATCACTCGGTTTTAGTCTCTCCTTCAGATATTTGTGTTTGAGAACATTGGTTTAACATATTTTAAATGACACAACATATATTTTAATGATATAAAGTGATCAACACTCATAAAATTATAATAACACTAATTAAAAACTTTAGTTTCAACTTCACATTTACCATTTTTAAGTATAAAAATCTAATTGAAGAACAAAAAATATAATTAACTCAAAAACATTTCTCATCCAATATTTATGCAATAGTTTTATCTTCTATTTTGAATAAGACAATATTATTTTTTTTGAAAAAAAATAAAAATATATTCATTTAATGTTCTTTAAAATGGTAAATAATTTTTTTTTGAGTCAATGTTTATTTTATGAAGAAAAAAAAAAGGCTTCCTTCGTGGCCTCTCCCTCTATATATAAGTTTTTAGGATAAACACAAAATCCAAGCATGTGAAACAACTCAAAGTATCTTACTTAGAATATTGTCTTTTCCTCCACATTCAATCGAACGTTGTTAAACGGTATAATCCAAACAAGACGGCAAGAGGAAGAGGACAATGTGTATGTTGAAAGAAAATATCAGTATAAACATTTTTCACAAATTGACAATGTGTATTCACACATATATGCTACTTTCCTATGTTTCATTTACAAAACGGGTGTACTTGCTTCAACAAAAAACGAAAGGGGTCCATTGAGAAACGGCTGTAAAAAAATATCGATAATTTTTTTTTGTCAACATACCGATTTTGTGGGAAGGGATCTTCATAGATATTGGTATAAGTGTCGGAGTTCGAACTCCGAATTCTCCATTTTTTAACACTTATAGTTTGTGTGTTTAGCTATTAGACTAATTGACAACAAAAACCTGATCAAAAATTATTTTAATTAAGAATCGGTAAACATGTGCAGGTTGTAACATTTCAGACAACTTTAATACGGATATTTTCAATGTGTTTTGTCCTGGCACGCTTTCTGGGAAACTTTTCATAAGGTCATCCATCTCAAAATTGCTCAAAGTCAAGTTCGTTTAACTATGAAGTTCTTATAATGTGTTACTAAAAAGAAGATGTATTTTGTTGGTATAAGTGGTACCAAACAATTGTTATAAGCCTTTCTTCAACCGTGTTGACTCACACATGCACGATCTAAGGATCTCTCTCATTCCAATGTGAATTTGATTTGCCTAGTAGATGTCAGGAGCTACTCATTGTCATGCTTTGTGCACCGACAACCACTCCCCGCCCTCGTTCGTCTCAAGTGTTACATGTCCATCAGTTTCGCTTGTCCGTCCCCGTCTGCTATGATACCACTTGTAACATCTAAGACGACTTTAAGTGTTGTCGACTGACCCTGCAGACCAACATAGATCTTTTCAGCGTGTTTTATCATCACTCACACGCTTTCTGTGACACCTCTCAGAAGGTCACTCATCTCAAAATCGCCCCAAGTCACGCACGCTTAACTCAGTGGTGGAGCCAAGAATTTTATTGAGCCTGGGCAAAATTTTGACCGCAAATTTACATGTGACATAATATATAAAGTCATAAATCAAAATAAAAGAGGCTCATCATTTTGTCGATAAAAGTACAATTTGAAATAAGAAAGATTAACATAACCTGTCAATAATGTGCTAAATAAAATTAAAAGGTAAATGCCCTATCTGAGACCTCTTTGTAGTGAATGTTCGAATAATATCAACATCATCAAGTGACTTGAATATCTCCCGCTCGGTGTAACATATCATCTAGTGGCAGAACCAGGATTATTACAAAGCTTGGGCAAAAAAAAATTTGCAACACATTTATATGTGTTTACATAAGAAATTGCAAGCAAATAATCAAAAAATCTAAAGAAATTGCCCAATTTATAAGGGTTTATATAAGAAATTTAGAGGAATTTACATAAGAAATTACAAAAAAAATTGGATCGGAGCCCGGGCGCGTACCCAGGGTTGCCGGGCGGTGAAACCGCCACCGATATCATCAGGTCATTGAACCACGCATCGTTGATCTTGTTGGTAACAATTCTATCTTACGGACTTATGAAGTAATTGTAAGTTGTAACTTGATATTATGTCATTTTGTTACCATAAATTAAATGAGCAATGGAGTATATATAAATTTTGATTTATGTGAGTATTGAGTATTGGTTTGTTTGAATGGAATAACAGTTCATAGTTAGGGAGAATTATTCAAGTTAACTTACTTCAAGAATTTATTCTAAAAATTGATTACAGTAATCAATTTTTAATTCCAATGATATTGATTAAACTAATTTTAGTGGAATATATATTTAGCTGCTGCAAACTATTCTTGAGATCATGATAATAGAAATATAAAAATGAGAGGAAGCATGACTCAAACACAGGACATCCAAAAGAAAATTGCACTTCCTAACCACTGAGACAGAGAAAAACTTGTTAAATAATTACACCAGATATCATATATATAGAAACACTGGGGGATGTCATGGCTGCATAGGTTTAAGAGAAGATCCGCCGCTAAGCCCGGACGGTAAATCCACCCATGGCTTAACTATGGAGTTCTTATGGAATGAGCTAACAAAAAAAAACTTAATGATATAGGTAGCATCAAATAATTCTTATTAATCTTATTTTAACAATGTAGTCGCATACCTTCACGATCTCAGATCCCTCTCATTCTAATGTAAATTCGATTAACTTAAAATTTGTCAAGAGTCGCTCATTGTCTGGCGCGACAAATTTTCCGCCATCATCCCCATTGCCATACATATTCTCCATTAAACTCTATTTTTATCAAGTGGTAAGTAGGGCTGAATATTAACTAGGCTAATTACATTCTGGAAGATGTGAGTCTGACCTACCTTGAAAACTGATTAGGCTAAGTTATTCACTAGTATTACATCCATTGATGAAACAATAATAATGATGGTTTTTCGATCGAAGTAATCGTGTGCAGTAAGCAAGCCGCTAAATGCAACAAAGAAAAATATTCTAGAGTTCTTATGATTAGGAGTGATAATCGTGAGGAGGATGGGACCAAATTATTCTTTTATATATTAACCAATCCAAGTTTCATGAAAATAATCATCATTTAGAATTCGGGGGTCTAGTAAATAAAGTTTGGTCAAAAATTGTTTTATTTGAGAATCAAATTAATTCGTTTTTAGTTCAAGTTTATTAACTATTTGAGCTTAACTGTTTGTTTAGACAGAATTATTTTATTATACTCTATTTTTGAGTTAATTTACTCTATTGTTTTAGATAGATTAAATAACAATAACCATTGAAGACACACACAAGTTGAAGAGTCAAAGTTTGAATCCCGATCACAATATTTAACCTAATAATTTTGATATTTTTGTTAATTGAGTTAAGATTTGTGAACATTAAATTCCTCTTCAAAAAAAAATCTTCTAATTAAATTTTATAATTCAAGTGTAAAATAAAAAAAATTATTCGATACATCCGAAATTTTTATAAAACTTTAAAACGGTTAATTTGCTTTTTTCAAATAACTTCAATTTTGACTTTTAATAAACGTTTTCCAAAAAGACAAGTATATACCAATCAGAAGATTACAAGGAATTCTTTCAAAAAAAAATTACAAGATTATAAATTTTATATTGTTAATATGACTGATAATGTATAATATGATGCTAATTAATCAATGTTTAAATTGTTTTTTTATTTTATTTTATGAAATTTATGAAGCATAATATATAATTGTATTTAGGTATACTTTTTTAAGGTGCTAACCTTTCAATAAGGGGTCTAATCCTTAGAGTTTGGTTGAAAGATAAGTAAAACTTGATCAAGAATCCAACAACCTAAAACATTGGAGTGTTAATCATAGAAAATTGCACATGAATGAAAAGCAAGCGGGCACTAAGTTGCGCCACCAACCCTTTCTAGATGGCAAAATGGATCCTCTTAAAAATTGCATTCATAGGTCTAAGAGATATGACCTTACTATGTATAACCTTTTGAACCATCGGTAGAAAATTTACAACCTCTAGTGCTAGGTAGCCAAAACTGTCAAACGCAAATAATATAAATGCATGTTGATCGTTAGAACATGTTTCGTCATGTTTGACCACTTTACTTGAATTTGCTTTGAAAATTGTTTATTCCACCGTAAAAGCCCTAGAGCTCAATCCTACGAGTAGGGAAACTCCGGCCAAGTCAAAACATGTATGTTTCCCTCTTACACTACCTATGAGAACATATGTTGTCTATGTTTCATCAAGAATTGTTTCACCTAAAAGTCAAATTTGGATTCTCTGGAAGGATTTATTTTTTGTAGAACTTATTTTTAGAAATCGTGGTTGGGTCTAACACAATCTCACAAAATCGACTTGTGAGGTGAGGATTGCCCCCACTTATAAGCACATTGTCAGGCCATCTCCTATCCGATGTGAGACTCTTAACACACATCCTCACGACCAGCACTATTGGGTTTGGTCCGTGGACATAAATGATGGGTGTGGCTCGATAGCGGAAACCTAATAACAGGTGACTCAATGCATCTTGGAGAGGCTCTGCTACCATCTTAGAAATTGTAGTTTGGCCTAACACAACTCCACAAAATCGACTTGCGAGTTAGGGATTGCCGTCACTTACACACTTATTAACCACTTGAGTCAAATCATTTGTTTATTTTTCCATTGACTTTTTTTCCCAATCCATCCTCCTGTTATGATTGTGTTAGAATTGCTCTTTTTTCTTCATTTAACTGTTATTCCATTGGTACATGCTTGTTGTTGTCATCCATTGGACATGATAAACTTGACTTTTTTTTTCATACATTATACTAGTATAACTATTATTAATTTAATATTATTATATTAATTGATGAAAAGAATATATAAACATATATATTTCACATATATTTTGTTTGAACTTAAAAGAAAGACCGAAAAGAACAAGCACTATGTACAAATACATGGAAGAAGAAAAGGAATAACGCGTCCCTTGATTCTAAAAAGGAGAAACAGAAAGGTATAAAAATAAAAAAAAGAGGTGGAAAAGTTCATCACTTTTCTCATCAAAAAATAAAAAATGATACCATGTTTTACTATTATATTCCATTATAATTATTCCATCCAAAAAGAATTCCATTATAATTAAGGTGGGGTTAAAGTTACTTAACTTCTTCTATACAAAAAAAGTTACTTACCTTCCTTTGAGTTTATATCCTAAAAGTAAAGGATAAAAGAAACAATGTTAATCGGTGTCGAACACTGATTAAGGAAGTCAAAATAGAAAATTTTAAATAAAAAAGTATATTTTTTAAGCATTTAATGGATTGATTACACAACTTTGAATGTAAATATTACTCTTTTTAGGTCATTATTTAAGCATTTAATACAAATATTACTATATTTGACTTCTTAACATGTGTCATCGAGCACCGGATAGGACAAATATCATTATAAATATTCTTCTTTTCAATCAAAATAAACAAGTAACGAACCTAATTCCACCTTCTTCATTTTTTTTAAGGAACCTTCTTCATTTATTCCTCCTTTCTTTCACATAAAATATCAAACAAAGCTATAAAGTTCAAAAAGTCCTACATGATTTAATCAAATTCAAATGGTCATAATCCCACGAAGAGTGGAGAGCACGAAGGGTGGAAAATTATGAAAATCATACCTCATCTTTTGATACATCGTGGATATATGGAAATTGTATAGTTTTACTCATGAAAAGAAATAGAATGTGTAAAATATATAAATTGATGACAAAGTTGACCTAAAAATAATTTTTGTTGCTCTCTTCCCCTTCCTCTCCAATAAGTCGGCCCTAGTTTTCTTTCTCAAGGTTGATTTTTCATTGAGGGTTGGTTTTTGGTCAATTCTTGACCTGAAATCACCCCTCTTCATCTTTTACTCTATATTTCAATCTAAATAAGTGGTTTTCACATAGATCTAGGTTTTTTCTTTGTGATTTCATCGTCTAAGTGTGGTGGTTTGTTGTTCGTCATCTTGTGCGGCGTTGTTTGATTTTACGTCTTCTTGCGGTGTTCATTTGATTCATATTGAAGATCGATTATTCAATCAAAGATTTGGGCGTCAACGTTGCAGATCCGGAGGCCATGAATATTCCGGTCACTTTAATTTTATCATATATTTTTGTAGGCATTATGCCGTTGTATGCTATTAACTTGGATGTTGTGAGTTTGTTCGCAGATTCATCATGTACGTTTTTAGCGGTGTTGAGTGATGTAATCTCTCGATCTGAATGAATGAATATCATTTTGTTTTTGTCAACAAAAAAAATTGACCTAAAAATTTAGTCATGCATGGATATAACTAAATATGTATAAATAATCAGAAGAATGACAAATAAAAAAATATTGAGTAACAACAAAGCAAGAGGAGTCAGCTTTATTACTTCTTAATTTTCTCCGTGATTTCAGTCACCGGCTAAGTTTTTAGTTTTCTTTTAGTTTTCTCTCTCAAATATATTCAAGGTCTCTTTAATTTAAGAGTAAATTAAACTCTTATGGAAAAAAAAAATTGAATTACACTCTTTTCAAATTAGCTTACTTGTCTCTGATTCAGTAGCTTTAGGGTAGATTTTTTTATAGTTTGCACATATGTTAGCGATGAGGGGGTTAGCTCGTATCCGAAGTTAATGGGACTTTTACCTAGTCTGAAACACTTTTAATATATTAATTTGAAGTTGAAAAACCTAAAATATTTTCTTTAATTTTACACAGAAATTTTCAGTTTGGAAAATTGTTGAAGTTAAGCGCACCACAATTCATGTGGATACAATTTTTTTATACTATTTATTGAGATAGTGTATACTTGCACTCATTTGCTTTAAAATCATTTGAAAATCAAAGCAACACTCACCCGCGTGGTGGGTTTACATACATTTAACAATATTAGTCATGTGATAAACTTCTTTTGATTCAATAGTAATGATCTACCCATAGTAACATAATTCACTAGGGGACTGATTCTCTATTCTTTTACGAATTGGTTCACACCCATTCAAGTCAAATTCACTAGAAACTAAGTACCCAAGAGAATTGGTATGCACCAAGAGGTTTCGTAGCTAGATCAACATTTTTCATCAACAAATGTCTACCTATTCTAGCGCCACAACCTCTTGGTTTTCTTGCCGGTTCTTTTATTTTCATGTTTCTATTTCTGCGGTCGCTTGCTCATAGTGTAGATATGGCACTTCCATTTTAAAGAAGGATAAGAACGAGTCAAATTAGATTAAGACTATTACTTTTTCCACACAATGGCATTCTCATGCGCTCTTTTTTTTTTTAAGTTTGGACTATATATATAATTCGAACTAGTTTTGGATTATAAAATTTGAAACATTCAGAAACTGTTGGAGCCTGAACCACCTTGATCCTGAAGTACATTGGAACAGTTCGGGTTATAAAATTTGAACACTTTTAGTTAGTTTTGGATTATATAACCCAAAATGTGTCAAACACCCAATAAAATGTCAAACTTTAGAGTAAAAAAGATACATTTTGGATTATATAATCTGAAATGTCTCAGTACAGATACAAAACCCTGTTTTTTTGACAGAGAGACATGTATATGGTAAAAAAAATATATTCTAAATGATATAAACATGCATTCGTGATATAAACAATAAGAAACTACACAATTTTCACAACATTAGATTTAAAACGGAAATTATCCAATTGTTACAAAACAAACAAAATATTCAAACATAAAATCAACAACATATCCAAATGTTACATCAACAACATAAAATCAACAACAACATAAAATCAACCCCTACCGCCCTGAACATCACGCCTACGACGACAAACCTTCCCTCCACGAACCTTTCCTAAGATTCCTTCAAAATGAAGTCATTCCTCAAACCCTTGCTCCACCAACCCACTGACCATGAAAGCATATACATGGTCTATGATACGGTCCAACCTTTCGACCAGATCCAAGTACCCTTGCACTCTATCCTGCTCAGCAACAATCTCATCAAGGGCCTCCTGCTCTAGTGGCATCGGGACCTGAACATCCTAGTCCGGAAGAATTATGCGTGGATGTGAGATGAGATAAAACCATCTGATGTATTCTTGGTCCGCCTCCACACCCTGCCTAGCAGGGAGCCCCAACTCCTGAGATGTCAGCACATGATCATGATGGTGGACATAGTGGTAGCTTATCTCCATTAAGGTCATCTGGGAGATGCACTCTCAAGTGGATGTCTGAGGATGGCCTGGATGCGCCAAAACTGGCAAAACACCCGCTCTAGCAGACATCTCACCCTGGACATGCATGATGGTGTTCAACATACGCGATCATGATAACACCCGTTAGATCCAGCTGATCCAGATGATGTATGTATTCATCTGGTGTAGACATACCCTTGAGTAGTAGATACATCATAGCGCATGGATGCTGAGGTTTCCGATATCCGCCCAATGCATCCCTGGCACCCATACCCTAAAAGTGATGAAACACCAAAACCTGCAACAAAGACAACCACATATAAATGTACAAACAATCAAGACATACAGATGAATAAACAAACATACTTATTTATTTATACCCGCAACAAAAAAAAAGTATCTTGACACATGTCTGGTCTTGTAATGGGAGGCATTGTTAAGCTCCTTGTACAAGTGTGAAAGTGCAGCAGATCCCCGTGTAAAATCAGAGTCAAGCTCTAAGTATCTGTAGTACTTCAGATAAGCAACATCCATATAGTGGAAGCTCTTGTCAGTGAATAGCGTGATACCCACCAAGTAAAGCAAATATATTAGGATAACCTTGGTCAGCATCTGCTGCATCTCAACCCTATCACCAACATTGTAGGCCTCTTGTGCCTTCAAAAGACGCTTCTTGAAAATTCTCTTCAAGTAGCTAAATCGTGCATGTCCACCTTTTGTATCATTCACCTCCTTCAATGTGTCTCCCATGCCAGCCCCCAAATGCTCCACCATCATTTGAACAACCTCAGTCCTTGACATACTTTCGTGGGACAAGAGCATACCATCAATGAGGCTTGCATGCAGAGTGAATGAGACCTAACCTTCACTTTGGTGTTTGATAAACCTTCAAATGCGATGATTTTGAGCAAAAAAAGCTCCAAAATTGGACCAATTTGTGGATTTCGGGTTTTGGGATAAGGGAGAAAGAGAAAGTGAAATGTGAAAAGTAAAACTGTAAAATGGGGGGAGTTGATGATCTTGTCTTTATATATCGAAATGGTTCATAATATACATTCGAAACTGGTTTCGGATTTTAAAATTTGAAGGGCTTTTTTGAAAATAAAATATGACACGTGAGAATCTTATAGAGTGGGAAAAATAATAGTCTCAAGTTAGTGGAGAATGGGCCCTGAAACCTAATGCAAAAATAAATTAATAACTAAACTAAAAAGCAGTAAATAGAAGTATATATTGGACCCTCAAGTCAAAAGAAATAAAATATGGACCCTGACTTTACAAGTAACTTACCTCTTTTATTTTAGAAAAAAAGATAAAACTATTATAATTAATAAGTAATAAATTAACAATTCCTAAATAAAAATGAAATAACAAAGTAACGTAAATAATAAAAATTGTAAAAAAAAGATAATTAAATAAAAATTGTCTTATTTAGTATTAATAGAATAATATATACATGTCCTCATGAGCATAGTTCAGTTGGTTAGGACAATGCATAAAATATGCAAGGTTCGGGTTCAAACACCCAACAACAAAAAAAAATAATTATAATAAATAAATTTTATAAAAAAAAAAAAAAAAAAAAAAACAGATCATTTTGGGCAGGCTTTTTCTCCTTCTAATTATACCCCTAAGTAAATTTGACTATAATAATGCTATTTTGTTGGTGTCATTCAAAAATATAAGAATTTATATTATATTTGTTATTTTTTTGAAAGATATTATATTTTGCATATTGTTGGTATCATTAAAAAAAATAAAATAATTTTAATCAAAATTTCATAAAAACAAATTGTTCATAATTTATACGCATTAGCGCAAAACAATTGTTCAAGTACATTTACCTCTAATTTATTCACATGATTGTTGTTCTTTTTGTTGTTAATTTTGTTTGAATATTTTCAATTTTTGTTCCTATATTTTTTTTCCTAAAAAAATATTATATGCATATTTTTTTTTATTCTTTTGAAAATTATGATGATAGAAATAGAAATTTAAATTATGATATTTTCCCTCCATTTCGTAGGTGGGAAAAATGCTCTATTAATCTCAAACAGGGAATTATGCAAAATCTATCAAGTATCGTTCAAATTAGATATCAAACTTGGATGCTTTTGATTGATAATTTAGTTATGACATTCATCTAAAAATTATGATTTACAAAATTTAAGTGTTACAAATATTAATTAATGGAAAGATAAAACAACTTTAATATATCATTTTAAATTCAATTTTTTAAAAATATTTGATAAATCATATACATTTGGTTCTCCATCATTCTCATGAATACAATATGAATTTTGAAGTCATGCATTACAATCACAAAGAACACCACCAACTACATACAAGTAACCATCGTAATATCTTGGAAAAAAATACAATCTTCGTATGTTCATGTACTCAATACAACTTTTAGAATCATGTATAACATGTGAGAATGAATATTATATATGTTAAAAATACAAAGTGTTGTAAATTCTAAATCTTACTACATTTATGTATGGTACATTTTTTTTTTATAAGCATTATGTTTTTTTTTTTTTTGAAAGATAAGCGGTATGTATTGTATATCTAATATATAATTAAGTAACTAGTTTTTCGGAATAATCACGTAAATCGAAACATTCCATTATTTTATGGTAAATTAAAAATTAAATCACTTTAAGTATACTCACTACTTTTGCCCTTATAGAATGGTATAAAAATCAAGTTGATATTTTTCCCTTATAAATTCTCAATGCTGTCAAGCAGCATGTTGTTTTTCAATTTGCAAATAGAGAAAATCATGGATAAAAAACATGTGAGAACCACAATTAATTTTTATCCACTTAATATTTTTTTATCCTTTATGCACTCAATAATAAGAACCACAAATGAATATGACAATACATTATGTGTTATTTACTTTTTACTTTTTATTGTACAATGATTTTGTATCATTGATGATAATGTAAATTCTATTCTCTTATATAGAATAAATTTTATTTTGTTTATAAGTGAAGAAATTTTAATAAATGATATTGTATCTAAAATAATAAAATTTAAATAAAAATATAAAAAATTTACTATTACTAAGGGCATTGATATGTGTTGATTCAACCGTGATTCACTTATCACTTTAAACTTAAACGAGGAATACCATCAACATTAACTATTTATTTTGTCTCTCATTTATTTTAATTAATTCTTTTGTTTCTTTTTCTTTACTTTTGCTTTCCTTTTTCTTTTTGCAAACACACTACATAAAACACTTGTTGACACAAAATTTTTAAGTGGACAGCTATCCACTTGACTTAAAAAGTTGGGTGGAGGGAAAGCTTTTACCTTCAATAGATATTAAATTGTTTAACCCCATTTAAAAAGTATTTATTATTAAAATTCAGCCAAAATACAAAGTGACAAGAAGCCAAATACATAGCGTCATAGTGAAATTTTGGTGAAACCTTTATCACGCCTCTATTGAAGCTAATAGGAAAGTTTCTCAGACCCAAACCCTTTTCCATCTCCAACGTGAATGATTACGGTGAAAGTCAAACCAAAACCCTTTTCCATTCTCTAGCATGAAACTCAACCACTATGAACTACCGTGAAAATCAATCACCGTCACCACCGTGCAACCCAAACCCAATCACTACATCGCCGAACTCAATCACTAATTCAAACTTCACTACCGAACTCCACCATCGAACTTCACTCTTTCTTAATATTCACCCTCGAGCTTCACTTTTTCTTCATCTTCATGGATCGAACTTCGCAATCTCTTTTCCTAACGCTTCTCAAATTCTTCTTGTAAATGGATATGGTTAAATCCTTTGAAGAGTTCTTGTATTTAAAAAAATAGGAGTCTCAATATATGGGTAAAGAGTTAGAATTCTTATCCAACATAGTGACTTATAAAATTTGTAGTTTCTCACAACTTATTTTGCAATTCAAGAATTTACAATTTATCATTTATATTGATGTCACTTTTGTCACCAAATTGGTAAAAGAGATGTCAGCTTAGCATTTAGTAAAACTAATGAGGTGATGATACCATAATAAACAAAATAGTAGCATTTAGTAAAACTGATGTTAGATCAGCATTAGTAAAATTGATGTCACTTTGTGTCTCCTTTCCTTCCTTATATGAGAATAGTCATTAGAGTTGTTATCCATTTATAAGAACTTTGTTAATGCCTTTACTAATTGCTTCTTTAACAGCGTTAAACAAAGTAAGCACTTTAATATAGTCTTTGTGGATGTATATTATTTCAATAGTAGTATGTGTCGTAGTTGGATGCGTGCTAACCGTGTTAGCGAAGAGTATAAGAAATGAGTGAAAGAGTTTAGACAATTTGCTTTTGAAAAACTTCCTGAGAATAATGGTAGGTTTTACTGTCCTTGTGTTAAATGTTTCAACGGAGGCCAATTCCATTTCGGGTTAGTAATGGATCATCTTATTTGTCACAGGATTTGCCAAAATTATATGAAATGGATATGGCATGGTGAGTCGATAAACCCAACTGCGGCAATGAGAAAGGAAGTTGATGTTGATATGGATGATCAAGGGCATGATTCGTGATATCGTCTAAGAATCTTTTCAGCAAGCGCATGTGTATGACAATTTGTGTGTTGACAAAGAAAAGCCCTTTTATTCAGGGTGCACAAACTTCTCACGGTTGGCTGCGGTGATGAGATTGTTCACCTTTAAGACTAGAAATGGATGGAAAGATAAAATCTTTAATGAATTGCTTGAGTTGTTGAAAGAAATGCTCCCAGAAGGTAACACATAGCCTAATCATAATTTTGAGGCTAAGAAGATATTGTGTTTGATGGACATTGAGTATAAGAAAAATACATGCATGTCTAAATGATAGTATATTATACTGAAATGAGTTGGAAACATTGAAGAACTGTCATAGATGTGGTATCACTCTACAAAGTGAAGGACAGTGATTTTAATTGTAAAGATAGCTCAAAGTGCCCTCTTGCAAAGGTGTTATGGTATCTTCCGATAATTCAAAGGCTTAAACGACTGTTATCTAATGTAAATGATTCAAAAAATATTAAATAACCAAGATAGTTCTCATTCTCATATTACCGCAAAGTTGTTCGAGAATAACAAAGTTTGTTATTTTGCACCTTCCTAGAAAAAGTAAGTGTATTTGATCTTCATATTATTATTTTGCTATAGTTAATCATATATATTACAAAGATCTAAAGTTAACAAATTTAATGTTTTGTTTCCCGATGTAATCGCCATTGGAAATTGCTCACTATTGAACCAAAAAAATAAAATGTAGTTTTCATATGTTTGATGGGGTGGAAGCTAGACAATGATATCGAGCACATTGTTAATTCTTAAAAGGTGGCTCCGCCTTCATCATTATTTGTTCATCGATTTCCGACAAGGTCTCTGTCTAACGACGACGATTGTTGGTTTCATGATGAATGTATTGCTATTTTGGATTTTAGGTTAGGATTTCTTGATTCATCATGCAAAACTTTAGTTGGTAGTTATTTCTTGCCAATGATTTCTGGTTCTTTCCGAATTTGAGATCAACGGTCTTCAAGGTGTTTGGATTGCCGCTACCGCACCACTGGTTATGCCGTTGTTAAGACCTCGTCACGTCGTATTGTTATGTTTTTGTGTAGATGTGGTTTGGATATCTCAGGTCTTGTTCACTGCGTTGGGGTTTGTGTGGCTCGAAAGCATTGCCACGTTTGTTGTGATTTGTTGCAAGGGGTTGTTGGTACGTGAATATGTTTGGGTTGGCAGTCTGTTCATTCGACCTTCCTCAAAAGATGAGTTTAAATCTATTTAGACTCATCTATGGTTGATTTGATGCTTGAAGACTTTTATATATAATTTTCTTTTACAATCTGGTTTCGTTTTCTATGGTGGATTTGCTGGACTGTGTATATGATGTGTATTCATTGCTATGCTTTTGGGTTTATTTACTAGATTAACATTCGTTTGTGTTTCTTATAACACTTTTGTTAATCTTTGTTGCAATACCCTTTTATGCTTTTTATGGTTGATTATGTGGTTGTTGGTCAAGTTTATGCCCAACAACTTTTTTGTACTTTCCTTTTAATTAATATATTTTCTTTCACTTAAAAAAGACTATAAAATATTTAGTTCCCCTCTAACTATTTCTATATACATACATTTTACCAAAAAAAAACCGGTGTCCCTCCAATATGGGACCTTGAGCGATCGACCACTTTGACCGTGCTCAAAGCCACCATTGAATATGATCTATCTTCTTTTAGCTTTAAATAATGTTGTTTCCATAGGTTTTGGTTCATGTCCCACATGCTTTCTCTTCTTTCTTTTTTAATACATTTCTCTGAATCATTGTTGATGTCGACTTGATTGACGGTGCCAACCTAATTGGAATCACCATCTCACTTCTTTATGGTTAATGGTTCAGTGTCTTAGTTTTTTTTTAAGTCTGTATATGATGGTTGTCGCATGTGTGCCAACATGTTAGCCATCGACATTTAACATGTCAACTTAGATGATCCTCTCCAAACTAATTAATTGTATGTTTATTGATTTGAGAACCAAACTAAAAAAATACAAAAGATATATAAAATATGACGATGTGTATAAGGTTCATCTAGATGGCGTTGCTAATTTGATCTCATTGTCTTTGATACTTTTTCTTTTCTTTTCTTTCTATTCATAGCACTCTTTGTGCGTTGAGTTATTTTGTTAATGTATATTCATTTTACCTTCTTAAAAAAATATACATACTTCGAGTTAAGTCCATTTGATTTTGGTAAAGTTTGTGAGTTATAAAATTTTCTTTGTTTGAGTTGAGTCATAGTCCCATATTTTTTACTAAACCAGATGATTAATATGTTGTTTCAAAACCAAATATCTATTTCCATGTGGTTTAAACTATGAAAAATAATCAATCAAATGCTTTGAATATGATTGGACTACCGAATTGATCATATTGATCCATATTTCTAATGTTTCGTAGTGAGAATGAGGTCTATTCCTCCACATGGGTCCCTGACTTGGATTATGCAAAGTGATAGAGCACGCCACGTATTGACAAAGAACAAAATAGCTTATAGTTGGCATTGCATGCTGGCATTTATGTCTTGTTCTAATGGTTTGTTTCACATTGATATGTGGCAAGTGTGCCACCTAATATTCTTTCAACTCCACCATCTTATTTGATTAATTCCACCCTTCATTCAAAGTATATATACGTTCAAACAATCAATTCAACACACACACACATATATGATAAGTGTTACTTTTGCTATTTTGATTTTAAAATAGTCGGTTTTTATATAATGAATTCATCAAGTATTATTTGTTTTGCTTGGTCTTTTAGCCTATCATACAACAAAAATATGAAGCATACCAACTCCTTTTCTACATAATAAAAATAGTGAAAATGTTTGATTTTAAATGGAAAAATGGATTTAAAAAAAAGAAGTGAATGTTTGATTAATGAAGAGTCAGTTTAAAGATTATTAGTTATTAACTTATTATATTAAAACATTATTTACTCATAACTTGTTTCTTGAAAAAATAATATAAAAACTAGATTGGATTCTTAGATTTAAATACTTTTTTAGAATAAATATTCATTAAAAATATAAAAAGGTTTTCTTTTTGAAAACTCGGTATCCTATCGAAAGATCGACTAATTCGAGGGGACCAATCCCACCGTCCACTTACGAGGGACCCGTTTAAAGCTGGAGCTAGATCTGTATGGACTTGCCCGCATAAATTGGCACCAGAGGGAATAGAGCCTGAGACCTTGAGAGGAGCACACTCCAAGATCCCAAGCCAACCACTAGGCCAACCCCAAATGGGTTAATATAAAAAAAAAATTAACCTAGCTAAAATTTAGTTTTAAATTTAATTACTCCTACAACTATTTATAAAAAGAAAATACATAATATTTAGTTCATAGTTAGATTAATATATCAATATAGATAGTGATTGTTTGAATGTAAAAGAAAAAAAGGAACAAAAATGAGTCATTTATTGAAGAAGAAATTATTTAAGAACATTTCCTTTTGCTGGAACCAAACTGTGTTTTTTTTAAATATTATTGTTAGGCCAAAGCTGTCCCTTTATTATTATTGTTAGAGACTCAATTCTTCTTTTATTTAGGAACATTTTCTTTTGCAGGAATTAACTATTTTTTTTAAAGATGCTATTGTCTAAAAAGTTTTATTTCACACAGATGTTTAAGACAAAGTTAGTTTTAAAGTTGTCTCTGTGAGTATAGATCAATTGATATAGACAATATATTTTTATATATAGAGGTTGGGATTCAAACTGTGGACACATCTATTTATTCACTTTAAAAAGTGAACTCTAATAAGATGATGGGTGTCAAAGTGAAATTGTGTTTACACTGACGATATTTTTTTTCTTCTGAAAATTTGGTATCTGACATGATGTTCGATTAATTTAATGAGACTAATTCGACAGTTCACTACCGAATGGTCTATTTAAAGGCAGAACAGAATTTTGTATAGACTATCCCATCAAATTTGATATCGGAAGGATTCAAACCTGACTTAGAGATGAGCACACTCCAACATTTCAAGTATATCATTTTAATCTTAATTAATTTTGTTAGTTGAATTGATTAAAATTTTAGATGACTTGTACAAGTTTGACCTCAATTTCTAACTTTTTACTTCAAATTTATTTGTCAACTTATTTAAATTTTTCAAGAGCAATATAAATATGTAATCAAAGTGGAGATAAGTACAAATGGTAAAGAACTTGCCAACTAGGGAGAAGTACAAAGAGTACTTTACCCACCCAAATGATTAACTATGCACACAAAGCCAACCCAAAAACGATTTAGACATACTCAATGAAATTAACAGTTCACTCATAAGCAAACATGGTTCACCCTCTTTTTCGCCACTAACCAAGACCAAGAGTTTGAATTTCTTCAACAATGTTCACCAATTTTGGCTCTTTAGAGAATAAAATGAAATCATTCCTCGCCATCCACTTAAATGAAGTCATATCCTTTTTACGTGGCTTTTTTTTCCGATACATCTCCTCGTGTTCAACACTATTGAGTTTGTCGCATGTATATAAATAGTTTGTGTCACGATCGATATGCTCTGATATCATATTAGATGTTGATATTGGGGTTAACTCATCCTTAAAAACCCGATTTATACGGTAATGTAAGTCTCTTTTTATAAGTTGTTATATAATTTTTCGTAATACCCATATATTTAAAGATACATCAATTTAGGTCCAATTCATTTAAAAATAATAATTTTACAATATCAATATAAACTACTTCATATGAGTACTCGATTGATTCCAAAATAGAACATGTACCAATCTTGGTCTAGTTTATAATTTTTGCAAATGGAAACACATCACACATGGTTTCTTGTAGAAAACGCTCCCACCCCACCCCTTCTATTAAAATTGTGTACTATAAAATTCAATATTGCTATCAATGATGCAAGGACATTAAGTAGTAGTTCATATTCTAGCTACCACTGTGTCCTCTACAGCAATGGGATAACAATTAATTTTGACGTGAAGAGGGAGCCAAAGAGTGGGGTCTAATAAATTGTCCTTTTATCCTTCATCTTTTGTCGTACAAAATAAAAGGTAGAAGATTAAATAATTTTTGGTCAGATTATACTAATCTCACAGTCGAACTCTAAATTTTCAAAGCTCTTTTTAATAAAGACCTTCGGAGAGTTAAGCCGCAAAAAATGTTAGAAATGTATTTTTTTTTTATAATTATATAATTGGTGTGAAATATTTGCCTAAATGAAGTTAATGTGGAATATCTTATAATTTTGTGGATGAGATTAATCTTAGGCAAACCTATCTAATCATCCTAAGTAGGGTTTCGTTTTTCAAACCTCAACATTACTTATGATATTTGAGTTCACTGATTTTGAACCAACATAGTGTATGGTAAATTTGGCAAAGTTAAGGTGACACATTAAACTTTTTGAAGGATCAAAGTACAACTTATGTAAAATCACATTTTTTTTCATCGTGATTCTGACCAAATCATCAAAATTTTAATCATACACTAAATTATGCATATCAAAAAACAACTTTGTAATTTGATCATAAAATACGGATACTGTTTGTGAAACCTTACGTGTACTTTTATACTTTGCACACATTTTTAAAATACAAAAAAAAAATAAAAATCGTATTTGACATCAATATTTTTATATCCAAAGATACTTCTCATAAAAAAGTAAACTTTACATAAAAACAATGCTCATGCAGTTCAATATGAAATGTTTCAAAAAATGAAGTTCAATATGAAAGAGTATTTTTTGCGTAAAAATAAATAAATTAAATAGTATTTTTTTTTTATTTATTTTCTTTTATTCACGTGAAAAACTAGAACCAGAGGTTACAACTCACAAGGTCGTGATCTAACCGCCACTGCCATAAATGTTTGGTACTTAGGATGCAACATTATCCCATTCCACCCACACGATTGCTGGGATGTTTATGAACATTGTTTCAAGTTTTTATGGAAGTTTGGCAACAAAAAAAAGCATGGAAGGAGGAGTGGGCATAGAAAACTCATTCATAAACTTGATTATTATATAAGCAATATATGAACCGCAGATCGTAAGACTAATTCATTTCACAATATCGATATGTTAATTTGTATATTTACGTAGTTATTCAGGTTTGAATCCTAGATCTTCTCTTTCAAGTAGTTTTGTCACTTCGTTTCTAGTTTTTAGACCTAAAAAAATCTGAATTATAAAATCTTGAAATAGTAAATAATAATATAAGAACAAGTATTGCATTATTATTGATAATATAAAAACAAGTATTGCATTATTATTGATATGACAATTTCTAAACAAAATTCAACTACCCTTTGATTTTAATTTTTTTTCTTTCTTAAATGACCTTTAAGAAAACACTATAAATTATAAAATAATGAAAAACTTGAGAAGACTGTTACCAAAAAGAAAACTCATTAATCATAAGAACTTATATATCAAAAGATATTTGTTATAAGTTAGCAATTCGACTTGCAAAACAAAACCATAAACTTAAAGATGAAACAATAGTCCAAGATTTAATGGTGAAAATTTGAAAGGAAATTAATATTAAGTGGATTGATTTATAGTAAAAAAAAACTAGAGACCAAATGTAAAAGATTTGACAAATTAATTTCCTACTACTAATTAGTTTTAGTTAGAATTTCGGTACTAGTTATCTTTTATGGCCTATGAGAGATAGGCAATCATATTAGACAAAGATGCTATGAAAATAATAGGTCCAATTAAGTGGTACCATTGAAAATGAAATATCATTAATTTGGAGGGTATATTAACCAAAATGCTTATTGTTTTAAAAAATAAATAAAACCAAAATGCTTATAATAAATTGATACAACTGGAAAATGGATGTATTTGGTATTTGGATTAAGCAACTTCCACCGGTTGTTTGCTTAACTTTTTATGGTCCAAACGCGTTTTTGTATGATAACAACTAACAAGCATTTGATCATGCAGTGATTGGAAGAAAATGAAAGATCCATTGTATGCTACTACTATTTTTGTGTCTTTATTTGTTAATTGTTGCTACCAAACAATACATTAAGAGGATATGACTGTGACCAATATTTCTATTATATATTTATAGAAATTGTTTTGTAGGATTTAGTATTATAATAATGAAAAAAAGATTTAGTGTTATGTTTTTATAAAAACTAAATACTGTTTTTAGTCATCAAAATACAGTTATTCTCATGTTTTTTTTAAATGTATTAAATTTGCTAACTTTTTCTGAGGTAAATTTGTTACTTAGAGTTAGAACTAATTTAGCGAGGCAGATAATTGATGTATTCATAGTTACCCTAAATGCAATGTTAAATATACCCTATTTTTTTTAATGGCGTTAAATATACCGTATTAATTTAAGTGACGAACATAATATTAATCAGAATCAAACTAATCATACGTAATGTATAAAAAAAGAGTTATGTGGTATGAGTTTTTTCATTTCAGATTCTCCTAAACAAATTGTTTTTGGCACATCACAATAATCATTTGAGCTCAATTGCTTCGTTATGTCATAATTAATATATAACTACTTGTTAAGTTCGATAGGAGGCATCATATTTACTTTGTATGTTGCACTGATAATACACTCTTGCATATATGAATTGTGGAACCTTGGATTGAAATGGCAACAACTTGGATACATAGAATATGTGTGCATGCTTTTATTCCACATCTGAACACGTGTTTATATAAGTTGGAGAATTTTTTATCTTATAAGTTGATTTTGTAGAATTGTGTTAACATGACAACAAAATTGGAGAAAGACGAAGTAGACTTGAAATTTATTTGCAAGAGGAAAAAAACATAACCATCTCCACCTGAACTAATGGTAAGAAACATCGTTATTAATAGTAAATTTTACCACATCTAATGATAATTTTAATTATTTTTGATGCATGAAAGACATTGACCTATCATCAAGCTTATTTCTATCCACTTTAATAGGATATCAACCTGCAGAAACAAGCCCTAACATAACGCTTTCATTGTAAAATACCAAGTCAAGACCTGGAAAGCAAATCCACCACACCACACGACCTTCTCTATTTTGGTTTTGTGGGACAAATAAAATCAAGTGGCCAATTTCACACCGTAAGGTAATGATGAAAATTTCACCATAAAAAATGCATTATCTACATCCATGATAGCAAATGCGACTTAGTTTCCAAATGCTAACTAATTTATTCTTCATAGTATGACAACTTAGAGCTTTTCCTAAAAACTTCACAACCAAGGCATCCTGCCAACTAAAAAAAAAAAAACTATTAAACCTATTTTTTAAAAGTATTCATATCCAACTCAATGAAGTCATAAGATGATACAATTACGTAAAAAAAATAAAAATAGTACTCATCATTACATCGAAAAGAGTTGTGTTATTTGAACAACTATTTCAATAATGATTTATGAGACAATTATAATTTACAAAGAAAATGAGGTAGTGACGCAAAAACTAAAACAATAGAGAGAAAGTAAAAACACAATGTAAGTATAAGAGAGCAAGTTGTCACAAAAATGTTTGTTCACATATCATTTCTCCATTGAAAACTAATGGTTGTTCAAATATCATTTCTCTATTGAAAATTAAATGTGTCGATCATTTCTATACAAAATAAAATAAAATATTTTTTTCAAGTAGTTAATAGTTAGAAATTTACCATAAGTGAAAAAATAGATGTTTGGGGTTTGAGCCCCGACATCTGCCTATATTATGCAATATTCTTATTAATCAAGATCAACCGACAAAAACATCTATATCTATACTTTTATACTATATATGGAAATAATGGTTTTGGGGAGATTTTGGGATGTTTTTTTTTTATTTCAATTATACCCCTAAATAATTTTTTTATAATAATGTTATATTGTTGGTGCTATTGAAAAATATAAATATGATTTGTTGAGTTTGTTATATTTGGAAGTCACAAATATCTATATTTATAATTTTAATCTATGTCAAAAATATCATATAAAATATCGTTTGTAATTTGCACACAAAATTTCTATAAAATATTGTTGATAATCTACACACAATAGCGCAATAAAAAAAAAAGCGGAAAAGATGGGAACGTTTAAGCTTGCTTTTTCTCGTTACAACTATACCCTTAAGTAAATATGACCATGATAATGTTATTTTATTGGTGTTATTAAAAAAGATAAAAATTTATATTGTATTTGTTATATTTTTTAAAAAGATATTATTAAAAATGATAAATATAGTTTGTTAGAATATAAAAGTACAAAATATATATTATCTATACATATAATTTTAATCAAAATTAAATTAATTTTAGTCAAAATTTCATAAAAATGATTGTTCATAAATTATACACATTAACGTAATAAGAACGGACATGGAGGGTCCTCTAAACAAATAAAATATACCAGTATTTATTGTGAGACAAAATAAACTCATTTTGTTAAAAAGAATTTTGTAAAAAATTTAAATTTAAATTTAGAATGCTTTACTCACCGTCAAAACACAAAACTATCTACATGGAGATTGTCTTAATCATTCAATTCAATCTTGTTAATTGATCTCTATTGCGGAATAACCGCCATCAAAATTCTTTGAATTTGCTTTCAAATGAACCAATAATATTCTTCTACAATGTAGGACCTACTAATAACTCTCAAAGTCAATAACATTTTGCTTTCTATAATTAGTTACTCTAAAATTAGTCATCTATAATTTAGAATCTTCAAAAGAATTTTAATTAAAAAAAAGGGAAATCGGTGGAGTAAGTTAATCTGAAAAAGCCATAAATTCATTCATAAGGCAAAAAAGCCGTCCATAAATTATCGCTATCACGGGATTGTAGAAATTTGAAAAAGTCCAAATGCCATGACATAATTTAATTTAATTCTTTATAATTTATTAATTTATTTTATTGTCTATTTATTTAAATTTTGAAAAGAGGTTTCTGACATGGCAATAGACGCCGACACAAACAACCACTTCTCAGGTTATGATTAAACAAAACAATTTGACAATTCAATTAACACTTTGATTAATTATTATTTAATTAAACTTAAGCTACCATCAAAGCTGAGGATCATGCTAACAGCTTTCTATATTTTCTTCAATAAAAAATACTAGTAAGTTACAACAACTACAAATAATCATCATTTTATTTTTTGTATAAAATATAGTAATGGAAACAATGATTCCTAATTTTATGATAATTTTTTTCTTAACATACTTTCAACTTAAAAGAATACTTGTTTTTTTTTCTCTTTTGGTTTAAGAAGTCTTATTACTATTTTTTGACAACTGTTTATTCCATTGCACACGCCTATTCCTCTATCCGCGTCTGCTCTTTATTCAAAGTGTGTGACAACTAACTTTTTTTCTTGGCTCAAATGAAATGTAGTTTAGCCAAGAATTAGAAAAATTTAACCTATAGTGTAGTTTAACTAAGAATTAGAATAGTGAGAATTCTAATAATAGTCTTACATTTTTTTAATGGAAATAAATTTTAAATCAAGGGATACCTGTGTTAGAAATATTAACATCATTACAATTAAATTTACATAGTAACTGATTCTATCAGCAATGGAATTTTAGATTAAATTTAGAGTTACGACTAATGTGAGTGGAATATGTCACCATATATATCAACCACAATTGGTTAGTCTTACATTCTTTCTACGTAAGACGATAGTAACTCACAAAAATAAAATGCACAAACAAATAAATTATAACTACATAATAGTAAGAGTTGACGTCATGACAATCGACTCATATATTAATCTTTTAACATGCTCATTAAAACTAAAAATATCTTAGTATATGTTTGATATCACAATTATAGTAATATATTGTGATTTTACATATATCTTCAATAAAATCAGGATGAATCACCTTGATTCTAACATATCTATTATAATGTAAAACATGGCGGAGAGAGTTTAGTGGAGATCAAGTATATCTAAACAATGGTTAGAAAAAAATGTTAAGAGAAAAAACAAATAAGACCAACCATAAATATGAATTAAAAAAACAAGAGCCTAGAAAAAAAGATAGAGAGAGAATCTGGTGGGCTTTGAGCTGTGATTTAGCTGTCCCTTGGAATGAATTATTTCATCTCCACTCTCACCTTCTCTCTCTTCACACACTCATATACACCTTCTCACACAGTTCCAAAATCCCTAGAAAATCATCTTCCTCATCTTCTCTCTCTACCTCTCTCACATTAAACAACCACATTTTCCATTTCCATTTCTCTTAGATCTCACAAACTTATAATCTTTCCATATCCTCACTTCAAATCTATTTGTGCTAGTTAACCACAAAGAACACACATTTATCATCATCTAAACATTCACTAGTGAAAAAACAAATTTCATTATTTTTTTCAGATGCCTCATGTGAGATGAGGAAGAAACAGCATTATTCATCTCCATCTTATGTTATTGTTCTTTTTTCATTCTTCCTAAGTTTATCAACAACACTATCCTCAACCATTGTCTCAGATGGGTCCCACCTTACAGAAGCAGAAACACAATACATCAAACATAGACAACTCTTATACTACAGAGATGAATTCAACGACAGAGGTGAAAATGTTACGGTGGATCCAACCCTAGTTTTCTCCAACAACCGCATCAAAAACGCTTACGTGGCATTACAAGCTTTTAAACAAGCTATTCTTTCTGATCCACGTAACTGCACCGTTGATTGGGTAGGTTCCGATGTTTGCAGCTACACCAATGTTTTCTGTGCACCCGCACTTGATAATCCTAAGATCAATACCGTCGCCGGTATCGATCTTAATCACTGTGATATCGCCGGATACCTACCGGAAGAGCTCGGTCTTTTGACCGATCTCGCTTTATTTCATGTTAATACTAATCGATTTTGTGGAACTGTTCCGCATAAATTCGAGAAGTTGAAAATCTTGTTTGAATTGGATCTGAGTAACAATCGCTTCGCCGGAAAGTTTCCGGAGGTTGTTCTCCGGTTACCGGAGTTAAAATTTCTAGATCTGAGGTTCAATGAATTTGAAGGAACTGTACCTAAGGAGTTGTTTGATAAAGATTTGGATGCTATTTTCATCAATCATAACCGTTTTGTGTTTAATTTACCGGAGAATTTTGGTAATTCTCCGGTATCAGTGATAGTACTGGCCAACAACCGTTTCCACGGTTGTTTGCCAGCTGGGATTGGGAACATGACAAGATTAAACGAGATTATTGCGATGAATAACGGTTTTCAAGCGTGTTTGCCTGAAGAAGTAGGGTTGTTGAAGAATTTGACAGTGTTTGATGTCAGTTTCAACAAGTTTTTGGGGCCGTTGCCAGAGAAGTATGGGAATGCTGTGGGTTTGGAAGTGTTGAATGTGGCTCATAATTATCTTTCCGGTCAAATTCCGGCGAGTATTTGTGCTTTGCCTAATTTGGTCAACTTTACTTACAGTTATAACTTCTTTACCGGTGAACCACCACAGTGTTTGGTGTTGCCGGCGGCGGATGATAGACAGAATTGTTTACCGGGGAGACCGAAACAACGGCCGGCGAACACGTGTAAGGCGTTTTCATCTCACCATGTTAATTGTAATGCTTTTAGATGTAAAGCATTTGTTCCCTCTTTGCCGTCACCACCACCATCACCGGTTTTTCCACCTCCAGTTGTTACTCCACCGACGCCGGTATTTAATCCACCACCTTCGCCAGTATTGTCTCCACCACCGCCCTCACCACCACCACCAGTGTTTTCTCCACCACCGCCGGTGTATTCCCCACCTCCGCCACCACCGCCGGTATATTCACCACCGCCCCCACCTCCTTCACCACCACCACCTTCACCTCCACCACCACCTCCACCAGTTTACTCACCACCACCCCCTCCACCATCACCTCCACCACCTTCTCCCCCACCACCACCTCCACCGGTGTATTCACCACCACCACCTCCACCAGTGTACTCCCCACCACCACCTCCACCATCACCCCCACCACCTTCACCACCTCCTCCAGTTTACTTGCCACCACCTCCTCCGCCTCCACCACCACCTCCATCGCCTACACCACCATATTGTGTCAGGTCTCCGCCACCTCCACCGCCAAATTCACCACCTCCACCGGCT
>Ga0315915_1001095_pt1 | contig 31727 bp, 14 predicted proteins | sample MpolbnodulesMG_FD_207738 | JGI IMG/M metagenome (GOLD analysis project Ga0315915, IMG submission 207738) | Medicago polymorpha root nodule microbial communities from Los Angeles, California, United States - branched nodules | ecosystem: Host-associated > Plants > Roots > Nodule | place: USA... | reverse complement strand
TATTCAAAATGTAAGATTAATATATATATTTTAATAATTTCATTAAGAAATTTTGTTCATTATAATATAATTTAATTGTCAAGTAAATAATAACAGCAACCATGCTATGCATGCATGTAGACATCACATTACTGAACTTTTGTATAAAAATTGGTAACCACCCAATTTGAATGGTTGAAATTGTTGTAAAGTTTATGATATGAAACATGTAATCACACATGTATGGTACATTCTTACATGACATTGACATTGATGCATCAACAGACAACACTAATAAACAAATGAGAAAAATAATTTTTATTTTAACTTTTTTTAGAATGAAATAATATGCATAAATTTGAATGTATATATCTAACCTAGCAACCCCACGGTACTTAGAAATGCCTCTAGAAAAACCACTGCTTTGGCGCCTCAAAGAGGCCAAATACTCTTCCTTTGAGGACTTCTCCATTTCCTCATACTCTTTTGCATAAGTTTCTATCTGCACATAATTGAACACTACAATTTAAAAAATTGATCGATGGAATAATAAACAAAATCATTTTCTTCAAAATGTTAAGATATTAAATTTAATTATTTTAGTTCTTCAAAAACTAAAAGTGCTATTTATTTATTTTTGAAATTTTCAAATATCGGTCAAAATATGACTTAAAGATGGCTAGAATAATTTTGAAAATCTTGTTAAATATGACTATTTTGACTTGAAATTTGATTTTTGAGATCAAGTTGATGCTTCTATTTTTCCAAAACAAATTTAGGACTTTTTTTTATCTTTCATTGACCAATTAAGATTTTTAGTCTAATATTATGAATAGGAAAATTAATAAATATACCGGAAAATTCAAAGTTGCATCCTTCCCCCAATACTTAAGTGCTGCAAGATCATAAGTACGAGCTGCTGCTTCTTCGGTATCATAAGCACCTATATCAACATTAAAAGAAATTTGATTAAAATACTCCTAGGATAATTGATTGGGTCTAAGTGAAGTGTCACAACATCATGGTCAAAATCTTTCTAAAATCAACAATAATTTATTAATGTTAATAATTTATAAAAATTTAAAAGTGACTAAGATTGTGTGAGATCAAAATGCATGACAAAGAGAACTTACCCAAATAAACTACACCGTCCGCAAGTGTATGTGGACATTGCAATGACAAATAGAGATTGCAAAGAATAAAACAAGGTCAAAAACTCATAAATAAATAATAATCACTATTAAAATAATTAAAATTAAAAAGTTAAAATTAAAAATAATAAACAAATAATCATTGATCTCGTTGATTTTTTTCTCCAACCTTCTTCTCTATTTTTTTTAATATTGGGTTTCCATGGCTTAATTTAATCATTTTTCCATAGCCAATTACAAAATAATTAACCAATATTAAAAAATTCACAAAAAAACCAAACAGTAAAAAACTTAGTAAAATTACCTTGTTTTCCCTTCTTTTTCTGAATGTTGTTCCAAGAACCCTTATCCCATAGGTGAGCTTCAAATCTTCCCGTCCATCTATGTCTAATTTGTTCAACAAAAATAAGTGACATGCAAATGAAACTAAAAACCCATCAACAAAATTCGAAAGGGTAATAAAAAAAAGTGATTAAATTTCAAACCTTGTAACTCCTCTATAAATGGAGCTTCTTTTGCTCCCACCATTTGATTGGTTCTTCTTCTTGAAATTTTGTGATTTGGGATTGATAGTATTATTTTTTGGATTCTTAGCAGCCCTTTTCTTTTTTGATTGAATTGAATTCTCAAATTCAACAGGAGATGAAGATGATGAACTTGAAGATGGTGGAGACCTCTTCATTGAAGCCACTAATTTTGAATGTTGAAGAATATAAAACCACCCTTTTTGTCCTAAAAAAATAAAGAACACAATGTGTGTTATTTAAAGATGAATTAGACAAAAATGGTCTTTGAATTTGGTGATTTTTTTTTTTGTGTGAAGGATAAATTATGTTCATAGCATGTAGATCTATTTTACGTCTAAATTATATTAAATCAAATAATACTATAAATATGTACCTGACTATTAATTCTTGAATCATGAAAAAATTTCTTCAATTACATGAAGACTCATTGTGTGTCCACACATAGATTAATTTTTATCATCAACCTTTTGAATAGTGAAACTAGAAATAAAAAAGGAGCAAAGAATATTTGTGTTTTGTATGAGGAGACATGAAGAGATTATGTGATAGTATATGTATTTATAAATAAAATACCCATCTAACAGAAACCATTAACTCATTTTCATAGGAAATTAAAAATAAGTTGTCCTAGTTATCATAAGCACAATCCTATGACCACTTACCGTCCATTAATAATTGACCAAATGGGAAAAACATGCAAATTCTAAACTTGACTATCATTCACGTCTTATGTTTTTTCAGTAGTAATATTATTCACGTTTATAATTCATTCAATTCTAGAATTCTGGATGAGGTTTTTTCTAGGTGGCAATGGGATGCTAGCACTTTCACATTATAATGGTCACTTAGGGTCCGTTTGGATTAGCGTATTTTAGAGCTTATATAAAACAGCTTATGTAAATAAATAAGTTTGTATGTATTATTTATAAGTTTTAAAGATAGTTTATGAAAAAACAGTTTACGAGGATACAATTTTCGTACTGAGAGCTTATAAATTAAAATAAAATCTTATTTATTTACATAAACTATTTTTCATAAACTCAAAATAAGTTCAAATCAAACGGGGCCGTGTTTTATTGCATTTGCTGTTGTAGTTGGAATTGATATTGTGAGATGTATCTCTCACTATGCTTATATCATGCATGTTTTAGCTTCTGGTCGGCATAGCTTATGCTGGGAGTTGCTCTTTATTTTAATAAGAGTTACCTTTGCTTTTTAAAACAAAAAAATATTTACAGTTCATTAGTTCTTTATATATATTTTTTCAATAATTTACGCAAGTGTGTGATACTCACTCCCGTTTTAAATTATAACGTTTTTTTTTTAACCAAAAAAAAAAATTATAATGTTTTTTAAAAGAAAAAAAAAATTGTTCCAAACACAAGCGGTTTTACAATTCTAATGAAATATTAGTGTTATTTTTCTTAAAGTAAATTACACTCCCCTCCCCTTAAAGATGTTTGAATTACACTCTTCTTCCCTCTTATGATAAAATATACACCCCCTCCCCTTTTATTCAAAACATATTAGAAAATATTTCACTCTCCTCCTCTAAGAGTGTATATTTTAACATAAGAGGGGAGGGGTTGTAATTCAAGCATCTTTAAGAGAAGGGAGTGTAATTTACTCTTTTTCTTATTATACCTTAACTAACAGGATACCCGTCCGTACGCACGGGTGAGCACGTTGCATTCTTTTATTTTTTGGGTAGTAAGTCACAACTGTGTAGAAATAATCAAAAAATACACATTCGTATTGATATATGAATAAAAATATAGACACATGAAAAATTACAAAAAAAATAGGTTTCCATATAAAATGTAAAATCATCTGAAATCCTTATGAGAGGTGAGAGGCGTGGTCGTGGAAGCAGCGATCCCCACCTGATCCACCGTGGGCGATCGCGCCGGCTGTCTCTTTCACCAGTTGCGAGAATTACTGGGGGGGAGAGCGGTCCAAGCAGGGTGCCACTATATGGGGGGGATAGGGGAGGATGGTCCGTTGTGAGACCGCGACGGAGGAAAGTGTTTGAACAGGCGGATGGACAGCGGGACAGTTTTCGAGCGATTCAGCGGCGCGGAAGAGGATGGGTCAGACAGCAGCGGCGGCAGTCAGGTTCTAGGCTTCTGCGGGTTTCCGAGCGGCGTTTCAGCGACATGGAGGATTCGAGTCAGGAGGCATCTGTCCAGTCATACGATAGGAGAGCCTTTTTGCAATATACAAAACCAGGGCGGTCTAGGCAGGAGGCGCGATGGCAGCCACCATCAGAATCAGGGTACAACAGACGTGTAGGTTCCAGGGGGCGTCACAATAGGCAGAGCGCACGGCCTGGAGTGCAGCGGCGTCGTTCCACGCTCAGGGAGCCTCTTCAGCAGCTGTACGCGCGTGCTGCATGGGAGACGGAAGGCGTTCACGGCCGCGGCCAGAACCAACCCCCATGGAAACGTGATCTTATGGTTCACGACAATAACGGTATGGCACAGCCTTCTTTCGTTTCCTTTTATTTTACAAATGTGCCTGCAGACATCTCGTATATTTCATTACGGCGAGGCTTCGAGGTGTGTGGTATGATGGAGGACGTTTACTTGGCGAGGAAAAGGAATGTGAACGGGGGTGTGTTTGGTTTTGTTCGGTACGGGAACGTGAAGGACGTCGACAAGTTGCTTAAGGCGGTTAATAACGTGTGGTTTGGGGATTGGCGTGTGGTGGCCAAGGTCGCGACCTTTGATAGGTATGGTTCAAGGAAACAAGGCGTAGGCGCGGGTGTTCATTCGCAACCGTTGGTTCTAGATCGCGAGGGTGTTAAGACTCAGGTGGGGAGGGGTATACACATCGAAAGCAACACCATTAAGGGAAACGAGCGTGTTGTGGGTACAACGGATATTGGTAGGGGTAAGGTGGAGGCGGCGCAAGGAAACATAGTGAAGGTTGGGAAGGTGGAGCCTGTGATAGCCGTCCGACAGGTACAACGTGTTGAGGACAACACGAGTAAAGTTTTTGTTCCAAAGTACACGTCTGCAGCCTCCGACATGTCGTGGGCGTCTAAAGGTATGGTGGCGTCAGTGCTGAATGGGGACGTGATTCCCATGATCCAGCGCAGGATTTTCGATGCGGGTTTTGCGAAGTTGGTTATTATTCCGCTAGGTGCAGATAAAGTGTTTTTACGTTCCCTCGACGATGAAGATGTAGGCCCTATGTTGTCAGAAGCAGCTGATTTTTTTAACCAGATTTTTTCGACACCCGTGCGATGGAATAAGGATACTGGGGTCCACGAAAGAGGTGCATGGTTACGGATTTACGGAGTGCCCCTACATGCTTGGAATTATGACTTTTTCAAATTATGTGTCTATGATTGTGGGCGACTGTTGAGAGTTGATGATGTAACTGTAGATCGAGATCGTTTTGACTATGCCCGGGTCCTAGTGTCAACCAGTTCTTTGGACATTATTAAAACCGAGGCCCATGTTGTGGTGGATGGCGTCCTGCTCGACTTCCAATTAATAGAAGAATGGGGTTACGCTGTAGGAGAGGACGCCTGCTTACTTGACGACGTGGAATCTCAAGTAGATGATAGGACCGATATGCCAACAGATATTGACAATGGTATAGGAGGTGAGGACGTTGACGACCTGCTGAATAGTCTTTCGAAAGACTGGCAGAAGGAGGAAGAAGAGCAGCATCTACCGTCCTCTCCCGCTCATCCTATGGAGAAGGCTTCACCTGCTTCTCTTACTCCTGTAGCTTCACCAACTATGGAGCTCCCAGCCTCAGAGTCGGCGACAAGTCCACAGCAGGCGCGGCCTCTTGCGAGTGGGGGCAACGTAGATCCCCAGTTCCGGAACGCATCAATAGATGACAAGATTGTGGTTAAGAGAGCATCTTCGTGCCCTCCTGGTAGAGATGCTTCGGGTCCTTGGAGTCTGGAATGGGTAAAGAGCCATAAGAGTGTCAGCATGGGAGCACCCTTCAAACCAAAGCATAAGGTGGCTTCTAGATCGTCCGGTGTGCAGAGAGGCACGAAAAAGAAGGGAGGTGGCTATCTCCGTCATTGTGCTCTGAATTTGAAGCGTATAGCAAGACTTTCAGATAAAGATCGCAGAGAGGTTCTCCGAGCTTTGCGAAGGACTTCGAACCACCGTAAAGCGGGACGGGGTGAATCTAAAGCAAAGGCTACCTGGAAAGAGGCTTCTTCCAATGGCACCTCACAGACATCGGTAAATAACGATTGGACCAACTGGTTGGTGCTCCACGGAAACGACAAGGTGTTGACGGATGATGTTTGCGAGATAGGGAGGACTGTAGGTCTCAATTTTGGCGGAGACCAATATAATAAGTTTGATGTTTTGTCAGGAGTGGGAAGGAAAAATCGAGAGGGTGGTGGAGATGGAGTGTAGACCGAGAGCCAGAGTGGGTGGTGGGGAGGGGGCGGTTTTTGGAGTGTGTATCTAGCGATGAAGCTATTATCTTGGAATGTTAGGGGGTTGGGTGGCGCAGAGAAAAGAAGGGAGGTCAGTGCGTTGGTCAGGGAGCGAAAGCCTTTTATTCTTTGTATTCAGGAAACTAAGCTACCGGTTTTCGACGCTTCGGTCTGTAAAGCTATTTGGGGTGACGACAACGTCGACTTTTCTTACCAACCTTCGGTGGGGGCCTCGGGAGGTATCGTTACGCTGTGGGATTTAAAGGAGGTGGAGGTGTGGTTGACTGTGTCTTTGGAGCATGTGCTTGCAATAACTGGTCGTTTTTTAAAGTCTGGGGATCAATTTGTCGTTTTTAATGTTTATGCCCCTTGCGATTCTTCGCGTCAACAAGTTCTCTGGAATGTTTTATCTTCTAGAATTGCCTCTTTGGAGGGTCAAAATGTTTGTGTGTGCGGTGACTTCAATGCCATCCGTCGGGAGGAGGAACGCCGAAGTGTTAGCAGTGTACTTCCCCAGGCAGGTATCGTCGGCTTCAACAACTTTGTTGTCAACAATTTCTTGGTGGACCTCCCGCTCCGGGGGCGCTCTTTCACGTGGTATCGGGGAGATGGGAGGTCGATGAGCCGTATCGATCGTTTCTTGTTATCGGAAAATTGGAGCTTGACTTGGCCTAATTGTTTTCAGATGGCCTTGTCCAGAGGGTTGTCTGACCACTGCCCCTTAGATCTTTCTATAGACACCGAAAATTGGGGGCCTAAACCGGTGAGGATGTTAAAGTGCTGGGCGGACTTTCCTGGCTACAATTCTTTCGTGCGTGATACTTGGAGGTCGTTTCAGCTAAGTGGTTGGGGCAGTTTTGTCTTGAAAGAGAAGTTGAAGTTACTGAAAGTGGCTCTAAGAGATTGGCATCATCGCCACTCAAAGAACCTTCCGGCACGGATCCTGTCTCTGAAGGATAAAATTGCCTCTCTTGACTTGAAGGGGGAATCATCTGTGTTATCGGACGATGAAATCCAGGAGCTTCATGGATTGTCGGAGGATTTGTTCTCTCTGTCCAGAGTAAATTCTAGTATTTGCTGGCAACAATCTAGAGTACAATGGTTAAAGGAAGGAGATGCAAACTCTAAGTTTTTTCATAGTGTTATGTCTGGTAAAAGGAGTAGGAACGCTATTCCGTTCATTTTATCGAATGGGACGTTGGTTGAGGGAGTAGAGAATGTTCGTCGCGCGGTGTTTACTCATTTTCGGGCGCAATTTCAACCAACCCGGACTACTCGGCCCAGCATGGACGCGTTAGCTTTTCGTACGTTGTCGTTCAATGATGGGGCGACTCTGATCAAGCCTTTCACGGAGGAGGAAGTAAGAGTGGCTGTGTGGGACGTTGATAGTTATAAATGTCCCGGCTCTGATGGGATCACCTTCGGGTTCATTAAGGATTTTTGGGACATCCTGAAGGGAGATGTGATGCGTTTTTTGGTGGAATTTCATAGGAACGGTCGTTTGGCTAAAGGTATTAATAGCACTTTCATTGCCCTTATCCCTAAGGTTGACAACCCCCATCGCCTGAATGATTTTCGACCTATTTCGTTGGTGGGAAGTATGTATAAAATTTTGGCCAAGGTTCTTGCCAATAGACTCCGATCGGTCATTGGGTTCGTTATTTCAGATTCGCAGTCGGCTTTTATTAGAGGTCGCCAAATCCTTGATGGCATTCTGGTGGCTAATGAGATTGTTGATGAAGCGCGCAAGTCTCAGAAGGACCTGGTTCTCTTCAAGGTGGATTTCGAAAAGGCGTATGACACGGTTGATTGGGGTTACCTTGATGAAGTGTTGTACAAAATGGGTTTCCCGACTCTATGGCGTAAATGGATTTGAGAGTGCGTTGGTACAGCTACGGCCTCAGTTTTGGTGAATGGATCACCTACGGACGAGTTCCCCTTGGGGAGGGGCTTGAGGCAAGGAGACCCTTTATCGCCGTTCCTGTTTCTTGTGGCGGCCGAGGGCTTCAATGTCTTGATGGAGGCCCTAACACGGAACAACCTTTTTGCAGGTTATAAGGTGGGTAACAATGCTTTGTCGACTGTGTCTCACCTCCAATTTGCGGATGATACTCTAATTTTAGGCGGAAAATCTTGGGCTAACATTCGGGCTATGCGGGCTGTTCTTCTTTTATTTCAATCCTTGTCCGGTTTGAAGGTTAATTTTACAAAGAGCTATCTGGTTGGGGTGAACGTTGCATCTTCTTGGTTGTCCGAAGCAGCTATGGTTTTGAATTGTAAGGTGGGGTCTATACCTTTTGTGTATCTGGGCATGCCTATTGGTGGTAATCCTCGTCGTCTGTCCTTTTGGGAACCTTTGCTGAATCGTATAAAATCTCGACTATCGGGTTGGAGTTCGATACATCTCTCTTTTGGCGGCCGCCTGACTTTATTGAAAGCTGTCCTGTCATCTCTGCCTGTTTACGTACTTTCTTTTTTCAAGGCTCCAACAGGTATTGTCTCCTCTATTGAATCTTTATTTAATTGTTTTTTTTTGGGGGAGAGTGTTGACCACAGGAAAATTTCTTGGGTGGACTGGACTTCTGTTTGTAGGGGTAAGGAGGTTGGTGGGTTGGGGGTTCGGAGAATTAGGGAGTTTAATCTAGCCCTTCTAGGGAAATGGTGCTGGAGGTTGTTGGAGGATAGAGATAGCTTGTGGTATAGGGTGTTGTCGGCGCGGTATGGTATGGATGAGGGACGGTTGCGAGGCGGAGGTCGTCAGGCTTCCGATTGGTGGCGTGTTGTACATAGTTTGAGTAGGGAGAGTTGGTTTAGTGATCATGTGAGTCGTGGAGTAGGAAACGGAAGGACAACTCTGTTTTGGTCCGACGTTTGGTGTGGTAGGGTGTCTTTTAGAGTTAGGTTCAACAGATTATTTGAGTTGTCAGTCTTTAAAGGGGTGTCGGTGTCTGAGATGTGGCAGTTAGGGTGGGGGGAGGGTGGTGAGGCGTGGAGGTGGAGGCGGAGGTTGTTCGCATGGGAGGAGGAGTTGGTAGGGGAAATCATTTTATTGCTTGCTAATGTTACTTTGCAGGTCAGTAGGGAGGACAAATGGCTTTGGACTTTGGAGAACTCTCATTCCTTTACAGTTCGTAGCTTGTATAATCTCCTCACTATACAACCGCAGGTTGTGTCATCAGTTGATTTTTCTTCTATCTGGCACAAGGATGTGCCTCTCAAGGTGGTGATCTTTGCTTGGCGTTTGTTTCGGGATAGATTGCCTACTAGGGATAACCTTCTCCGGCGAGGTGTCATCCCACATGATTCCAGGACGTGTGTGGCAGGTTGTGATAGTGTCGAATCATCTTCCCATTTATTTTTGCACTGTACGACTTTTGGTTCTGTTTGGCACTCGATATATAATTGGATCGGGGTTTTAGTGACCAACCCTCTCTATGTACCTAATCATTTTCATCAGTTTGGCTTCAGTGGTGGCCCCGGCAGGAAGCGGCGCTCAATATTACAGGTTATATGGTTTGCAACTGTCTGGGAAATTTGGAAGGAACGTAATAATAGGGTATTTACCAGCAAAGAAAGCCCCATTTTTAAGGTAGTGGATAGGATTAAGTCCATCTCCTATATGTGGATGAAGGCGAAGCACATTACTCTTCCCTTCAATCTGCATGGCTGGTGGCTTAATCCGTTCACCATGTTGGGCATAGGCTAATAGTTTCTTGATTATCTCTTGCTATTGTAGTTCCCTTTGTAAATATTGTTCAGACCTTGCGTTTATTCCTTGGTACACCTTGTACGGGGAATAACGCTTTCATGCGGTAATATATATTTCATTTTAGCCTCTTCAAAAAAAAATATTTGAGTATAAATATAGACACGTGTATAAATTTTAAAAAAATAGGTACCCATGTTGATAAATGAGTAAAAATATAGACACGTATAAATTAAAAAAAAAATATCACTGTATTGATATATGTATAAATTAAAAGAAATTAGATACATGTATTGTTATATGAGTATCTTGTCAAAAAGTATTGATGTACGAGTAAAAACATAGGCCGGTATGAATATTTGAGTAAAAATATAGACACTTGTATAAATTTAAAAAAATTATGTACTTGTAAGTTGTATTGATATATGAGTAAAAATATACACATGCGTATAAATTACAAAAAAATATATTCATGTATTGATAGACACATGTATAAATTAAAAGATATTAGATACATGTGTTGATATACGAGTAAAAATATAGACACGTATATAATTAAAAAAATTAGGTACCCATATTAATATATGAGTAAAAATATAGAAATATAAATAAACAAAAAAAGAAATTAGGTGTCAATATTGATATATGAGTAAAAATATAAAATGTTTATAAATTATAACATATGGTTCACGGTTACAATCACTGCATTGCTCTATATGTAGAGCTAAAACATAAAAATAGAAGATAAACTCCCTAAAATTATTGTCTTGAAAACAAATCATAACTGAAAAACATATGTAAATTATTAATAATTTGGTACCGTGTTTTAAAAGTTAAGTACGGTGAGGTGGGGGGGTCGGTTACAGGGGGGGGCAAACATTGCTCTTTTTGGTGGAGGACGGTGTGTAATGTCCGTAGTGGGGTAGGCGTTGGAGTGGGGAGTTGGTTTGACGATGGCATTCGAAGGGTGGTAGGCGATGGTAGCCACACTTTGTTTTGGCACGACAACTGGGTGGGGGAAATTACGTTGAGGAACACATTTCCTCGCCTATTTGATCTGGTCATGAATCAGGAGTCCTTGGTGGATGAGATGTCGAGGATAGGGTGGGTGGACGGTGGAGGGGCATGGGTGTGGAGGCGTCGTCTGTTAGTGTGGGAGGAGGAGAGTGTGAGGGAGTGTTCTGCTTTATTACATAACGTTGTTTTGCAGGAACAAACTCATGATACATGGAAATGGTTGCTCGATCCTATTCATAGTTACTCGGAGCAAGGTGTATATCGCTTTTTTACTACAACTGATGAACATGTGGTTAGGAATCAAACTGACGACGTTTGACATAAGAATATTCCTTCGAAGGTTTCCTTGTTCGCATGGCGACTCCTTCGTAACAGATTACCGACAAAAGACAATTTGTCACGAAGGAGCATTCTTCACACTAATGATCTTGTGTGTGTGGCAGACTGCGGCACTTCCGAAACGGCAAATCATTTTTTCCTAGGGTGTGCGACATCTGACAGCGTATGGTATCATGTCCGAATTTGGCTTGGTATAGACTTTGTTGCACCTAATTCACTTAGACATCACTTTGTTCAGTTTTCTTATATGACGGGCATGCCGCGATCTTCACACATTTTCTTTAAAGTTATCTGACTTGCCTGTGTTTGGATTCTTTGGAAGGAACAAAATAATCGCATCTTTAAAAATACGGCTTTAGATCCATCAACTCTCACTGAGAAGGTTAAGCTCAATTCCTTCTTGTGGATGAAATCAAAATAGGTGTCGTTCATTTATAGTTTTCAAGAATGGTGGAAACATCCTCTTTTGTCTATGGGTGTCCACTTGTAATTAATATTGTTGCTATTTGATGATGTCGTCGTTTTTATGGCATTTGTGACATTGTAAATAGTTTGGGGATGTTATCTTTGCACACCTTGTGCGGGATGATTTGCCTTTGTTATTAATGCATTTCATTTTGGCTTGTTCAAAAAAAATAAATTCAAATAATTAGATACCCGTAATTATATATAAGTAAAAATATAGACATAGATATAAATTGAAAAATAGGTCCCATATTGTGAATAAAAATATAAACATATGTATATTTAAAAATAATTAGTAGTCGTGTTGATATATGAATAAAAATAAATACACATGTATAAAAATAAATAAAATAGGTAACCATATTGATGTATGACTAAAAATATAGATAGATGTATAAAATAAAAATAATTAGGTACCCATGGCGATATATAAATAAGAATATATATACACATGTATAAATTAAAATAATAAGTACCCTTATTAATATATGAGTAAAAATGTAGGCAGATGAAGGAATTACACACAAAAAATTAGGTATTAGTATTTTTTATGTGTATATTGAAAAAATTGGGGAAAAAATCATCAATTTATTTTGGATCTATGTATTTTTTTTAATTTGTTTTTTTCTTTCATATATATTATTTTAATATGTATTTTTCAAATTAGAAGAAAGTAGTAGAAAAATGTACCAAAAAAACAAAAAAAAAGTGTAGACACCGTAAAGAAATTTGGGATAAAAATTGCTTATTTTGATTATTATGGAGATTGGAAGAAAAAAAAATAGATGAAGATGGTGTGGCTATGAAAGAGAGAGGTGAGAAAAAAAAATATTACCGTGAAAGTAGAAGAGACGGAAAAAAAGTAGGAATGAAAGAGAGAAAGTGATGAGAAAAGTATAAAGAAAGAGTAGGAGAGAAGTAATGAAAGGAATAAATTAACATTTTAATAAAAAAAAAGGTGAAAAGTAATTGATTATTTTAATATTATGTTGTTAGAAATTTTGTGTGCAATGACAATTTAATCATGTTCTTTTCTTTTTCAAAGCTCCCTCATGTATCATTTCATCTATCGAAACTCTTTTAAATTGTTTTTTTTTGTTGGGATATGAGGATCATAGGAAGATTTGTCATATTGATTGGAACACCATTTGTAAGGACAAGGAGGTGGGTGGTTTGGGGGTTAGAAGAATTAGGAAGTTTAATATTTCTTTGTTAGGTAGATAGTGTTGGCGACGAGGTATTGGGCGAGGGCAGACGACTACAAGAAGGAGGGAGTAATGATTCTGTTTGGTGGCAGCAAATTGCTCGTATTAGGAAGGGTATTGGTGTTCAGACGGAGGGTTCGTTTGGGGAGAATTTGAGTAATAAGGTGGGAAATCGGAATACCACTTTCTTTTGGACAGATAAGTGATTGGGGAACGACATGTGTGTTAGGCTTCGACCTCTATTTGAGTTATCTGATATCAAATGGGCGTCGGTGGCAGATATGGAGTGGTTAGGGTGGAAGGAAGGTGGGGGGTACTTGGCGTTTGAGGAGGAACTTTTAGTTGAGTGTCAGTTGCTGCTTTGTGATGTGTCTCTACAGGATGATTTTTCATATCATTGGATTTGGAGTCTGGATCGTGCTGCTGGGTATATTGTGCGGGCAACATATAACATCCTTACTATGGTGGATCTTCATCATGAGATAGCTGTTCCGAATGCTATTTGGCAGTGGCATATTCCTTTGAAGGTGTCTTTGTTTGTGTGGCATCTATTGCGCGACAGAGTTCCCACTAAAGTTAATTTATTCGAACACCACATAATTTCACTTAAAGATCAGCTGTGTGTTTCAGGTTGTAGCCAGATCGAATCGGTTGGTCATCTTTTTTTGGATTGTACTTTATATGGATCTTTATGATTTGATGTGTGTCGATGATTAGGCATTGTTACGGTAAGTCTACATAATTTGACAGACCACTTACAACAGTTTTGGTTTTTTATTGGTATTTCAAAAAGTCATCGAATTTAGATGTTCATGATTTGATATGCTTATATCTGGATTATTTGGAAGGACAAGAACAATATAATTTTTTCAAACAAACCTGCCTCCACGCTTCATCTTATTAACAACGTTATGCTTCTTTCTTTTTGGTGGTTAAAGGCAAATATCGGAAACATTGCTTTTGATTATTATAGGTGGAGGCTTAGCCCTTCATTGTGTATGGGCATAGTTAATTCTGATTTATTATGGTTGTTTTTTTGGACTGTTTATGTTGTAACTTGACTTTGTGATTTTTTGATTTTTCTCTAGCACACCTTGTTTTTGGGAATAGTAATCTAATTCATTTTGAATTCTTCAAAAAAATTGATTAGGTGTCCATTTTTAAACATAGTGCAATCGAATTTTCGTTGAATAGGATTTTCCTATATATAAAACTATTTATTACTCTCTCTACTCAATTCTTCAATTTATCTTTCACATACCATTTATTAAGGACAATATTGTAAAACAACTTATAATATCTTTTTCCCATACAAAATTAATTATATTTCTTAATACGTGTTAAATATTCAAAACATCATATAATTTGGGATGGAGGGAGTAATATATACTACGATGAGCATTGATGCTCTCCAACTAACTTCGCCTATGTGGAATTACTAACTTTTCAACATGGCTAACAAACTATCAGTGTGGCATAACTAACTGCTAGCTTGGCAGTACCTCTACCTAACCAATATTTATACAACTATGTATTTGTGTATCTTGCGTTTGAGTTAATTGAGGGGTAATTGGTGCAAAGGAGTCCCAGAAAGCTAATATCTCTTGTTCGTTAGGAGTGCATTTGCAGGTGCTATTTGGTACGATACAAATGGGGAATCTCCCTTCTTTATCGCAAATCTATGGAAACAAATTTAGATCCCTTTGTATTTCCTATGAGTGGTTCTCTTTTCCTTTATATTGTTTGATAAGGTAATCTTGACTTGAGTTCGCCACTTCGACTCCCATGTTGGTTTCTTCCGAAAAGGTGAGTATTACTTGGACTTAATACCAATGTATGAGTTTAGTATCACTTGTACTTACCACATATTGTTTAATAAAAATAATATATTTGGTAGTTCAAAACAAATGTCAAAATTTATTCTTATCCCTCTCTAAGATGTATATTGCTTTATTACTGAAGAACAATAGATATGTTTAATTGTTCCATTTCTCCATCTGATCTCATTACTCAATGGAGAAAAATAAAACAAAAGAACAAAACTATTTTGCTAAAATTAAAAACTTAAATTTTGTTTACACTCCTTTTTGGTTTCCACTAAAATACAAACCTAAAATGAAAGACATGTAAATATCTAAAATCAATTGTAACGCTTCACCCGATGTCTACATCCATCTACCAATCACAAACAACACATCCCAACCAATAATTTCTAAACAAACCAAACAATCTCCAAAATGTTCAATTCCATGTAGCTTCCTCCAACAACACTTTGTGACCGAAGCCATCAAAATCAAATATAATTGTTACAAAGAAACTGTAGTGGTTGAAGTTGATGATGAAGAAGAAGAAGAATCTAAGGATAATAAATCCTTCTCCATGTTACTATCCTCATCCACAACCATGTCTCTAATATCTCCATTTAATAATCCTTCACAAAGATCAATACATTCTAAAACCATGCTGATATTGATATCACTTTTATTATCACCACCACAAGGTTCTTATGTGTTGAACATAAGTTCAAATTAAATGTTATCGTCAAAACTCGAGCCATCAAATATATTCATTAAATCATCATCATCGCATTTGTTCATAGTCGAACTTGTGTCTTGAAACTCTAACAATTCATTATACATGAAGCTCCATGGATTATCTTGGTCAAAACAATGATTCATAATATTAACTATTATGCATTCCTGACTAGTTGGAATAACATATTGTTGGAAGTGTTGTTGCAAAGGTTCTATTTGTAGTTGATTTTATTGTAGAAGTAGGGTAGTTGTTGTTTGTTCTTCTGATACTTCTTCAAAATAAGAGGAATTAGCAACAAGTTTTGTGTTTGATTATGGTTCTGTTTGTTTTGTTTCATTATTTTTATCCACCTTCAACTTTTCCATGTAGTTGCATATGTCAAAATTGGTCACTACATTCATTTCTCTGTGCTTTATTGCTTCCATATCATAAGCCACTGTTGCCTCCTCTTGAGTTTCTTCAATACAAACCACAAATTTACCTCATAAGATTTCATCATTTAAAAATATGTTGTTGTTAATTCAAATAATTTCAACAATTATGCACTGCAATTTTAAAAACATTTACACATGTATTTAACCATGAATTTTGATTGTATGATCAGATGTCTAGATTTCAATCTCGATGTTTTAGATTTAAAAACGTAAATCACAATCTTTCACCATTTATTCTCGACTCAAGTCTACGATGTGCCAATTGCATGAATACAAACGATTTTGATTCGACTCATTTCAAATTCCTCTAATTTTGGTGACACATTTCCATATTATTTGCTAAAACATCTCAACATAATATCTAAATAGTGATATTCAAATGTGTCACCAAGGTTAGATGGATTAGAACATATTGTTTATAGTAACATTGTACACTTTCTAAGTTAATTTAAAATTGATTGTTAACTAATGAATTCATATGTGGATAAAAGTTTGCATAAAGATAACTTTAGGGCATAATAAAATCTCACAATGTTAAAAAGTAATATATTAAAGACTAGAAATGATATATTATTTTCTTTTAAAAAATACTAAGAGAAAGAAGTGGTGGATGATATTAAAGGCCTATTTTGGAATTGGTTCTTGGGAAAAATATTAAATACCTTTGTATTTTCTATGAGTCGTTCACCTTTCCTTTAGATTGTTTGATAAGGTAATCTTGACTTTTATCTGTTCGCCACTTCGCCTCCGATGTTGGTTTCTTTCGAAAAGGTGAGTATTACTTGTACTTAATATAATGTATGAGTTTAGTATCACTTGTACTTATCACATACTGTTTGATAAAAATATTATATTTGGTAAATCAAAACAAATGTCAAAATTATTCTTAGTCCTCTCTAAGATGTATATTGCTTTATTACTCAAGAACAAGAGATATGTTTAATTGTTCCATATCTCCATCTGATCTCCTAACTCAATGGAGGAGAAAAACAAAACAAGAGAAAGAAAACTATTTTGCCAAAATGAAAAACTTAAATTTTGTTTACACTCCTTTTTGGTGTCTACTAAAATCCAAACCTAAAATGAAAGACACGTAAAAATCTAAAATCAATTGTAACATTTCACCTAATGTTTACATCCATCTATCAATCACAAACAACACATCAGAAACAACAATTTCTAAACAAGTCAAACAATCTCCAAAGTGTTCTATTCCAAGGAGCTTCATCCAACAACACCTTGTGATCAAAGACATCGAAATTAAATATAATAGTTACAAAGAAACTACAGTGGTTGAAGATGGCGGTGAAGAAGAAAAAAAAATCTAATCTAAGGATAATAAATCATTCTTCTTGTTAGTATCCTCATCCGCAATCATGTCTTCAATATCTTCATTTAAAAATCCTTCACAAAGATCAATACCATCCAAAACTTCACTGATATTGATATCACTTTTACTGCAACCACCACCACAAGGTCCTTCTGTGTTGAACATAAGTTCAAATTCAATGTTATCGTCAAAACTTGAGCAATCAAATACATTCATAAAATCATCATCACCACATTTGGTCATAGTCAAACATGTGTCTTAAAACTCTAACAATTCATTATAGATGAAGCTCCATGGATAATCTTGATCAAAACAATGATCCATAATATTAACTATTGTGCATTCCTGACTAGTTAGAGGAACATGTTGAACTTGTTGCTGCAAAGGTTTCATTTGTAGTTGATTTTCTTGTGAAGATGGGGTAGTTGTTACTTGTTCTTATAAAGCTTCTTCAAAATCAGGGAAATTAGCAACAATTTTTGTGTTTGATTGTGGTTCTATTTATTATGTTTCATCAGTTTTCTCCACCTTCAATTTGTCCATGTAGTTGCTTATGTCAAAATTGGTCACTGCCTTCATTCCTTTGTGCTTTATTGTTGCCATATCATAAGCCACTACTTCCTACTCTTGAGTTTTTTCAATACAAACCACAAATTTATCTTATAAGGTTTAATAATTTAAAAATATGTTGTTAATTCACAAAAAAAATCAACAATTAAGCACTGAAATTTTAAAAACATTTACTCATATATTTAACCATGAATTTGGATTGTATGTGGTCAAAATCTGCTGTATTTACGCACTCGGTCCAACGATGGTCATTATACAATGATGATCAGATGTCTAGATTTCAATCTCGATATTTTAGATTTAAGAATGTAAATCAAAATCTTTCAACATTTATTCTCGACTCAAGTCTACGATGTGCTAATCGCACGAATGCAAAAGATTTTGATTCGATTCATTCCAAATTCATCTAACCTTGGTGGCACATTTGTATATTACTTGCTAAAACATCTCGACATACTATCTAAATAGTGATATTCAAATGTGTCACAAAAGTTAGATGGATTAGAAAATTTTATTTATAGTAACATTGTACTGTTTTCTAAATTAATTTAAAATTGGTTGTTCAGTAATGAATTCTTAGAGAATTAAAAGTTTGTATAAAGTCAACTTTTTGACATAAAATCTCACAATCTTAAAAAATAATATATCAAAGGCTAGAAATGATATTATTTTCTTTTAACAAATACCAAGAGAAAGAAGTGGTGGTTGCTATCAATGGCCTATCATGGAATTGGTTCTTGAAAACAAATTTGGATCCCTTTCTATTTTCTATGATTTGTTCGTCTTTCCTTTACATTGTTTGATAAAGTAATCTTGGGTTTTGTGTGTTTGCCAATTCGCCTCTGGGTTTGATTTTTTCTGAAAAGGTTAGTATTACTTGTACTTCATACTAATGTATGAGTTTAGTATCACTTGTACTTATCACATATTGTTTAATAAAAATATTATATTTGATAGTTCAAAACAAATGCCAAAATTATTCGTAGTCCTCTCTAAGATATATATTGCTTTATTACTCAAGAACAAGATATATGTTTAATTGTTTCATTTCTCCACCTGATCTCATTACTCAATGGAGAAAAACAAAACAAAAGAAGAAAACTATTTTGCCAAAATAAAAAACTTAAATTTTGTTTACAATCTTTTTTAGTGTCTACTAAAATTCAAACCTAAAATGAGAGACATGTAAAAATCTATAACCAATTGTAACAATTCACCCAATGTCTACATCCATCTACCAATCACAAACAACACATCCCAACCAACAATTTCTTAACAAACCAAACAATCTCCAAAATGTTCTAATCCATGTAGCTTCATCCAACAACACCTTGTGGTCAAAGACATCAAATTCAAATATAATAGTTAAAAAGAAATTGTAGTAGTTGAAGATGATGGTGAAGAAGAAGAATCATCTAAGGATAATAAATCTTTCTCCTTGTTACTATCCTCATCCACAACCATGTCTCCAACATCTCCATTTAATAATCCTCCACAAAGATCAATACCCTCCAAAACTTCACTGATATTGATATCACTTTTACCATCACCACCACAAGGTTCTTCTGTGTTGAACATAAGTTCAAATTCAATGTTATCGTCAAAGCTTGAGCCATCAAATATATTCATTAAATCATCATCACCACATTTGCTCACAGTCGAACTTGTGTCTTGAAACTCTAACAATCCATTATACATGAAGCTCCATGGATAATCTTGGTCAAAACAATGATCCATAATATTAACTATTGCACATTCCTGACTAGTTGGAGGAACATGTTGAAATTGTTGTTGCAAAGGTTCTATTTGTAGTTTATTTTCATCTGGAGGTGGGGTAGTTGTTGTTTGTTCTTCTAATGCTTCTTCACAATCAGGGGACTTAGCAACAATTTCTGTGTTTGATTGTGGTTCTGTTTGTTCTGTTTCATCATTTTTCTCCACCTTCAATTTGTCCATATAGTTGCTTATGTCAAAATTGGTCACTGCATTCATTCCTCTGTGTTGTATTGCTGCCATATCATAAGCCACTGCCGCCTCCTCTTGAGTTTCTTCAATACAAACCACAAATTTATCTCATAAGATTTAATCATTTAAAAAATGTTAATGTTAATTCAAAAAAAATCAACAAGTAAGCATTGAAATATTAAAAACATTTACACATGTATTTAACCATGAATTTGAACTGTATGTGGTCAAAAACTTGTGCATTTATGCACTCGGCACATCGGTGGCCACGTCTCAATTTCAATCTCGATATTTTAGAATTAAAAGCGTAAATCAAAATCTTACACCATTTTATCTCGACTCAAGTCCCTCAATGTGCCGATTGCATGAATGCAAAAGATTTTGACTTGATTCATTCCAAATCCATCTAAACGGTGATATATTATTTGACGAATGTTTCAAATTGTTTATAGTAACATTGTATGGTTTTTGAAGTTAATTAATAATTGGTTGTTCTCTAATGAATTCATAAAAGAATAAAAGTTTGCACAAAGTTAACTTTATGACATAATAAAATCTCACAATATTAAAAAATAATATATTTGAAGAATCAGTATCAGGATCACTATTCACGTGCCTACTGGATATCTGGGTGGGGGAAGTTGTTAGTGTCTTGCAGATCTAGTTAACTTTTTAACCATTTTTTTAGTTAACTTTTTAACTTGATCTTAGCTTTTTATACCTATTAAACAAATTTACATTTTTTATAATGGTTTCACAAGATTGGAAAATATTTAATTATAATTTTTGACCGACATGTTGGCAGGGGATTGTAGATACTGCATGAGTCAAGGATCTGATGTACCCTCCAACATGATTATCTCTATGGGGTTTAAGGCTCTATAGTCAAATGTTAGATTGAACTTGGCCAACAAAACAAATTCTGCATGACACATGGCTAAATAATACAATAACAATATTAAGATATTTTTTATATTTTTTGACCAATAAGGTTTTTTTTATTAAGAGTGGCATATACATTTTTTAAATTTGAAGGTATGACACATATACATTTATATTATCTATCTAGTCATCAACAAATGCAATCTTATCTATCTAGTCATCATCAAATTTAAATACAAGTATACAACTATAACATTTGAAAATTTATGAAAAATACAATTTTCAGTATTGTTGACAGGTACTTCTTTCCAAGAAAAGAAGACAAAAAAAATATTGTTGACAGGTACTATCATAGTTTAGATACTGGGTACTTTAGCAAATTAACACTTTGAATTTGTTAGAGAATAAATAAAAATGCATTAGTAATCCTTAAAAAAAGTTCCACCAATTTGCAAAAGGATAAAGAAATTAAAAATATTAAATATTTTTATGAAGAATACATTTTTCAGAAGTACTAGTATAATGTTACACCAAGGAATATTTTTAACTTTTGAATTAGTATTAGATTTTAACCTTTGTAGCTGGATGTATTAAACTTTCCTATGTTCCTATGGTGAGACCAGAAATTGATGCACTAGTAATATTTCTTCTGCAACAAAAGGACAAAAGTACTGCTGCTACAGTTCATGCAACCAGCACAACTCACACATGGAGCCTAAAATTCCAGCTTTAGCCCAATTCACGTTAATTATGAGAACTATAGTTTTACAAGCTGTAATTTGATAACAGAATATACTAGTATTATTATTCAATGTGCTTGCAATCTCCAAGTGCATTTTTGTCTTTTACTTGAAAAATCTAATTTAGATGAAGCTACTAGTTCTATAGATATACACTAAAGCTTTTGTATATAATTAATATGAAGCACGGAAAACCCGCAGATTAGATGATATAGTCTGATATCAAACATATGTCGTGTCGGACATCAAGACGACCCCGACACTTATAATTATACTAAATAATATAATTTTTTCTAATTATTAATAATGTTGGTGTGTCACTATTCACGTGTCTGGTGTCTGTGTCCGTATTCGTGTTTTCGATAATTATCAAATAATTAAAATGCAATTTTTTTGTTGTTCTATTAAAATAAAAATTAGCAATTCTCTTAGCCTTTGTGGTCTGTGGTGGACTGTGGTCACAAATTATGAAATTAGTACTTTGCAGAGGACAAATTGTACTTTTCCTGCTTATGGATTGTCACATGCCACGTGAGATCTTTATTAAGCATGTTTTTTTTATTAAGCATGGTTTGAAATTTCATAAGTAGAAAGAGAAATTACACAGTCCAAAAGTTTGAAACAATTTTGATAAAAAAAGGAAAGTAGAAGTGACAGATTAAACTTACTGTATGTGCCCAAATAGAGGTATTTGTTACCACGAACTCTTCCAATTCGAGCTTCCCAGCGACCATTATGGTGATGCCTATTCAAAATGTAACATATACTTTTAATTTCATAAAGAAATTTTGTACTACAAACTAAGATAGTTCAACTGCAAATAATGACAACAACCAACCAAGTTATGTACATAATATTATTAAAGTAATGTGGACACTCTTGTGTTTAAAAAAATGGTTAACACTTAACACCCAGATACTTGCAAAAGTGTCACAAACAAACAACAAACAACTTGACCATGGTTTCAATTTGGACCATTGGTAAAATGTTAATGGTACAAATTGGTTTGTGTTGTTTAGTATGTGATTCGTCTTTGATATCACAGTGAATTGACCGAATAGCCGTTGTGATTTTGCAAAAATTACATTTTATCAAGGCGACTCTGCTTAATAATGACAAACCTAATGTGATATCAAACATGTCTGAAACCTCCAATCACACATGTATGTAATGCACATATACTCGACTGCAGACAATCCAGATCCGTTTTGAGACACATTGCGTCACAGTTTCAAACAAATGCTAGAGAATTTAAATTTTCGTTTTAGAATGAAATGAGTTGTATAAATTTGTATGTATCTAACCTGGCAACCCCACGGTATTTAGAAAGTCCTCTAGAAAAACCACTGCTTTGCCGCCGCAAAGAGTTCAAATACTCTTCTTTTGAGGCTTTGTCCATTTCCTCAAACTCTTTTGCATAAGTTTCTATCTGCAAAGTTCTTTCACAAATTAGTTACATATTCATTTCATTACAAATATCAACAATATGTTAAATTAAATTGTACGCGGCCCTTAAAAATTAACATAAAAAATATAGATGTATCTTATATGGACCTATATCAACAATGAATTTGATCGATGGTAAGGGATATGAGTTCCTTAAACAGATGGTCATGAGTTCGATCCTAACTTCGAAAAAATTAAGTCGGAAGAGGAGGACTCACTTTTTTGTGTCTAACAAATTTTTTAACGAAGATCATACGGCAGTGTAAACTTCATATTGATAGTAGGGTAACAAAAAGTTTCTAACATGAATTTCTAAACAATAATTCAAAGGGTATGTGGCATTTTTAATTAAAAAATGTAGAGCAAAATTAATATTTTATCGTAAATTACTTAAATGAAACGATTCTCTGAACGGGGTCCATATCATACAACTTAGAAAAAGATATATTGATATTATTTATGAAAATTTCAAACATTGGTCAAAATACTCATTGATCATGGCTTAAAAAACTTTGAAATTTTTTGAGACCAACTAGATGCTTCTTATTTTTCCAAAACAAAATAGTTCTCCATTTTTTTTTTCATTGACCAATTTTAAAAAACTAAATAATTTTACCGGAAAATTCAAGGTTGCATCCTTTCCCCAATACTTGAGTGCTGCAAGATCATAGGTACGAGCTGCTGCTTCTTCAGTATCATAAGCACCTATATCAACATAATAACCAAATTAAGTTAATCAGAATCTTTCTACAAATCAATAATAATTTATAACTATTAATAATTTATAAAATTGAAAAAGTTGACTAAGATTGTGTGAGATCAAAGTGTATGACAAAAAGACTTACCCAAATAAACTAAACCATCCGCAAGTGATTGTGAACGTTGCAATGACAGAGATTTGCAAAGAATAAAACAAAGTCAGAAACTCACAAATAGAAAATAATCACCATTAAAATAATTAAAATCAAAAAAGTTAAAATTAAAATAATAATAAAAACATAACAGATCTCCTTGATTTTCTCTAACTTGTCTTCTCTATTTTTTTTTAATTAATCTTTTTTCTGGCTTAATTAATCACATATTACTAACCAAATAATAAAAAATTCACCAGAAAAAAAATTCACTAAAAAACTCATTTATGATTACGCTGAATTATGTCATTTTTCTCAAATTATTTTCCGTGTCGATGTGTCAATGTCTGTGTCGTATCTGGTATACATGTCTCTGTCCGTATTTCATAGAAACTCATCAAAGAATCAAAGAAAAACCAAATATTAAAAAAAACCTTAGTAAAATTACCTTGTTTTCCCTTCTTGTTCTGAATCTTGTTCCAAGAAGTCTTATCCCATAGATGAGCTTCAAATCTTCCAGTCCACCTATGTCTAATTTGATGAAATAAAAATAAGTGACATGCAAATGAAACTAAAAACCCATTAACAAAATTCAAAAGGGTCATCAAAAATGTACAAAAAACATTGAAAAAAATTAAGAAAAGTGATTAAATTTCAAACCTTGTAACTCCTCTATAAATGGAGCTTCTTCTACTGCCACCATTTGTTTGGTTTTTCTTCTGCTTTAAATTCTGTGACTTGACATTGAGATTCTTTTTTGGATTCTTAGCACCTCTTTTTTTCACTGATTGAATTGGATTCTCAAATCCAATAGAAGATGAAGATGATGAACTTGAAGATGGTGGAGACCTCTTCATTTGAATGCTACAAAAATAAAGAACACTATTTTTGTAGTAAAAAAAAAGAAAGAACACAATGTGTGTGCTTTGTAGGTGAATTAGACAAAAATAGTCTTTGAATTTGTTACAAAGTTTTTCTCTTTCTTTCCTCTTTTGGTGAATATCTATGATACCATGTTTGTATTTGTAGTGTTGGTGATAACAATAATAGACTTATAGCACTAATCTGGGTTACCTAAAGTGGTTTACCAAAACATAGAGAAAAAGAGAGAGTGAGACAGTGAAATAAGGAAAGAAAATTGGTGTGTTTTTGTGTCTTCTAAATGAAAGAGAAACGTTCAAATATATATATATATAATAAGTACAAAAAAATGAATCTGTAAAATGAAGTGAAATGGTTAAATTTAACCATGGTTTGAATTAACCATAGGCTAATTAAAATGGCATGAATTTGGAGAAACACTTGTCAAAGTGGTGCAGCCATGCTACCAATAGGAGTTTGTATTTAAAGCTGGCTTTCCTGGTATAAGAATCTCAATTTTGCAAAAAAAAATAAATAAATAAGAAGAAAAAGAATTGAAAACTAACCTTACTTTAATGGGTGGACAAGTTGTCTATGTCAGTTGCCTTTGAGTTTGTTGCTGAAATATATATCGGTTGAGTTCAATTTTGCTCAATTTAGCTTTGCTCTATTTAGTCTTTTCCAATGTATAAATGTATGACATGTGACAAAAATAAATTTAAAATATATAATTAAAAGATTAAAATACATAAAATTATAAGGACATTACATAATATATGTAGGTCGGGTTTAAACCATATGTAGTTCACTTATTCAAGTAATTTTTAGCTACAAAACTATTTGACACAAAAAAGAAAACAATCCATCTTATTCCTTCACCATCTCCATGTATAACGGTACACCCATCAATCTTCCTCCTCTCAGGAGAGTGTCGTCGTGTGAAGGAGGAGAGTGTCGCCGCTGGATAGATGGTGACGGGCGAAGTGCCGATGAGAGGGAGAGACAGAAGGAGCCAGTATTTTTTCCAGAACAAATGCTTTTTTTTTTCAATTTGTAATCTCTACCATTGATTTTGTTTCTGCCACATGTCAGACATCAATGTATTGAATAGGTAAAAATGGAGGCATCTTAAATAAAACAAAATTGCCCTCAACAATTAAAAGATGCTTGAAGACCCTTGCCATTTTGCTTTGTTTGCTAGCTTGCATTTTTTTCCCACACTATAGTGTTTTTTTGGCTTCCTAACTTAATCCGTCAATTTGTGTGTGCAATTTACTAGGCAAAGAAATATTTTCTTCGGTTTTTATTATAAAAAAAACAATAAAATCAATGCATTTATTAATTGTCATAACTTTTTAAATATTTTAACAAGTGTATTCTTATAAAAAAAAAATAGTGAAAAAATTAAATATAGTCACTAATATTAAAAAGATAGACTGGTCGATAGAAAGTAACAAAAAAAGGGTGGATAAAAAAGTTTTTCAACAATAACTACACCTTAAAATTGTGACATTCTATTTTATTTTTTTTCAGAGAAAAATGTGACATTTTCTTATAAATAGAAACTTTTTTTAAGGAAAATTCTATGGTGAAGTCATGAAAATGACTTTTTTAGCAAAGTTAACACTATAACATCAAAAATGTAATGAGCAACACCCCCACTGTTTGTACAATGACATCAAAAGTTAAGTCATCATAGTATCATCAATTCATCAGATTAATAAGACTACACTTAATCTAATTTTATTCTACCTTGATAAAAGCATAACACCCAACAAAGTGTAACACTTAAGACTATCACATAATATTATCAACTCTATTTGCATGTTAAAGATTCCAACGATAAAATAGTATCGGTAAGTTCAAGATGTTGGAAGCATTACTAGATGAATTACTATTGATCATTAATTAGTAATCAACAATTTAAAAATGAATCAAACATTAAGATCAAAATTAACTTTTTCAAAAAAGTCAATTTCCTGACTGTACCATAGAAGCTCCCCTTTTCTAATAGATCTTATTATTATAAAAACGGGAGGAAAATTCAACTGGGAAGTTGAATCTAGTTAAGCAATAGTCTATGAATAATTTGTTGAACAAATTCAAACGAAAATAATTACTCTCTCACTTTAGAATAGTATCAATTTAATATTTATTATTTTAGAATAACAATAAAATATTTATTATTCTTTCAATAATATCTCTCGTACCACTCATATTCTCCCTTAGTACTGATCTCTTTTTGGATGAACATGGGAAATGATATTCTTCTTATTAATATCCACATCATAAAACTCTATTGGTAACCCACATAGTCACATTTCATAGTTACAACAAAGTACTAAGCAATAGTCTATGAATTACACGAGTTACATACCTTTTTTATATAACATTTTAAAATTATTGATCATGCCAGAACCATTTTATTTGGAGGAATACTCTCTGTCCTAAATTGTGTTAAAAAAAATCACATTTATTACGAAAACTAAAACATTAGAATTTGAAGTATAGTTTTTTGTGTTTTCTTTGGAATAAGTTTCATGGAAATATGTAAAAATAATTTTCATTGGCTATTAATTATGGAGAAAATGAAAGAAAGAGAAAATTGAATGCAATTTGTATTTAATTTAACGAAGATATGCAAAAGTTTTTCTTTGAAAAGATGATTTTTTTTTCTAAAAACAAGATTAAATATGATAAAGTTTGTCTTTTTTCCTTTAATTTTGGGACAAAGCAAGAGAATTTTTTTTACTTGCATTTTAGAACCGAGGGAATATGCAATCAAATTAATCATACAAAGTAATATTTTTAGTTCATCAACACTTTATTAATACTAATTCCGTTACTTTTTAATTGTCATTTTTTATATTTTACACAAGTCAATACAATTAATAAATGTTACTACTTTTGATATACTCAGAGTCTTAAAACAAGGTATTGGTTCTGGAAGAACAATTGAGAGCAAAAGAATTTACAAGAGAAGCTTGGTTGCAAGTCTAAGTCTGAAGACCATCAGAAGTTGACTATCAGAGCCTGAAGAGTAGACCATCATAGTCTGAAGTGAAGAACCTGAAGTTAGTTAAATGGATATTTGAGGACACAAATGTGCAGAAGGAATAGAAGACTGAAGCAACAAATATTTTAGAGGAATTAGAAGGCATTGGATGATTATGCACTAAAGGATGACAAAGTAATGACAATAGTACAATTGTACGACCACTACTCCAACATTTCCTACGCATAGTACAAGCTACAATTGTGTCTTTGATGGTTAATTCTCCATACAAGGAATGATTTTCAAACTATTCCTTCCTAGGACATTAACCAAATCAAGCAACAAATCAATGTTGATTAATCAAGCTTCTACAACGACTCTTTGATGTGCTGGCACCTCTACAACGTCTCTTTCATATCTCTATATAAAGAAATGAAGACTTAAAGATTTGTAGAGACTCTACAACATTTAAATTGTGTCAAACTTTGCTAAAATTGTTGTGCATCAAACACTTAGAATTTCTTAACAACTTTCATATCTTAGAAATTCTCGAGACTTAGAATCTGAACTGTTCTGTATTGTGAACACCACTGATTGTATATCAAGTGTTCAAACCAAACTTATTTCTTTGTAATTTATTTGTTTAGAAGTCTCTTACTCTTGTGCTTGAACATAGGAAATCTTTTGCTTGAGTATTTGAAGTCTCTTGCTTGTGTATTTGAATATTTGTAATCAGATTGGATTATAGTGAAAATCTTCTTGGAAGTGCAAGGGGAACTGAACTACTTCCGAATTGTGGAAGGAACGAGTATAATTTTTTATCTGCTGCTATTATGAACTCTATCAGACTCTGAACTCCCCCCCCCCTCCCCACATGTTTTTCTCACCTTCATAAGAGATTTTTGGATGAATTTAACATCATAAGAGGATTTGATGATTGAAAAAAGGTTGTTACTACTCTCTTTGTAAAACCACTTTGTTATAACTGATTTTTGGATGAATTTAACATCATAAGAGGATTTGATGATTGAAAAAAGGTTGTTACTACTCTCTTTGTAAAACCACTTTGTTATAACTTTTTATCAATATTTTCCCTCATACTCACATTATGTTTTTATTCTCTCTATTGTTTTTTACCAATAAAAAAAGATAAAAATTGTTACCAAAGTTGTCTCAAATCAGTTCAGTATAGATTATTTCTCTCTCTGTTATAGTCTCTCTTCAATGTTCAACATCAATGTTTGTGTTCTCGATGGTTTCCTGCATTGTTTGGTTCAAATGTTGCTATCAATACAAAAAAAACTTCTATTTTTCAAGTATTTCTTTCATTATTTACATCATTCAGAGTAAATGAATTTCGCACGGTTCAACGTACACTTTTCCATCATTCAAGCATCTTTATCTTTTTTTTAAGGCTATTATTCTATCACTTCTTCGAATGTTTATTATTTATAAATCAATACTCCTTCCTCAAAAGAATGTTACTCATTATTTGATACCTTATCGAAAGAGGGTATTATTGATTTATGATGTAATGTAATTTGTATCTAACATTCAAAAAATGTTATACTGATGATACTAAAATCTCAACAACTTTCATGGGTAGAAATCATCCGTAATTACAGGATGGTTTCATTAGGAGAGAAAAAATCCAACAAATAATATAATAATATTTAATTTACCACATATTTCTATCTCCTAATGGAACCATCAAGTAATCCGAGAAGATCATTGACATATCATACATCACAAAATACATGTCAATGACGACCATATATAACTATAACCGTTCACATCATAACTAAACATTCATGAAATTCATGACCCAATTTTTTAGCACAATTCATATTTAAGAAGAAAAAACCCCTAATCAAACAACTACGTTTTTACCAAACAGGCAAATTTCAACACAAATAATTTCCAATAATCACTAGTTTCAATTTCTCAAATCAATTATACCATCGAAGAGAAATGAAATGATTTTTTTACTCACGTCTTGAAGACTTTTTAAAGCTTTAAGTGTTCTTGTCGAGTATAGCATTCTAGCATCCATGAAGGGTTTTCTTCTTGGATCCTTCTGCCACCAATTGTTTATGGTGAAGGCTTAGACCCCCTTATAAAGTACTTGAGGTTTATTAGAGTTTGACCTCGTTTGATTATATTTTTACAATGAGGCCCCAAAAGGTTTCTCAGGTGTTTTTAAGTAAAAACATGTGTCAAAGCTTGCTGGCGTAGGAAAATCAATATTATTGTAATAAAAGATAATTTACTTCTTAAAAAGCGTTTCAATTTCAAGATAAGCATTTATCATAAGTAATGGTCAATTATTAAAAATATTTTGGACATTAATTTCAATTTATTTAAGATATAATCACTTATTCAAACTTTTAATGCAAGACCAAAACTATTTTTAATGTATTAAGTGGAATCTTTTGCTCCCTTAAATCTGTCATATTTTGACTGGTCTTGGGCCAGATTGAGGATATTTATTTTCCACTCAACTTATAAATCACTATCTTATTTTCTTAGAGTTTAATTATAGTTATAGACGCTAAGATATTGTATTTCATCACTCTTTTATAATTTGTTTGGTGGTCAAAACAAGTAAGACATGATTATACACTACAATAACATGTATTGATACAGTGTTTGGTGAGTAAATACAACATGATTAGCATATTTTGTCACCCAATCATATCAATATATTATAAATTTCCAACAAACAATCAGATTATGACCACCATAGTCCACATTAAATGAACACGTTAGACCCAAATAGTTGACACAATATGGTGAAACCAAAACAAAGATACGACTCAAGAAGGAAGATGTGGCATGGAAGCTACATCTAAGCTCATGTCCAAGGTAAACAAATACGACACAATATGGTTGAACGCTAAATATGTGTTCAACCCTTGAACAAAAAATGTGTTCAACCGACACTTAAAAAAAAAGTTTTGCCCATCTTAAGTTTTCTCTCATTAATGCTGATGATATTGGTACCTTCTAAGAATAAGATTGTCCAAGGAATTTATGGCGATCAATTCATCTTGGCCAATAATGTCTTTGAATGTCACATTTCTTGATCAAGTGATCATAACATAAAAGAGTTGCATTTATAAGCTTCAAAGAGAGTTTGCATTGCATGGCTCTTGTTTCATTATGAAGGCTGCGCATATGCTTATGCATGAGGGCTGCGAAGGAGATCTTTTGAAAGAGAGTACAGACTAAAAATTTGGAAAAGATCAAAATATTTAAATTTGGAAAAGGACACTAGAACTTATAAATGAAAAGATCAAAATATTTAATATTTATAATTTACGATCGAGATCAAAATGTATAAGCTTTGTAATTTGAATGACTAAAATAGAAGGGAAAAAAAAGACTGAAGTGTATAATGTATGTAATGTAAAGAACTCAAATGAAAGGAAAAACAAAAAGGGGTAAATGTAAAATCTAAAAATAGCTTAATAGAAAAAATATAATTTATCCTAAAAGAAGTATGAACCTTTACACAAGAAGTGTGGAGGCATACTTATCATTGTGTCGTATAAGTGGTTATCAAGGATATTCCATCAAGGGCAGAAGTCCTATCTGAAGAAGTATGTATCTACAAAGTGTCCATATCCCTTTGTTGGCAAGAAGTGTGGTCCGGCGGCTTAGGATGCATGTCCTACATGCTCTTTCGAAAATTACTCTTTTCATTTATGAAATTGCTCATTCATTAAATCAGCAGTAGTTAACTGTCGTCAATGACGGAGCCACATGAGAGTGAGAGGGTGCAGCTACACCTGCTGAGATTTATAAAACTTCATCGATACCATTGATTTTTTTTTCTTTCGATTTTAACCAATGTTTTATACTGATGAACCCCCTAAAATTTACAAATATCCAAGAGGTTATTGTGTTGCACCTTATCATATGCTGCTATATTGTTAAGTTACGGTCCCACCATCACACCACTAATAGGGAACTTCTACGGTACACCTGCAAATTAATGTGTACCGGTACTCTTACTTCAAAATTTTTTAAATTAACTATTATTTTTATGGAATAAAGAGCTATTTGTTGATATTTATATTTTAGAAAATGTCATTTCATTAGAAAAAACATCATTTTAATGTTTATAAAAATCATACTAATTTTTTTTACATTTTATTGTAAAAAATAATCAAAATTTTCTATTATGAATACCAAAAATTCAGAAAAATTAAATTTTATTTCTTCGACGTTTTTGGTAAATAAGATTTAATTATTATAATTATAGGTGACATAAAACAATTTTTCTCTTCAAAAAATAACACATTTAACT
>Ga0315915_1001092_pt1 | contig 31786 bp, 18 predicted proteins | sample MpolbnodulesMG_FD_207738 | JGI IMG/M metagenome (GOLD analysis project Ga0315915, IMG submission 207738) | Medicago polymorpha root nodule microbial communities from Los Angeles, California, United States - branched nodules | ecosystem: Host-associated > Plants > Roots > Nodule | place: USA... | reverse complement strand
GCTTCTGTGCGTGCAATTACTGTCTTTGTTGATTGTGCTGAAATTGCTTGTTTGCTAGGTCGTGGTCATGTGGTGAATGAAGACCCTCTTCATGTTTTTTATCACGACACTAATTTCAAACTTTGGGAATTTAGTAAAGATGGTTTTTTGGCTTTTATGCGTATCTTGAGATCAAAACGCAAAGAGGAGCTTTTGAATGTAAGCCAAAAATAAAGGGAAAATGACATTGAGGCCTCGAAAGGGTAAATTGGGAAAAGATTTTAAACAAAATAAAAAATCGAGAAATTAACGAGATTCTCGTATATTCTCTATTATGCAATAAAACATTGCAAGAAGTTGTGGTTGTTGTCACTAAACAATTTTCTTGTAAACTCCTTTGAGGTAATCTCAATATTATCTAAATAAAATAAATCTATATTTGTTGTTAATTATGTTAGTAAGATAATTTAGCTTCTTAAAGCCTGGTATTAGTTTGGGATACAGTGTTCCTCCTTAAAGTTTTAGGTTCGATTTTTTCCGGTACTAATTTGGATGAGATCATTTAGCTTCTTAAAAAAAATTATGTTAGTAAGATCATGCAATATTATAATTTAAAGATATACATGTAGAAGTTGATATGGATGATTTAGAATTTGTTTGGCCGGAGGGGGTGAATGAGAAGGGAAGAAGTATTTTAAATTTTATTTTTTTAGTTATTTTTTACAGAGAATATTTGTTGTTTTAATTATGACTTGAATACTTTGATGTTTAATGACCTTAAATATTATTTACCGTGAAAAACATAATTTTACAATTTTGCTCAATTAAAATCTCTATACTCATGGTTGAATCAAACACAACATTTTAACGGGTCTCATGTTTAGTGTGATTCATAATTGGTGGATCGGCCAAACTCTTCTCATGTGTCTTTCTCTATCCTAATCAAAATCGACATACCTTAGAGTGATTGGGCAACTATCTAAAATATATATATATATGTGCATAGTGCCCACATACTCAAATCTCCCCATTTCACTTGTCGTTGTTGTGAGATCATCAATCTATCCAAACGGCTGATACATTTTCTATTTGGTTGGACCCATGTAAATTTCCTCTCCACAAGGATAAGTCTACCAGGTCTATTGATTCGAGGAACAAGTTAAACACACGAGCATCTTCAAAACATTTCATTGTCATTTTATTTTAGAATTTGTAAAGGATTTTATTGAGTTACACTTAAATTCTTAACATGTACCTTTAAGACGACAAAAGTTAGCATTTCCTTTGGCTTAATTCATTCTTACAAATTTGACTTATAAGATGAGGATATTGTGTTCATTTATAAACTCATGCCCATACCCTCTCTTTACCTAATGTGGGACTCTTTAACACACATCTTCCACGCTCATGACTGAACATTTCATATGTGACCTAAAAGCGGTGATCTTAGGTTGTGATCCAACATATCTTAAATAGGCTCTGTAATCATATTAGGTTTTTATATTGGGTCTAACTCATCTTTTAAAAATCGACTTACAAGATGGAGTTTGTACTCATTTATAAATTCACGATCAAGTAATCTTTTATTTAATGCAAGACTTTTTAACAACTAATAGGTTCTAGTGTATGGTTTTGTGGAAAACTTAAATAGTAAACGAAGTTTAAAAAGTATAAAAAAAAATTAAAAATTAAAAATATGCCCTCATTTTTCAAAGCTAAATAGTCATCATAAGAATAACATTATCGATATATACATGTACATGAAAAAAATTCTAATCACAAGAAAATACTTCTTCCACTCGGTGGATCAAAGCTGACTTGTCATCTTAGCATCAATAATATTAATTAATGATTACTATAATGTTGGGATAGCAATTAGCACCTTTAATTAACCATGATGAAGCCCACTTCAGTCATTTTATAATTGTATTAACATCCACTTCTTCTGTGCTCAAAACCGGTCACCATATTAAGGTATATATTTGTGTGGTGTATATGTGTTTGTGTATAATGCAAACTGAAACATATATTTAGTTAACGGTTTGAACACATGATGCTGCACGCACAGACCAAATTTTAATTTCCATAATACATGGCACTATGACAACATGACATTCTATTTTTTGTTCAATTAATTAAATAAACACCAATGCATGGTTGTAAAGCAAAACCACAAACCATAACAACATAATTAGTGACATTAATTAACGTGACTGCTTGTTCCACATGCTGATCACTATCTACCATACCTCCAATTCCAACTCCTATAAATTCAATCTTTGGGAACACTAGTTTGGCAGATCACATTTCATAACTAGTTTAATTCAGTCTAATTATTATTATAATTAAGTACTAGTATTAGTCAAATAATTAATATAACATGTCTTCAATAGGTGCACGTTCAGCTGAAATTTTTGTTATGCAGAAGAGGTTGAAGGAAAAGATGAAAATAATGGAAGAGGAAAGAGTAAGAAAGGGAGAGGTAAGTGGTGATGATCAAAATAGAAAGGTGAAGGCAAGTTCAAGTTCTAGTACTATTGGTAAGAATAAGGTGCACCCAGGAGTTGCACCCAATTCAGCATAATGATAACTAAAGAGTCTCTCACAAAAAAACAATTACAGTTTCTACATGTTTTTTTCTTTCTATCTATATCTTTTTAGTACGATCAATGTTTAAACGTTTTTTCCTTCAAAAAAGAAGTTTGGATGTTTGTTTGTCTAATAAAGCTTGTTTAGTTACTTTGTGGAAGTGGGAAAATACAGTCATTTATGATTTGGGATTGGGATCTCAGTAGCTTGTAACATATCTCAAATTTGAATCAGTGTATCTACTTCAACATAACAACGGGGTAGACTTTGTATTGAATTTGGACTTTCTACGGTTGTAGACTTGTAGCACTAGCACAGTTCTGTAATTGTAAAGGGTATAATTTCCTTTGTAATTTGTATCTATAATAATAAAGATCATTTCCATATTACTTCCATAGTCCCAAAATGAGTGATCAATTTGTCCATTTCATACATATTAAAAAAATGTATAAATATTTGATAATGAGAGAATGAGAGAGATGTATTTTTACTAAAGTATATTTATCAAAAAGGTGGAAACCCTACGGATGATCAAATTTTGTTGACCAAGACAAAACTCTGGGCAACGAAGAATCTTTTCAATGATCAAAAAGTGTACATTAACTCAACAACACTTTAGAATTCGTGGCATTTAGTTTCAAAACCATCACCAAAAGGATCAAGGTAGTCAAACGATTGAGACCATAAAAGTTATGGCTTTTACGATCAGCCGTAACCCCAAGCTACAATTATGACAACCTATGGACTTCAATTTTGTTGTTCTTCTTTGAGCATTTGGATGATCACGTGTAGATTACATTCATATAAGTATCGTAATCAGTGACTATTGCACGAGTTTGATACTGCCTATATATAATGCTATAAATAGGCTTAGTTGCCTTTGGTTTTTGGTACCACACTTCACCATAAAATTCTTGCTTTATGCTATAAATAGACTTAGTTGCATTGCATTTCAATAAAGTTCTTGCTTTTCTTTTACTTGATTTCTTTATTTTATTTAGGTATACTCATCACTATAATGAGAGAGTAATCTTCTTAATCTTGGGATCATTGAAAATGGTCATATGACGGGTTTTCATAATCTCAATTATTTTCTTTTGTTAAGAGAATGCAACAACCTAATCCAACCATAGTGGTTTTATAAAATTATTAGGCAATCTTGATATTCTAATCGGGATGGTAAATAGCTAGAAAATATAAGGCTAGACAAAAGGTTCGAAGAATGAGAATAACCTCTAAACTTTTGGGATGGAGATCGGGTTTAACGAGTCAAGCTCACATGGAACAATCAGAATAATGACCTCATTCTTAATTGATATTCCATCTGATCTTATATATAAGAAACAATTAACTTTTAAGATTCATTGAATAATTGATGTATCTGATCTATATTTTAAACTGGATACATCAATCCCACTACAAAAAAAATGGATACATCAATTATTTCTTATAAATAGAATCGGAATGAGTAAAAAACGACCCTAACTAGTTAATAACATTAAACCAAGTTTGAGCAACCTCAAAATTTAGGGTTCGACAACATGTGAAGTATAAAGTAACAAAAACTCAAAGTGACCTAACTACTATTTTCCTATGGATTTAGACACTAAGTATTTTGAGAATATTTTCTAAAGTACCAATATTAAAAACATTACATTTTTTATTGAAAGATTATAAACATTGCTAATGTTTTTCTGTCAACAAAAAAAAAATCCAACTTAGCTCAGATTTTTTTGGGACCGACTTAACTCAATTGACAAGGACAATACATATGTAAAGTGAGTCCGTCTTTGTTCCATTTATGTTTTCTCAATTTACCCCATTTCAAGTCATAGATATGTGACATGTGAAAAAAATAAAACAAAGGGCTGAGATTAAAACCTTAAAAAGAAAAATGTGTTCTTCTCCTGTATCTAAAACAACACACCAGCCTCCTTCTTCTCATCATCATTCCTTCCCATCTATCTCCCTCTCATCAGAGCCATCACCTCTGTCACTCTTCACCGCCTTTCTTCTTCTTCTCATCGTCACCCATCTCTCTCCCTCTCGTCGGTGCCGCCACCTCCATCACCCTCCAACTAATTCTTCACCCATGTTCCAAAACCTTCAAATTCAACAACATAACATGATTCTTCACCCATTTTTGCAATTAACAATTTCTAGAATAACTACACGGATAATCCTTCAGATTTATCTCTGATTTTGTATAAATTTTACTTAAGGCTTATCATATAGTAAAAAAATTACAGGACATTTGATATATTTTAAATCTGCAATTTCCGATTTCTTAACACTTTTTGAATTTTGCTGCTACAATAAAAATACGCACAAAGTAATAATTGCACAAAAAAACAAACATCATTGTTATTAAAGTGTGACCCTCACCACAAAGTCGAAATAGCTGAAATTTGTGAAGAAAAATATTTAGATCAAGTCAATTATTAACACAAATGAGGAAGAACTAGTTGAAGGTTTTAGAATCCAGTTATGTTGTTGAATTTGAAGGTTTTGGAACATGGGTGAAGAATTAGTTGGAGAAGGAGATAGATGGGCGGGGATGATGATGAGAAGAAGGAGGCTGGTGTGATGTTTCAGATACAGGAGAGGAGCACTTTTTATTTTTTTTTTAAGGTTTTAATCTCAAAGTGGCGTAGCCAGGATCTTTGATCAGGGGGTTCAGGCATTTTAACTTCATTAGAAATATCAAAGGTCTATGTAGTTATTTTTTCTATGGTAGTGAAATAGGAGGGAGAGTTAATTAAGTACAATTTGTATTTAATTTCATGAAAATAAGAAGAAGAAAAATTGGCAAAGATGATTTGTTTGTAAACAAGATGACTAAATAGAGTAAAAGCTTGTCTTTTTTGCTTATGATTTGAGACAAATAAAGTGAATTTTTATGCAAATAATTTAGGATGAAAGGAGGATTAAGTTATGAAAAAATATGAGTAATATTATGTTTGCAAAATCTTAACAAAGAACATATTTGGTTTAGTGGTAAAGGCTTCTCAAATGACTTGTAGGGATTGTGTTCAATCCCCAAAGTACCTCAATTTTACTTTAACATGATGAATTTAATTATTAATAAGAAAGTAGTATAAAAAGAAATGTATCCTTTCAAAAAAAAAAAAAAAGAAAGAAATGTATCCTTTCAAAAAATATATAAAAAAAAGAAATGTATCTTTTCAAAAAATATATAAAAAAAAGAAATGGATCAAAAGCATGTAGTTAAAAGCAAGTAAGTGCTTTAAGATAGGAAAAACTAAAAAAGGAAGTATCAAAAGCAAGTAAATAAATTGGGTTGTGTCATTCATATGGGTTATAGGTGCAAAATCTTTTGACTAGATGCAATATAAAAAAATCAGGAGGTTCAAATAGAAATAAATACATGCAAAATGTGAAGATTTTGAAAATCCATGGGATGCATATGCATCCCCTCACTTGGATGTGGCTCCGCCACTAAATCTCAATCTCAGCCCTTTGTTTTATTTATTCCACATGTTACACATCTATGATTTAAAATGGTGTAAATTGAAGAAAATTAAATGGAACAAAGATGGACTCATGTAAAGTCAGGGTTCAAACTCAGAAAAAAAAAAGAAAAAAAACATTAATGTTGTTGAGTCATAAGTGGTGTCCTTTCCTCCTATTGGCCTAAAACTTTGGCGGGTCCACACATGAAGAAAGCTTAAAACTCCTTGTTACAGTCACCGATAACAGCTACACAATGGAGAAGATCAACAGCAATGATCAAGAAGATTCAAAACCGGTGGTTCTTATCACAGGTTGCAGCGGAGGAGGTATAGGTAACGCGCTTGCACGCTCCTTTGCAGCCAATAGCTGCAGAGTGGTTGCAACCAGCAGGTCACGTTCAACCATGGCGGATTTGGATCAAGACCCTAAATTCTTCCTTCAAGAACTCGATGTTCAGTCTGATGAAAGCGTGAACAGAGTTGTGAACACTGTTTTGGATAAATTTGGTCGCATTGATGTTCTTGTTAATAACGCTGGTGTTCCTTGTGTGGGCCCACTTGCTGAGATTCCTCTCTCTGCAGTCCAAAACACGTTTGAGACTAACGTCTTTGGTTGGTAATTCTTTTTTATACAAAAAAAAATTGATTTTGTTTAATTGAAAATATTTATAATTGCTAAAATTGAGTATTTTGATTAATATTATTGATTTATTGGTTAACATGATTCTTAATTCTAGCTGTGTTTGTTTGATTGATGTTGGTTTGAAATTGAAAAGTAGTTCTCTGGTTTTTTTTGTATAGATTTTTGTGTTCTTTTGAAGAATGAGAATTGGTTTGATGCTAAAAAGGGGAATGATTTGTGACACAGACACTTCTCATTGAAGGGTGTCTCCGTGCCCAACATGTGTCAATGTTCGACACTGACATTACATTGAATTATGTCATTTTCTCGAAATTTTATCGGTGTCAACGTGCCAGTATCCAAGTGTCTGTGTATGTGCTTCATAGGGAATGATACAATTTTTATATTAGACTTTGAGTTTTGTGTATTCAGTGCATTTATGTTGGTATGGTCCAAAACAAAAGAAACTTCAATTTCATTTTGTACTTGAGAACATGAATTTGTTGTTGTCTAGTTATATTAGTAGTACTAGGTACAATTGGGTGTAAACAACGGTATTTGTATTTTATCAATGTTGTTAGTAGGTTTTAGTTTTTGAGTATCGCTTCTAATAGCACTGCATACATGTGCAGGTTCCATGAGAATGGTCCAGGCTGTAGTTCCTCACATGGCAACTAGGAAACAGGGAAAGATTGTTAATGTTGGAAGTGTTACTGGGTTGGTATCTGGACCTTGGAATGGTGCTTACTGTGCTTCTAAAGCTGCTCTTCATGCTTTGACAGATACATTAAGGTTTTTTTTTCCAAACTTGTTTTAATTTTGGATATGTTGTTTATGTCTGAATCAAATCAACCATAGGGAAGTTATAGAAATCTGCTTGTTTTGATAGAGATTTTTGCTTTGCTGTGGTGTACGTGAAGGACACCTTGGTTTAATGGTGTTACAGCTACTATACCATGTCAATGGAAATCACTGGTTTAAGTTGTAGAATCAATCTCTTAGTGTCAGATTTCACTTTTGCTATGTATGTGCATGCTTTTAGACATAGTCTGATCCGTATCAATGTGGTAATTTGATGATAGTATAATCTAGTGGAGTTTGTTAAGCCCTACACAGTACTTTATATGAGTAAAGTCCAAGTGACCATTGCTAAAAACAAATACTGAAATGAAATAGCTCATGATGAAGATGAAAATGTCTCTAAAAATTATCTTCAGAAAGACTAATTTGACAGATATTTAACATTTTTCAAAAAATTTAGATACCTTTCACTTTCAAGGACTAGACTAGTATGTGTTGTTTAGAAGTATCAGATTGAGGCTCTACTGGTACTATATTATTCATATTAGGCATTACAGTACTAAGGCCAAATTTTGGTGGATGCAACAATACACCATTTGGGATTTGGTGGCTGGACTCTGCTATTATTTAGTTTTGTAGTTGCTTGCTAATTTGACCTTTTTTCCTTTATGTCTTACAGTTCTTGTTATTTTCAACAAACAGATTGGAACTTGGACATTTTGGAATTGATGTTGTGAATGTTGTCCCTGGAGCTGTGAAGTCAAATATTGGAAATTCCGGCATAGCTATCTACAACCGCATGCCGGAGTGGAAACTGTTCAAACCATTTGAAGCAGCAATCCGAGAGAGAGCTCTATTGTCTCAGGGGTTAAGATCAACCCCTACAGACGAGTTTGCTAGACACACCGTAGCCGCTGTCCTTAGAAAGAAACCACCTGCATGGTTCTCATATGGCCGTTATTCTACTGCCATGGCTGTTATGTACCATTTACCTCTCTGTGTTAGAGACTTTCTTTTTAAGAAAGCAATGAAATGCTGATCTACACTCGTGCTGTCCATCTTTATGGTGATCACAATCAATAAATTGTACTCCATTTTGATAGGAGACAATATCGGGGAATGTCTTGTTAGGGCTTCCAGTTGTAATATTTGACTCGGATATGATTTAACCCATGATATTGCAACTTCAATGTCTTCCTAAATTTATCACTCTTTGTACATAAATCAGATATTATTTTATTTTGTGCATTGGTTAGTATAAAATCAACTATTATTTCTTCAGTAAGCTTCCTCTTTCAGAGACTTTGATGGTGGCTTCAGACATCTTTCCAGTCTTCCAATTCACAAACTGGATAATAATTGGTGGCAATATAACATGTACAGATTACGGAGGGTAAGTTGATTTTTTGATAGCCAAGTACATAATCAGTTATGGTGATGAAAGTGAAGGTGGTTCAGCCAAACACAGTTAAAATCTAGGAAGCTTATCAAAAAGAGGTGTGTGGAGAAAAACATAGGATATGACACGCCACGTGTGTAGAGTAACGCTCAAGTTCACACGAGTTTAGCCGAATAATGTCAAGCATGGTACAATCTTTTTAGGTCCCAATCATATCTAATAGGACTTGGGCTCTGAAACAATTGTGTATAAACACACTTGTAAATTTCATTTTTAACATACTCAATCAATCAAACAACAAAAGTTCCGCACATTTGATCTATATTTTTTCCTTCTAGTTTTTACTTTCTTAATATTATAATTCTCAATTTTTTGTCACATATAACATTCTCTAGAGAAACTCTCGCAAATGAAGGACAATAGTTCATTCCTCAAGGTAATCACGTTGAAAACAAATAAAATCACTATCAATTACTTGATAAAATGAGATTGCTCCAAAAAGTTAGTTCATTCCTCTAGTTCTTAATATTTTAGTTGAATACTAATAACTTTTAAGTTCGACAACAAATTCTAGTTCTCAAAAATACTTTGTCACGGTTATCATTTCTCATTTATCTTTTCCTTCATCAAGTGGATTAAGGAGAAAAAAACATAAACACTGCCAACCGTGATGTGATGTATTTGAAATTAAATTGAGAAGCAGTTGTGTATGTACTGCAAAAAGATTAACTATGTAATATGATTAGCACATTTACGTACTATAAAAAGATTCCTATTAAATGCGATTACATGGTGACCATCACCTTTTTTAACGGGTCACTATAGCTATGCTAAACTTTGGCGGGTCCACATATGAAGAAGCTTAAAAACCGTTGTTACAGTTACCAACAACATCTGCACAATGGAGAAGATCAACAGCAATGATCAAGAAGATTCAAAACCGGTGGTTCTCATCACAGGTTGCAGCGGAGGAGGTATAGGTAATGCGCTTGCACGCTCCTTCGCAGCCAACAGCTGCAATGTGGTTGCAACCAGCAGGTCACGTTCTACCAGGGCAGATTTGGATCAAGACCCTAGATTCTTCCTTCAAGAACTCGATGTTCAGTCTGATGAGAGCGTGAACAGAGTTGTGGATACTGTTTTGAATAAATTTGGTCGCATCGATGTTCTTGTTAATAACGCTGGTGTTCCTTGTGCGGGTCCACTTGCTGAGGTTCCTCTCTCTGCGATCCAAAACACGTTTGATACTAACGTCTTTGGTTGGTAATTCTTTTTATATACAAAAATAAATAAAAATTGGTTTTTTTATTGGGAATAGTTATGTCTCTAAGGTGTGTCCCGGTGTCAGAGTGTTCGACACCCTCACGTCACTGATATTACGTTGAATTATGTCATTTTCTCAACAAATAAAAAAATATTGGTGTTAATGTGTGTCTATATTCGTGCTTCATAGGGAATGATAGAATTTTTATGTTAGACTTGGAATTTTGTGTGTTCAGTGCATTTATGTTAGTATGGTCCAAAACAAAAGAAACTTCAAGGTCATGTTGTACTACTTCAGAACATGAATATGTCAGCTGTCTAGTTATGTTAGTAGTACACTAGTACCAGGTACAATTGGGTGTAAATAAAGGTGTTTGTATTTATCAATGTTGTTAATAGGTTTTAGTTTTTGGTTATGTGGAATTTTTCTGTTCTGTTTCTTTGTAAATTGATAATTTGATTTGAGTATCGCTTCTACTATCACTGCATACATGTGCAGGTTCCATAAGAATGGTCCAGGCTGTGGTTCCTCACATGGCAACTAGGAAACAGGGAAAGATTATTAACGTTGGAAGTGTTACTGGGTTGGCCTCTGGACCTTGGGGCGGTGCTTACAGTGCTTCTAAAGCTGCTCTTCATGCTTTGACAGATACATTGAGGTTTTCTTTTCCTATCTTCAATCTTGTTTTAATTTTTTATATGTTGTTCATGTATGCATCAAGTCAACTAGATGGAAGTTAGGGAAATCCGCTTGTTTCGATAGAAATTGTTGCTTTGGTTTTGTACATGAACAATACGCCATTTAGAATCTAGTGGCTGGACTCTACCAATCCGACCTTTCTCCTTTATAGCTTCTAACTGTTGTTTTTTTCAACATACAGATTAGAACTTGAACATTTTGGAATTGATGTTGTGAATGTTGTCCCTGGAGCTGTGAAGTCAAATATGGGAAATTCTGGCATAGCCATCTACAACCGCATGCCAGAGTGGAAACTGTTCAAACCATTTGAAGCAGTAATCCGAGAAAGAGCTCTACTGTCTCGGAGGTTAAGACAAACCCCTACAGACGAGTTTGCTAAACACACCGTAGCTGCTATCCTAAGAAAGAAACCACCTGCATGGTTCTCTTATGGCAATTATTCTACTATCATGGCTATTATGTACCATTTACCTCTCTGTGTTAGAGACTTTCTTTTTAAGAAAGCAATGAAATAATGATCTACACTCGTGCTGTCCATGCTGTCCATCTTTATGGTGATCTCAATCAATAAATTGTACTCCACCTTTGAATGTCTGGCTAAATTTATCATTCTTTGTACATAAATCAGTTATTATTTGGTACACTACCAACCGTGATGTATTTAAACAGAGAAGGACTGGTGTATTGTACTGCAAAAAGACTAGCCAATTTTATGCAGTCAAATATAGGGTAAGTTGATTTTTTGATAGCCGAGTGCATAATCAATTATGGTGATGAAAGTGAATGTGGTTCAGCCAAACCTTTATCAGTTGCATGAGTTGCATATGGTTCTAAGTGGTCATTAATGTTACGTTTAACATTCTCTAGAGAAACTCTCGCAAAAAAAATGAGATTACTCAAAAAAGTTGGTTCATTCCGTTAGTTCTTAATATTTTAGTTGAATACTCGACTAACTTTTAAGTTGGACAGCAAATTCTAGTTCTCAAAAATCCTTTGTCAACTTATCATTTCTCATTTATCTTTTCCTTCATCAAGTTTTTATCATTTATTCTCTTGCCCAACTAGATTCACCATTGATAACAACTCCATGCCAGAAGCTTCTCCAAGAACTACCCTACGGGCTATGGTATACTTGAATGGTCCATCTGGAGGACGCCATCTATACTAATCAATCCTTGTCTTCGCCTACTTGAATGTATGGTTAAATTTACCATCCTTTGTACATAAATCAATTATGTTAGTTTTTAAAAAATAAATTGATTGTTAATGTTATGCATGATTGGTCATCAATTCAATTTTGCCCCAGTCAAGTCATTATTTCTACATTAAGCTTCCTTTTTCAGAGACCTTGATGGTGCCATCAGACCTCTTTCCAGTCTTCCAATTCACAAACTGGATTAAGGAGAAAAAGAAGAAAAAAAACATATACACTGCCAACCGTGATGTGATGTATTTAAAATTAAACTGAGAAGTAGTTGTGTATGTACTCTGTGTAATATGATTGGCTAATTTTATGCCAAGACATTTACTATAAAAAGATTCCTATTTAAAATGTGTTTACAAGGTGACCATCACCTATTTTCGGTGTTTCATCACTGCTGAACCAATAACATCTGGTTTTTAACGGGTCACTATACCGAAAATGATTCTTTCAATTGGAAAAAAAAATAAAAAAAATTAAGGTAACAGTGTGAAGATCTTGACCATTGATCTCCATATTATCAATGACTGAAATCTACCATTAATCTTGACCATTGATCATGTATAGATAAATGGTATGGGTACATTTTTATATAAAAAAAATGCACACGTAACTTAAACATATGATTTTTTTGACAGGAACTTAAACATTTGGTGTTTGGCAAATCAATGCATATGGTGTGAAGCAATGCTCTACGTCCAGAAATTCGATAGAAAAATTTATGTAGTTTAACAGAACATATCATCTGAATTTGTCACAACAAATCAGTAAAAGATTTTTTTTACAACAGTAAAAGATAGTATTATCAACTGTTGATTAACATAAATATACTCTTCACCTTATTTTAGTCTTAATGGGTTCATAGTGTTTTTTTGTGAAATCAATGATAAAACTTTGCTTGGGAGATTGATGAGAAAAGAAGGCTTTTTAAAGGTAAAGTGAGCAACTCAAAATAAATTGAGAAAGAACATTGGAGGGATTTTAAAATATCTCCAAATGTTTTCACTCTTTATAACACTCTCAGAAAATATAGTCAAAAGTCTTTCCCTCCACTCCTCTCCATAAATACTCTTTTAAACAAGGTGAAATTTTTTCTTACTTTCTCTCCCTGACCCTGCACACATCTCCCAAAGTCCTCCCCTCTATTTTCCTTCAATCTCTGAAACAGAGCATCACATTCAACCCACTTGGTACTCAGATTCTGGGCAAGCCAGTTTCCTTTTCACTTCCCGGGCGATATGTAGTCTTGCTTCCCATGCGCTTATGAACTTTGTTCCAAGTATACCATTGCATAAAAATGAAATTCTGAATCTCCAGAAGTTGCTTGTTACAACAAAGGCCGGCTACAGTATACCGCATAGAATGTCAATGATTACCATAGTACATCATTCCTGATGGCTGAAGAGGCCGGAAACTAGGAGGTGCTGGAGCGTATTGTGTTAATGGTACTGGTTGTTGCTGTGTTATTTGCAGCGTCTGATTTGTAAAAGTTGGTACTGGTTGTTGCTGTGTTATGTGCAGTGTCTGATTCGTAAAAGTTGATACTGGTTGTTGCTGTGTTATTTGTGGTGTCTGATTAGTAAAAGGTGGTGGTGGTGGAACTGGCTGTAAAGGTGGGATGCTGCCATAACCATATGGAGAGATGACCCCTCCAGTCGACTGCACATATTGCCCTCCATTTGACTGCACATACTGCTGGGACGATGGATTGCAATATAAGGGATATTGACCTTGCAACGCAGGGGCTGAATTGTGCATAGTTGGTTGAGTTACCAAAACTGAAGGATATGAATGGTTTGGCACAGCAGTCATCTGCTGTGCTGACATGTAGACATGAGCATCTGAACTTGGCATTGATATCATAGGTTTTGATGTGGACTCGGACGTTAGACCAACACTCTTTGCCTCTTCTGCGGCAAATGTTGAGAGAACAGAACTCATGATCAACTGAGATGACGATGAAGCTGTAAGCTTATCTGCTACCTCAGCGGCAATTGCTGCAGCTGACTTTTTAGTTGCCGCTTCTGATTGGGAAGTTCTAATTGATGCATTCTGTGAAGAATCTTCGTTATCAAGTCGCTTTTGCATGTTGCTAGCCTCTTCTATTTGTGCTTGTGCAACCTAAAGATTAATAATCAGATAAGTTTAAATTTGTCAGCGTTGTTATAAGCCAAAACATATCCAAGATTTAATAATGAAAGTACACACAAGTAATAAATGGCACCAGGCACAAAACAAGACCTAATTTAATTTGAGTTAGGATTATAGAGCTTCCACCAACTAATTCTCCAACCAAAACTGCCTTGACTTTATAAATAGAGCTAATTACACTGAACTCAACGAACCCAGGCAAATACTTTCTCAAGGTTCAGAAATTATACTCCCTATTTGAATTTTCATACAGCAAAAAATACCCAACTGTTTATATTTGTTGAGACAATTAATCCTCGGAAGAAAAAGAAAGATCTATAAGGGAGGTGTTTGTTTATGTTTCATAAAGTTTAAGGAAGGGAGGATCAGCATAATTTGTTCTATACATGTTTTTACAACAAATGATACTTGGAACTGCAGTGAGCTCACCATATATCAAATTAGAACTTCTAGAAGAGGTACCATTAGATAAATAATTAAATGGTAAGAAACCTAAATATATGATGAATACACATCACATTCTCATAGGGACAATAAATTAGTAAAAATATGACAGCCTTCTGGGAAAAGAATCATTCATGAATAGTACATTTTACCTGCATCTGCGTACGAACATTCTCCAGATCCGATTCCTAACACAAATACCACAAACAGTAGAAAGAAGATAAGCATTTAGGAAAAACCAAAAACACATTATATCTGTCACAAATGCAAACGCACACTTATTGAGCACAAGGGCTTAACAACATACCTGCTCGTGCAAAGCTTCTTTTAACTGAAATACTAGGGCTACTCTATTTTCTTCAACTAATTTAAGTTTTTCTATGCAATGTTTCAATAGACTTTGTTGCTCCTCGAGCTCCTTTCTCAAAGTTTTTCGCTTAGGATCCTTGGCTGAAAAAAAAAACAGTATTAGAATTGTAACTTCCAAGATCCAGGTGTTACTTCTCTTCAGTTGTATGCTTACCAGTGGCACATGCAATATCAACATCTTTCTCTATCTTTCTTACATGCTGAACGGCAGACTTGCATTTACTCATCTCTGCATCTTCATTGGCCTGTTCACTGAGCACCAAATGAAATGCAGACACTATTTTTTCTGTTGTTCCTCCAATGGACAATTTCTGGCACCATATAATATCATGAAAGTAAGATTGTGAAATAAACATAGCAAACCACTTTTAAGGATACAATCATCTAGCATCAATTCAACGATTAGTAATAAAAAAATGGGGAACTTAGTCTCACCGATTTGATAGAGCGGGAATCCCTTTTCAAAATTTTTACAGAATCCCTTTTCATAATTCTCGCAGAACGTGGTCTTTTTTTGCTGAATTCCAATGGCGGAGGAGAATCCTCTCCAAGCATTGCATCCTTAAGGTTTGGTACTCGAGACCCAAACACATTCCTTTGCTCCCATACTTCAAACTATAGTAAGATAAGAACAAAAATAAATCAATATTTATTCAAATCACGTGATCAGCATGTATTCGTCATATCTGAAATTTTAGCCCATGCATGAATAATTAACGGCGACGATTTCATATTCTTTCACGCCCCCACTTTCCTGTTTGTTTATCGGCACATACGTATTCACTTAAAAATTGGAAATATTTACACCGAACACTATAAAAGGGAGCTTACCAGTCTAGATACTGCACGCTTTCCACGATCATCATCTTTTGCAATAACATCTTTAAGTGCTGCAGGAAGAACCTTCCAGAATTCAATCACAAATTCCTTTCCGTTACGCTTGCTGTTCTGCAGGATGTCATTTGCAAGCCACAAAAGGGGGATTCTGTGAATCATATCTGATTTGTCAAATTGGTTTTTCCATGTTGCAACAACTTGTTCTGCATTGCTCCGGTGAAATATACACCAATGTGATAAAGCTATATCAAAAGTTAAAGACGACAAGCTACTTTGCACCAAGTAGTAAACACAACAACAAAAGCCTCTTTCAGTAGTTTACATAAGCTACACAGATTAAAAAAAAAACGTCCCTCTGTTCTGCTAACAACCAATACGCATACAACAACAACAACAACCAAGCATTTTCCCACCAAGTATGCAGAAAAACCAATTTGTTTCAAAAATAACAAAATAAAGCTCGTGTCCAAAGGCTAACTTAAAAAAGGCACCGCCAAGACAAAGAATATAGATAAGTTCCCTCGAGCACCTAAAAACATAATCAAGTTCTAAAAAAATCCCAAGAATATCAAATTCACAAACTAATTTTGAATAAAGCAATGCTAGTTATGCCTAAATTGTTTACAAAAGTAACCTATCAAAGCATTGCTATATACGCAGGCTCCTCATGCAATCACAGATACCACAAACTCTCTCTACCTGTATGTTGCTGCTTAATTTTATTTTACTTTTGGCAACTCGGTATCCAGCCCTGGGAATAGGACTGACTAATATGGGGGACCAATCCCACCGTCCACTAGCGGGGCCCAATTGAAGCACATGGGAGATTTGAATCTGAGACCTAGATAAGAGCACACCCTTAAGTCCCAAGCCCGAGCCAACCTCTAGGGGTGACTGCCTAATTTTAATTATTTAGAGCTAAACAAAGCAAAATAATTAACAAAACACTATCATTTAGCAACTAAAAAATCAATGAAGTTCATAATGCAAGAAAAAGAACTATATGTAAATTGCCAGATCCTGAAATTTCCAAATCAAGAAACGAAAAACAGAAAAAAGGATACTTTCAATGCACTGCTGAGTACTATTAAGCTTGGCGAGTTTATCCGCAAGTATCGCCTCCTTGAACTCCGTTTTCGTGCTCATCTCTTTCCCTTCAACGGAACTGAAACCCTAGTGCCCTGTGAAGCCAATTTATCGAAAACGAAGAAAGTAACGCTTCGATTATGGAACTATAAACCCTAAAACAGAATTGGGAGGAAAAAAAAAGAGGTTCAATATCGAATTCGGTGATAGTAGAAGAGAGGGAAAAAAATTGAGGTGTGAATGAGTTGTGTATAAGAAAAGAAGAAAGGTGGGTTATTTGTGAAGGCGCGGGGAAGACATAGTACGGTACTGTACACCCCTAATAGCAATTTTTTTTTTTTTTTGTGACGAGGTTTGCACCATGAACTTCCATATATTATGCATTGTGGTTACCAACTAAGCTAAATTCATAAAAGTAAATAAAATCTTTTAATATTTTTTTTTGTGGTGGTCAGAGTTTGAACCCCGGACCGTATATATTTTTATGCATTGTCCATACCAATCAGCTATGCTCATTAGGACAAAATCTTTCGATATTTAAAATTCATCTCTTTCAACAAACAAAAAAATATACAGTATAATTCAATATTTAAATTATTTTTATGATAACGTAAATATTATAAAATTAAAATTGTAATTATATAATAAATATATCGCACAATCAAACAGTTTTGACCAATGTTTTAAAACTTAGACCGATGATCGATCCGGTCAAGGCACTGGATCACTGGGTCACTGGTCGAACCAGTGAGTCACTGGTTGGACCGCATGACTATTGACTCGGTCTATATAAATATATTTATGACCAAAAATTATATTATGAATGAAATTTTGATATAAAAAAATCCTGTCATTTTTTTTTATTTAAAGTTTGTACATTAAAAAAATTATATTCACAACCGTAAGTTTGCAAGTTAATTTTTTAACTGCAACACAATTCAAGTTAATTTAAATTAGCTCATACATTAAACAATAGTACTGCATAAAAAAACCTCACAAATACGTTCTAATTCAGATTTCATCTTTAAAGCATAGTATGTTCTAAACATTATTAGAAATCAAAATATAACTGATTTACAAACCCAAGTAAGTTGCATAGTCAACAAAAGACAAAAACCCAAATAAGTTATAACAATTCACTAATCAATAAACTATTTATGTCCATGGAGTTAAATTTTCATAGTCTTGATATCCATATTCATTATCTTCATCAGTCGAGATAGGAGAGGAGAACGACGGTTGAAAATGATATTTGGATTGGGAGTATGTGTTACTAGAATTTTTGTCTTTATATATGTCGTGCCTTTTTATTTACAAAAAAATGGATAACAGGTCGAGTGGGCTAAACTGTTTCAGCACTCCGTCCATGACCCAGACATGTCTATAAACGTAGGATCAAGGTCACTCTCCATAAATATAAGCGCAGGTGAAAACCGTTGAACTTCACTGAGTTTTAACTACCAAAGCTCTTTCAGTCAAATAAAAAACCCCTAAGCTCTTATTCCTTTTTCAGTCCAGGAAGGTTTTTTTTCAACGACCAGGAGGTTTAGGTATACTTTCTCTGGTCTCATATAAACAAATATTTTTTTCTGATTCATTAAATAATCAATGTGTCTGATTTATAATATTAAACTAAATACACCAGTTATTCAATAAACTTGAACAAAAAAAGCATAATACGTGTGACTGGAGAGACTTGGCATCCATATATGCTATTTTTCTATCAATGCAGAGAAGACTCGGTACATTAGAAATTTTTTTACAAGTAACTCGTAAATTTGTCATCAAGCCCTTACAAAGATATACCATGAGCTGGTGGTGCATGTGATTATCGAACAAAACATAAGGTTTGAAGAACCAGTACGCTGTACACACTCAACCAACAGAGGAGCAAATTTGACATTCTACAAATGAAAACATGCATCAACAAACAAAAACCAATCACATACCATTAACGGAATGATCCCGCGATTCAGTTCCACAATAAGAGAATGAGCATAAGCTAGTGTCAATTTTTTCCATCAAAGTCTAAAATATTTGGGAAAAGGTGCAATAAAACCAGTACAAACAGCAAGGAAAATATATCCACCCAAGTGGCTCTTAGTTATGAAGTTCTAACACTAACAAAGAAAATTAAGTCTCAAATGACAATTACACTAGTAGACCAGACAAGATGCACTCAAAGCTTACACAATACCACTAACTAGCACAATGGGCATATTATGAAAGCTTCAAGCAACCAGATACAAATTGCAGGCTAATTAATTGCCTACTGCCTCGTATTCTTACCCTGTGCCGCAAGTTTTGCAGCAACTTGCTCTTCAGACAAAGGTAAATAATAGATCCGAGGAGTTGCAGTGGTTTTACGGAAGAGATCATCCAGAGTGACAATAGGTGGGTCCACTTTCTCAGGAAGGGGTGGTGGCGATGGAAGGCGTTCCCTAGCAACTGGTGGGGGCCTTACCAATGGTGGTGGAGGTGGGAGAGTAACTGGAAGATGTTGCTCCCTGTGCTGACGAGGGGAAGGCTCCGGCTGTGAAGAGGGTGGTGCGGAAGGAACTATTGGAGCACTGTTGACAGCAGCAGTTGGAGTGGGAGGAGCTTCTAACTTCATTTTCACTTCTTCAGGATCAACAAACTCAGCAATTAAGAGCCGCCCGCCATTTGTAGGCCATTGCAAGTTATACACAGCATTTCGTGTTTCAATGGCCTCTTCAGTGGACGAGTACTACATCACCAAAAAAAATAGAAGATTACTTAGAAGTTAGAATCATATGATAAATGTAATAGCATATATTGGAATTTACAGTAACAGAAAGGGAGTGAGATAAGAACTGTCTTACAGTAACATAGCAATGGGTCTTTATTTGGTCCATCCAGAAACTGCTAACACTCCCAGTTTTCCCAAGAAGTTCTTGCACTGCTTTTAGGGTAAATGGACGAAGGAACTGATCAATCCTGAGGGAATTTGTTGGGGCTCTTCGAGATGGTGGAACTGCCAAAAGAAACGTTTAGACTCAAAGCAAGAGACAGAAAACACAAACACACACTAATCCCGGCAACAAAGTAAAATCTATAAAATAAGGATACTGTACATTACAGAAAGAAATACAGCTGTACAAATACATACAGCCAGCACCAACAACTAAACCTTCTTCACTCGGCTAATAAGAGATGTGCACAAAATGTATCTTCAAAAGGCAATTAAGAGTATAAGATATGCACAAGATGTAGATTGTGAAGTGTCCAAAATTAAAATCTAACAAGTGCCAGGAATTCATTTGTTTATTAGCTCAAGATACAGAGTAGGAATTGAAAATTAACATTCAGTAATACAACACTTGTTATAGGAGTATCAGTTCTTCATAGATTTTCCGCAGTTTTTATATCCATGTAAACTTACCAATGCGTTCTTTAGGTGTATCATCAGTTGCAGATGAATTAGACCTAGATAAGTTGCGCTTCAGAGTAATTTGCCCGTCCTTGGGTGTAGTAACAGATCTGGGAGTAGTGCTTTGCAGATCTGCTCCTTTAACTGCCTCAGTGTTCCACCTGCGTTGCCTTTTTGCAGGCTCATTGTTCCCAATTAATGTTTGTTCTGTAACAAAAATTCCAATCATCATGTATTTTCTTGCTCGCCCTTTATATGTAAAGAAAAAACATAAGATAAAAAGTATTTCGGTATAAAAAAAATATATGCGTACCAGGATATTTTCGCTTCTCAGTCAAGGAAACAGTACTAATGTCCATATCTTGGTGGGTATCACTGTTTCTTGCGGATCCACCATCTTCCACAACTATTGTTTTGTTGTGCTCCTTCCCCATAAGGACTTCGTTATTCTCAACTTTGTCACTAAGTTCATCATTAAACTTAGAATCATATTGCCTAATTTCAGGCAAGTCCTCTTCCATGGAATCATCACCAGAACTTCTGTCCAAGTTCAACTTTTCTGTATACCCTACATCATCACTACTATTGGTTTTGTTCAACTCTGGACTCGTAACATTGTTGTTATTTTCTTCAACAGATGACTTTTTTTCATGCAGCCCTCCAACATCCACTGAATGCGATTCATCATAAACAGGTACATCATTTCTGGATGATGGTTCTTCCACCATCTCTGGCCTAACATTATCTTGTTCTAATTTGACATTATTAGCAATTATAGTATCCTTTAGTTCATTCTTTTGATTAATTGACACAGAATCAGTAGAAAAAGAATCAGATTTTACTTGAGTCCCTAAACTAGGGTTGACCTCAGATACCTGGTTTTCTGGAGCGGAAGAGTTGGGCATGAGATCGTCACATGGGGGCTTTGTGTCAGACTCCGGTTGGGGCTTTGAGTCCTCACTCTCCAGCTGCGCCTTTGATTCCTCATTCCCTAGCTTGATTGCCGAATCCTCATTATTCTTCTTAGAACTATAAGAATCCTGACCGTCGACCACTACTTCTGTTGATACAGTCTCGGTGACCACAGTCTCAGTTACCGTAACAGTGGTCTCCACATTAGAAGGATGGGCAACAGCCTCCTCTCCCGCGTTAGCAGATTCCACATGTTCACCTTCTAAATCCATTGCCGACACACTATTATTAGCGTCAACTGGGTCAGTGACACCATCCTGGTCGACAATCTTAATGCCGTCATTATCCAAAACATCTGGAACCTTTGCTGCATTATCCGTTTCAAATGGTTCAACTAGACCACTATTCCCCTGTTTAGAAGCTTGAATTGTACCAACCACTTCAGCGTCCAAGTTAATAGTCTTGGAATCTTTTACCTCATCAACTTGAGTGTCCAAACCGTTAGCCTCATCCTTCTTCGTACCCTCGGCAGCCTCCTGTTCGAGGGAAGCCTCAACGACCTCCTTTTTGCGGGCAGCCTCAGCAGCCTCCCTTTCCTCGCGAAGGGCTTCATCCAAACGATTAATTAAATCTTCCTTCAAACCTTTGGTAGCCAACTTCCTTCTTTTCAGTTCCTCTTTCAGCTCTGTAACCTTCCACTTATCAATTGGTTTATCATCCAGAATCGGGTATTTTGAATTCGATGACATTGTATCCAAATTATAATCGACAAAACACCTTCCTTAACCTGAAATCAGACATTAAATTCAATAAAAAACAGGGTTGGGCATTAAATTGAAAACAAACAACAGGATACGACATTAAATCGCATGAAACTAAAATAAATGTGTAAAACAACCTAGGACACAAATTATTTATTCAAATTACAACCTTGTTAAATTACTTTGGTCACACAAATATACCCAAATTGAAAACAGCAGATCCAAGGCAACCCAATAATTTCAAATAACAATTGTTAATAATGAAATGGAAAAATATACGTATAAAAATAAAAAGGATTAATTTTTACTCACAGTGATGATAATTTGGGAGAATCGAGAAAATTGCCTCGCTTCGTATAGCGAAACCCTAATTGGAGAAGAAAACAATTACCGAAGATGAAAAAACAGAAAAAAGCATCGAAAATTAGAGCCACGAACAACGAAATCGAATGCACCCAAATTGATTTACTCCTGAAAACACTGAAGAAGAACAGTGACGAGAAAAATAACAAAAAAGAAACGAAAAACGCGAAATTAAAGGGAAAAATGAGGAAATGGTTTATCGAAAACAATGAATGATAAAAGAAAATGATTGAGATTTAAGAGAGTGTGTGAAATTGGTTCTGTGAAGATTTTCTAGGGCATCATTGTTTTTGTGTTTTGATTTTTAGGGTTCGTGTTATGTGATGATGCCTTACCTGAAGTAATACCGGATGGGTTCTCGTTTCCGCTGCAGTTAGCAACATAGATTTGGTACTTGTTATTCCGATAATACCCTCTAACACGTGGCTATAAGTTGGTGGATAATTTTTCAATAACATACAGAAGATTCTTAGAGCATCCATAATCGAAAACAAAAGAGTCTTTAAATGGGTTTATGTCTTTGTATAGTATTTATATGTAACTTATAAATAAAAGTACTTGTTAGAGTTTTTTTTTTTTTTTTTACAAAAACAAAATAATACGCATTCATTTAAATTGAGAGATTACATCATTCAACACCACTAAAGACATAAAGGATGGATCTATGAACAAACTCACAACATCCAAGTTAATAGCATATAACGGCATAATACCTACAAAAATCCTTATTTATTAATTTTGTTAGGTCTGCAGCAACTTAACCTAATATTTTCTCTCTCATTTGTTTTATTAGGTTAGCAGTAATTTAACCTAACAAAGACAATTTCCTTTGACAGTATTATTTGCAATGACAATTAACAAAAGTCAAGGGCAGTCGCTTAAACATGTTGTATATTTACCAACACCTGTATTTTCTCACGGACAGTTGTATGTTGTTGTTTCAAGAGTTACATCCAAAGAAGGACTAAATATATTGATCACTGATGAAGATGGTGAAGATACCAATGTAACGTCTAACGTCGTATATGATGAAGTATTTCACAATGTGTGATGAAACTACATGTCAATGTACTAAAAATTTCATATTTCTTTTACCGAATTATTGATATGATTACCGGATTTTTTTTTATAATATTTTCAGATTTCATACATTTTATGAAGTATTTTATTTTGTCTACTATTGATTATCATGTGTTATTTTTTCACTGTTACCAATTATATATTGCATTTTATGATTTGTATGTCAATCCCTTTACAATAAACATGTGTGGAGCACGAGTCAAAAATCTAGTATATGATAAAATTAAAGTGACCGGAATATCCATGGCCTCCGGATCTGCAACGTTGACGCCCAAATCTTTGATTGAATAATCGATCTTTCAATATGAATCAAATGAACACCGCACGAAGACGGGAAATCAAATAACGCCGCACAAGACGACGAACAACAAACCACCACACTTAGATGATGAAATCACAAAGAAAAAAACCTAGATCTATGTGAAAATCACTTATTTAGATTGAAACAGAGAGAAAAGGATGAAGAGGGGTGATTTCAGGTCAAGAATTGAGCCAAAACCACCCCTCAATGAAGAAACTGTAAGAAAAAACCTAGAGAAATAAAACTAGGGTCGGCTTGCGGCTAGTACTTGTTAGAGATTTAATGACTTCAAAAGTGTTGAACTAAAAAAAAAATCCTTAAATAGGTCAACTAATATATAGTTTAAAATGTGTATTTAGAAAATAAATAAAAAGAAACCGAAGAAAATAAATGATCGCATGAACTTGAGACTGTGGGACCAATTTTTATTTACTTTTTTCTATAGTAATTGTGGGCCTCGTTAGTTTATGAAGGGATGTAATCCTTGTATAGTTGTTGGTAACTAATAGACACCCATTTTTTTCTTCCTTCAATGGGTCCTAAACAGGTTGAGGTCTTTATTAAGTAAAAGACTCCTTATTGGAGATGCTCTTAGAACACTTAGTTAAACAAAAGGACTCAAAAGCATTGTTCAAGGTCACAATATTTGCTTGGCAACTTCTGCATGATAGGTTACCTACTCGTCTTAACCTGTTGTATTGAAAGGTGTTAGTTGACCAGGAGAACGTTGTTTGCGTGTTTTGCGGACGATTGGTGAGTCAGTGTGTCATCTTTTTGTCACTCGCTCTGCGACTCTTTCAATTTGGTATGATATTTCTAAGTGGTTAAGGTGGGAGTTAGTTCTTCATCGCAACATCGTATGTCATTTTGAGAGTTGTGGGGTTGGGGAATAGGAAGAGAGATAGTCTGGGTTTGTTGTTGATTTGGCTTGTTGTTGTGTGAACGGTGTATATCTCTTGCAATGATATAATATTTGGTTGAGGAACTCTGATTATCGAGTCATTAATGGATCGGGGAAGTTCTCCTCTTGGAAGTGGTTCGAGGAAAGAGTATTGGTAGCCTCTGCTCCTTTAACGAGTGGGGGGTGTAGCCTATCATGTGTTAGTGTCGGAGGATGTGTGGTGGTTGTGGGTCCGGGACCCTGGGTGTGTTAGTGTGGTTAGCTGGTTGTGCTTGCCTGACTCCTCAGGGTGGTTCTCGCCTTTTGTTTTCCTAGGTCTGATGTTTCTATGTGGGACCTCTTATTATGACTTTTTGGTTTTTTGGTGTTTGTAGGTAATATTTTCTTCATGTAGAGTGAGGAGTGTTTGTTTTTGCCTCAGTACCTTTGGATTGTTGTTTTGTAGTTGTTTTTCTCATATGTTTGTACCTTTGGATATATCGTCATTCAAAAAAAAAAAAAACTTTGTTAAACAAAAGATAAAGGCTTAATTGCCTTTTGAGGCAGTCTATGTGTCTGAATTTGTTCTATTTATTTACTTCTACTTAATTTATTCAAAATATTAAAGAGTGTCTTTGAAACATTATTTAGGAAAATTAATATACAAATGTTGTATTAGAAAATGTTGAAAATGTATATCCACCTTTTTGAAAGCAACAAAATTGTCGTTATCAACAAAAAAAGTTTTACTCTTGGTTTATTACATGAAAGAGATAGACATGAATGAAATATTAGTGGAATTCACTTAATAAACACAATTTTACTAATTTATCATCCGTGTTTATTTGTCTTGTAAGATGGTAAATAAATGGAGGAAACTCATACTTCAATCTTTTATGTTGGTAAATCAAGTGTATCATTTTCGTCCAACTACAAAGATTAACCCTCTCAGAGTAACTAAGATCTATTTATTTTTAAGAAGCTAAATTAGCCCACTCAAATTGGCATTGGAGAGAGTCGAACATAAGACCTTGAGAAGGAACACACTCTCAGGTCCCAAACAAAAACCACCAGACCAACCTAAGTGGGTTAACTAAGATCTATTTAAAGAGTTGACATCTTCCAATAAATGTTTTTCCATACACCGGTCAAGGATCGAACCTCAGGGTAACTAAGGAGAATGGTGACATCTTGCTTATTTGTGGCATGATTTTTGCTTAAAATAATATATTTTACCCCAATCATTGCTCTTACGTACAATCCACCTCCACGATTAGAGCAGCGTATCACCCTCATCTGATAGTTCACCATCTCTATCGATACTTGGCACTCCTCCACCATCACATATAACACCTCCCTATTGTTGGAATACATACGTTCTTTACCGAAAGAGGTTTGCGACTTGAATTAAAAAAAAAAATTGTGCAAGATTTCGAGTTAACATCCCAGCTTGTGGAACTCTAACTCAACAAATTGAGTATTGCTACATGCATAAAAAAAATTATAAATGTGAACTTTATGATGGCCTAAATCATGAATAGTCTATTGTTACTTAAGGTGGAAAACAGCGAGACAAAGAGTTTATTTCAAACTATAAATTGGGTTATGTGTTAGGTTTCATAATGGTTTATTAGCTAACTATGAAATAATCGTTGATAGATACAATAATATATAAGCAGATGTTTCTTATTTAGGATTTATTATTTAACAACGTCATAGATAATCATTTTTTAGTTTATCAAACCTCTTGGCGCAGTTCACTAAAAGGAAAACAACTGTATAAATTCACGTTCTACCAAAAGAAACCTATAGATATAACTTGACCTCAAGTTTTTGACCATGTACCTACTTGTATTTATCATGTTATTGAAACTATAATGATTGAACTTCAGTTTCGTAAAATAAAGGTATATATTTGTAGAAAAATATTAACATTGTTACCACATCATATATTTAATGAATCTAGAACAACGAGTTATAAAAAAAAAACTAAGTGCAAAATAAATGACATATTTAGATACACCCTGCAGAATATAAATGACATATGGTGTGTTAATTTCTCGCAGTAATTTTTTCTTTAAAACAAGAAACTTGTATTCACAAAGTCATACATTAAATTTGCTAAAGTGAATCACCTATCAAAGCACTCATTCCAATGCACCACTTAAAAGTAATTAATTGAGTTGATTTTAATGTAAAGGTCAATATCATCTACTAAAATACTCTTGTTAATTGTATTTAGTGAAATAGTTAAATTGAATGAAATTCAATAAATAAAAGTATAATAATGAATAATAATAATAATAAATGTTGCATTAGTATTCTAAAGTGACAATTATTTTGAGATAGAGAACAAATGGTAGAGTAACAAATAAAATGAGACGGAAGGAGTAGATCACTGGTGTTAAATCAACTGCATCAAATACCCTTTTTACATGACCTTCATATAATCCCTTGTTTTTTACACAAAAGAACGTGATTATTGTTGTATGATATGTGAAAAAGTTACTTTTGTGATCACGATACAATTTTAATATTAATTTAGAAATTTAATACAACACCAATGGCATGTTTGGTGGTGTTGGTCGTATGATGAATATTATCATTTGATGGATTGTAACAAAATGGTAGATACCGGTTATAACATTTTATTGTATTTAGAGATGATCATGAGTGATATATCTTGTAGAATTCAAGAGACAGTCCTATACAAAGAGCTAGTATCGAAGGATGATTACCTTTGTTACTGTCTAGCTTTTCAGCCACACAATTAATTGCCTAAAGGGGAATGGTTAAATATTTAAATGGTCGAGGACATAGACCTTTTAAATGAGCTTAACACAATAGTTCAACTCGTCATGATCCATTCAAAAATAAAACATATGCAACAATTGATTAGTGTTTAATATCAATCGACCATAATTTATGTTAATAATGATTCATAAGAATATGATACTTTATTCTATCATACATATTCCTTTATTTTTTAAAAAAAGTTTTTCCATCAATTTGGGGTAGATATATCTGGGTTAGAATATCTTATGAGACCCTCCCGCACCTCGCACAACAAGGCGAGTCAATCCAATGTGGGTCGGATTTCCCCATTTTGATGGTCATCGTGTCACGTAGTAAAAACAATTTGATAGCTACCATGGTAAGATAAAGTAGTCTCACACTAATGAATATTAGTATACTCTTTGAGTTAAATATTGTTTGAGAATTCATACAGAGAAATTAAATCACATTTCTCCATCATATTCTCCGTGAAGCCGATAGCTCGTAATTTAGATAATTTGATTGTGCCCTATCAACCATTGTCCAGTCAATCCTTAAGCTTATTAATTAATTCTATTGGCGTTCCCTTTGTAGTTATAATCCTCTTTTTTCTTTTTCTTTTTGTCACGTAATAGAAAAGACATAGATATACTAAAACGTGCCTCCATTTTCTGATGAGAAAAAAAGAACCACAAATACCCCAAAAGTTTTTTGTAAATCTAAATAGCATGCCCATATGTAATGACCATCTAAAGGGATCTCCATCTTTATTCACTCCTGACAATGTTGAAATTTTAATATCTTTAACATGGTTCAATATATCTTGATGCATTAAAACTTTGAAGTTGGGTCCCTGTATGATTTTTTTCCAGTAAAGTCGTTGTAAAAAAGGTTCAAGTAACCAGGAAATGATAAGAGAGTCACACTCTCTTAAATTTTACATGTAATTTTATTATTACAGAGACTTAGAGATTCCAAATTTATCACGTCCCGACCATATTTGATATTTTTCCGGTCAAACGGTTGTAAGACAAATATAATGATTGAACTTGAATAAGCTAAAATAAATCATTTAGAATTCCTTCCTACAGGTAATCAGATAACAGTTTAATATTGTGTGCCTTGTGAGAAGTATGAAGGTTGTGTGTACTTTTTGCATAAGTAACGCATATGTATGCACATGTGCAGACTCACAATATGTATATATAACACATATATATTAACTTAAATATTTGTTGCCTCTAACAAAATAGGTTCATGTATGACTGCAACACTTTTGCTCCCTTAAGGTCACCTACAAACTCAGGCTGTGAACATGATATCTAAAAAGATAAATGTGTTTCATGTATAGTGACTCACATGCCCATATACAATGATTCTCAAGGGTCGTTGTTTTATTAACTCAAGATGGTATTCATATTCTTAGGTGTTCAATTAAAGAGATAATAGTTTGAGTCCATATTTACTCTCTTTTCTACCATACAATTTTTTGTGTGGAGCTCAACATGGTTTGATGCATCTAAACTATAAGTTTGAGTCCTTATGAAAATTTTCCCAATCAAATTGTTGCAAGACAAGTTAAAGTAACCAAGAAATGTTATGTCGTGTTCCCAAAATTTCATACGTAATCTCATTTTTATTATTAAAAAGATCAAGTGATTTCGAATTTATCATGCCATACTGCGTATTTTTCTAGTCAAATGATTGTAATATAAATTCAATGATTAAACTTGAAGAAACAAAAATAAATTATTTAGAACTTCTTCATACGAGTTCTAGATGAAAATTGGATAATGCGTGTTTTGTACGGAGTATGAAGGTTGTACCTTACTTTTTTTATAAGTAGTGCACTCACACGCACACATGTGTACTCACAATATGTGTGTGTGTGTGACATACATGCTAAGTTAAATATTTTCTCGATTATTTTGGCGAACACAAAATTTATCATGATTTTACTTGGTCAAGATCATGCAGTATCTATGGAAGCTGAGAAGTATGCAAAGTCAATCATTTTGTGCCTCTTTGCACATGGCTTAATACAATGTCTAAATAAATTTCTACAAGTTCAAAACACCATACTCCCAACGATGCTTATTTTAATGGTGGCAGTATCACTTCGTTTTTCTATTTGTTGGGTGATGGTTCATAAGTCAAGACTAGGGAAGAGAGGTGTGACCATAGAAAATTGTGTATTGTATTAGATAAATGCTATATTACTATCAATATATGTCAAGTCGTCGTCGTTGAGCAAAAATTCCTGAAAAGGCTTTTATAAGAAAAGTGCATACGCTTATATTTTAATTTTTATCTATCATAATGTATTTTATATAATTTTTTATTTACATGCAATAATCTTGACTGTAGAGGAATTTCTAACCTTTACAATCATTTTTTATTTATTTTTCTGATCAGAATAATTGTAAGATAAACTCAATGATTAAATTTGAATAAACTATAATAAATTATTTAAAACTTCTCAAGATAAGCTATAAGATGAAAGTTCAATAATGTTTGCCTTGTGCGAAGTTTGAAGGTTAGGACAAAATTTTATTATCAATAACTCACAAATGCACGCACGAGCATGCACACACACACATACACTGAGAATCAGTTGTTTACATTAGAATGGCGAGAACACTCATAAACATTTAGATAAAAAAAATAATGATATATATTAAAAGTCTTACATGTGTCTCACCATATTCTATCAATTTTCATGAACTCATTCCACTGTTCATCTTCTCCCACAATGCCATTCAACAACAACACTTTCATTTAACCTTAGTTTCTCCCACAAGAGGTCAAGGATGTCATCATACTTGAAGACAAAATCACTCTTTGGAATTGTTGTTAACTCGGCGCTCAAATCTCTAAGACTTTCCAAATTTGGGAGCTCGACTTTCAATGATAGAGTTCTTCTTTTCTCAGAGCACATGTTCAATTTGTTAGACACTTGCAACACAATTTTAGCCTTTGCATCTCCCTTAAACAAACTTGCATATCAAGAAAATGATTTCATGTATGTGGTTGCAATGCATGTATGCTTTGTATGAGTATGGATGATTGGGAAACAAAAATTAAAGGGAAGGCTCCCTATGAGAGCTTTGTTTTATTTGCTTTCTATATCAGGGTTCTCGCTAAGGATAGTTCAACGGTTTTTTGAGTTAGGAGTACCTAGAGTCATGGAGACATCTCATAATTTTGCCATAATAACGGGTTAACCATTATACGACAGCCTTCCAGTAATGCGGCTCTTCTAGGTAGGGTTTGTACCAACCAAAACGAGATGTCTACTTCAAAAGCTAATACATACACCAAAATTCAAAGAGGTTCTAAGAAGAAAGTCCTTAGAGTTAGGGGTCCAATTCGGAATTTCGCCATAATAACGGGTTGACTATTATACGATCGACCTTTCAACGAAGAGGACCGTCTATAAGCGGGGTCTTCATATTGACTAAACAATATGTTTATCTCGAAAGCCAATACTATGCAAACCACCATCCTAAACCTAGGTTTTTCAAGCTCATATGTAGAGCTCCACTCAAAAGTGTTTTGAACAGCACGACCCCAATACAATAGCACCATAATATAAATGCAAGAAAATAAATAAAGCAAAAATAAAATAAAGCAAATAAGTTCAAGGATAAACAAAAACGGCAAGCAAAGGAACTAACACTAAAAGCTAAACTAACTAACTATGTTTGATTCTCTAAATGTTCCCAAAATTTCATACGTAATCTCATTTTTATTATTAAAAAGATTAAGTAATTCCAAATTTATCATGCCATATTGCGTATGTCAAATGATTGTAATATAAGTTCAATGATTAAACTTGAAGAAACAAAAATAAATCATTTAGAACTTCTCCATACGAGTTCTAGATGAAAATTCGATAATCCGTGCTTTGTACAGAGTATGAAGGTTGTACTTTACTTTACTATAAGTAGCGCACTCGCACACACACATGTATACTCACAATATCTATGTGTGCGCGTGTGACATACATAGCAAAAATTCTTGAAAGGGCTTTTCCCAAGAAAAGTGCATACACTTATATTTTAATTTTTATCTATCATACTGTATTTTATATAATTTTTTATATACGTGCAATAATCTTGACTGTAGAGGAATTTCTAACGTCTACAATCATGTATATTTTTTTTCTTCTGATCATAATAATTGTAAGATAAATTCAACGATTAAATTTGAAGAAACTATAATAAATTATTTGGAACTTCTCAAGACAAGCTATAAGATGAACGTTCAATAGTGTTTGCCATGTGCGAAGTTTGAAGGTTATGCCAAACTTTTATTATCAATAACTCACAAATGCACGCACGCGTGCGCAGACACACATACAGTGAGAATGAGTTGATTACGTTAGAATGGCGAGAACACTCAAAACT
>Ga0315915_1001090_pt1 | contig 31795 bp, 5 predicted proteins | sample MpolbnodulesMG_FD_207738 | JGI IMG/M metagenome (GOLD analysis project Ga0315915, IMG submission 207738) | Medicago polymorpha root nodule microbial communities from Los Angeles, California, United States - branched nodules | ecosystem: Host-associated > Plants > Roots > Nodule | place: USA... | reverse complement strand
GGAAAAATCGGTGTTCTTGGACATTTTTCAAAAGTTAAGTTCAAATCACAAAATCAAGTCCAATCCAATCCATAAGATATTCCAGTAGGTTTAAGAGTATAAACAGTGATTAAACAAGTTGAAAGAAACATTTTGCAAAGCTTGGATCGGCTCCTGAACGACCAGAACACAAAACAAAAGGTGTTGCAATTGGGCTGTCAACTTGTACGCTTAAGCGTTTAGACTCCAGAAGCTAACAGTGGTTGTACGCTTGGAGCGCGCTTAAGCGTACAGTCATCAACACTGCACAATTTCTTCACGGGTTTGAACCATTTTTCATCCCAAAATCCAAATTTTGATCTCCCAACACCCAAATTCGTTTCCAAAGGCTTTCAAAAACACATCAAACATGAAATCAAGTATCATTTCAACACAATTTATCAAATCAACCCATTTTTACAAAAACCCTCAACAACAACTCAATTCATACTACAAATCCGAAATTATGAATACCCAAGGTATGAATCATCAAGAACAACATCTCATAACAACAACAACATCAATTAAACATATATTCAGTCACAAATCAACAACAACCTAACACAATTCATCCATTTGAGTACAATTCACAATATACCCATTTATACATATCATGAACATGCAATTTCATCATCAACAATTCAATTATCAACAAATTCACATACTCAAACATATCACTAAAACAAGAGCACGAATATCAACAATTAAGCTCACAATAATCACTTATCTCAAATAAGCTCTTATGCATAGAATTAGAAAAGAAATTAAACTAAGAGATTATGAATGAAATCTAACCCTCTTACCTTAATTCTTCGCAAATCTAAGCTAGTGCTTCACTTTACCTCCAATCCTTTGAGTTTCTACCCTCCTATTGCTTCCCAAAGTCTTCTCTCTTCAAAACCCCTCCTCTAGCTCTTCCTCTCTCTACCTCTCTCTAATTCTTATAAAATGAAAGTGAACCCTATTTTTCTACAAAGGTTAGAGCTTAAATAGTGTCCACACTAATGGGCTTAACCCTTAAAAGTCTAATGGGCTCAAAACTCTTATAAACTAACTCCCAAAGTTTCTAACCACTTATGGTTAAAAGTTACCGAATAATTACCGGTTCAAATCTAATTACCACTACCGAATAGTAACTTAGTAAAAATAATGGTTCTCACTTGAAACACTAAAAATAACTCTCACCATGAATTTACTAATTTTCTCTTGCTCACAAAATGACCAAAATACCCCTGAGTCTAAAATGACTATAATACCCTCCTAACACTAAACCCGTCAAAATATACACATTGGCAAATAATCACATACGAGCATAAATAAACACATAAAAATAATTAAATAAATCTAACGGAAAATCAGGCTGTTACAGAATGCACCTCTAAGATGTTGTATTGTACTTGGTCGTGCTCTTCTGTCAATTGAAACTTGTCAGTTGGCAGGGCAGTAAGATTAAGTTCAAAGCAACCTTTTGGAATGCATTCCTGTTTGTCACCACTCATTTTATATGAAGGAATTTAATTGGAAAATTTGTACAACTCATTAGGTAGAATGTAACATGTGTTATATCTATTCTTTTGAGTTTTCAAAAGGCGTTTCAAATCTTTACACTAAGTATAAGACACTTCAATTCAAACATTTTGTGCAAACTTTCAACAATTTAATTTAAATCCAAAATCATGATGATACCACATATATTTAGGGAGAATGTAATGTAATGTAGATAAAACTAAAACTAAATAAAATTGTGTATTTTTTGAATTGATTTTGTGTTCTTGTGCAACTTTATTCGAATTTATTCAATACGCAACTTTATTCAAATTTATTTAATACACAACTTTATTCAAATTTATTCAATACCAAAATGCGCGGTGTAACACCCAAGGCGGCGAGGGCGGAGAGTGGTCGCGAATGCACAAGGCACGACAATGAGCGGCTCCTGACAACTTCTAGAGGAACCAAATCACATCGGAATGCGAGGGATCCTGAGGCCGTGTAGGTATGAGACTACATGGTTGAAGGAGGGCTTATAAGAATTGTTTGGTGCTACCTATATCAACAAAATGCATCTTCTTTTTGGTAGTCCAATACTTAAGAACTCCACAGTTAAGCCTGCTTGACTTAGAGTAGTCTTTGGATGGGTGACCTACTGGGAAGTTTTCCGGTAAGCGTGCGAGTGAGGACAAAACACGCTGAAAAGACTCGTGTTGGTTTGTATGGTCAGTCGACAATGCTTAAAGTCGTCTGGGATGTTACAAATGGTATCAGAGCATACCTCTTCAAGTACAATGTGGTTCGGGAATGAACCAAGCGAAAGTTGGTGGGCATGTAACACCCAAGACTAACGAGCACGAGGAGTGGTCGCTGGTGCACAAGGCACGACAATGAGTGGCTCCCGACAGCTTCTAGAGGACATCGGAATGAGAGGGATCCTGAGGCCGTGTAGGTATGGGACTACACGGTTGAAGGAAGACTTATAAGAATTGTTTGGTGCTACCTATATCAACAAGATGCATCTTCTTTTTGGTAGCCCAATCCTTAAGAACTCTACAGATAAGTGGTTGACTTGGAGTAGTTTTTGGATGGGTGACCTACTGAAAAGTTTTTCGGTAAGCGTGCGAGTGAGGACAAAACACTCTGAAAAGACTCGTGTTGGTTTGTTGGGATTAATCGACAGTGCTTAAAGTCGTATGGGATGTTACACGTGGCATATCAAAAAGCATAAGAAAAACGTCCTATTTTATTACAAGTCATTGCATTTAATCATCTCCTTCGTCACTTAAGTCAATTAGGTTGTCCTCGACAGTTCATTGGGCACCTACTTTTGGCTGTTGACCAAAATAACAAGTCCTTCTGCTCCTCCCTAACCTGGAATGGTTGTACACCGGCACATTCAAATTGGTTTTTTTTTACGGAACCATCACATTCGATTTTGTGCCATGTCACAGTCGATTTTGCTTTCTTCTTCTCACACTCATTTTTCAACTGAACATCACCTTAATTTTGAGACATATGTACACAATGCAAATATCGGAGAAGGAAGAGGAGGAGAGAGTGTGAGATGATGGTGTGAGAAATGGTAAAGGTAGGGGGAATGACTTACATAGGCTATAACTACACTAAATGCAGTCAAAAAAGGTGTAAAATCAAATTTGAATAACTGATCACCGTCCAAAAAACGTGTTTTATGTGCTCAGACTACCAGCCTAAGCAGTGTGAGTTAAATCATGCCACCGACCAAAGTAGCATGAGTTAACTCACGCTAAAAGTACCTTGCGTGAGTTATCTCACGCGAGGGTACTTTCGTCCACTCAATTTGAAGAGAGTGTTTTTTGTTGGGAGAAGAACATTTTTTTAATACTAATGATTTAATCCAAAATCAATGGTCCAGAAGCTAAGAGTCCGTGAACTCAAAAAGTTTGGTCCAGTGATAAGATAAGAAATAAAGTAGACCTTTTATTTAGGGTTAATTAAGTTTTTAGTCTCAATAAATATTCACAGTTTTGTTTTTAGTCTCTATAAAATAAAATCACACTTCTTAGTCCTTGTGACATTTTCCTTAAGCATTTTAGGGACAAAAAATGTTGATGGAAATTTTTTACAGGGACTAAAATTGCTGATAAAATTTTTTTATAGAGACTAAATATGATGATGGAAAATTTTATAGGGACTAAAAAGTGTGATTTTATTTTGTAGGGACTAAAAATAAAATTCTGAATATTTATAAGGACCATTTACTTAATTAACCCTTTTATCTATAAGTTATTGGCAGGTGTTATTGTTCATTACAATTTATACTCAATATAGTTAAATATGTTTTTGTTCCCTATAAATATGTTAATTTTTTTCGTTTTTGTCTCTCTAAAAAATTTCTTCAACTTTTAATTCTCCAAAAGTTTTCCATCTTTACATTTGATCTCTCCTTTAAAGTAAATTTATACGTAGAATTTATATTTTTGAATAATATTTTGCAGAAAAGTTTATAATATTATAAGAATGTCTCAAAAAAAAAAAGTAGAATTTCTTTAACAAAACATTAATTAAGTATGAATTTTTATATTTTTGACAGTTAAAAAATCATATTTAATTTATGTTTTGTTAAAAATTCTAATTTTTATTTTTATTATTTTTTTTCATTTTTATACACATTTCTGCACAATTTCATTGAAAAATACAAAAATTACCTTAAAAATAGGGACCAAAATTAGTGATTGAAAATTTTAAAAGGGCGAAAAAGTTGAAGAATTTTTTTCGAAGAACTAAAACGAAAAGTTTGTATATTTATGAAGATAAAAAACATATTTAACCCTTCTCAATATTATGTAGGATCAATTCAATAATCTTTATCAAATTATATGCCTGATGTCTTGGTTTTTTTGGGTGTATATTGACAATCAAGATAATTTCAGAATAATAAAGGTTGTAAAACTCTACCTCAAAAGATTTAATATTGTTGCAATTTTATGGCTAAATTCGAAACACGACCTCAGTTAAGTTGACAAAGATATCTTGCCCTCTCATTAATGTGTTATTGAATGCCGACGCTAGTGTTTTATTTTCTTTGAAAGGTTTAGTTTTATGTTTCGGTTTTTAAAAAAAGTGAACAGTATTAAATTCCCAATTTCTTAGCTTTTAAAAGAGACGAAATATTTTATTTTTGTCTTGGATATTTAGTGTAGGTTAAATTTGTTTTTAGTCCTTATAAATATTCTAAATTTTCGTTTTAATCTCTCTAAATTTTTTCTTCAATTTTTAATTCCTATAAAATTTTCAATCACTACTTTTGGTTCCTATTTTTAAGTAAATTTTTACATTTTTTAATGAAATTGTTCAAAAATGTGTAGAATATTGTAAAAAATATTCTCCAAAAAAATAATTATTTTTAAAAAAACACAAATTAAATATGAAGTTTAACGGTAAAAAATATAAAAATTCATGTTTTGTAAAAAAAAATTAATTTTTTTGGGAGAGATTCATATATTATTATGAATTTTTCTGCAATATTTTATTCAAAAATATGAATTCTACATATGAGTTTACTTTAAACGAGGGACCAAAAGTGAAAATGGAAAAATTTTGAGGGACTAAAAGTTGAAATTTTTTAGAGGGACTAAAATGAAAAGTTGACATATTTTTTTTATTTTTTTTGGTTAAGTAGCCTAGTGGCTGAGCTCACACAATTTAATTGTGGAGAAGTGAAGAGTCCGGGGTTCGAATCCCGGCCCCTGCGTATAAGATGCAATATCCCTACCAATTAAGCTAAGCTCACGGGATAAAGTTGACATGTTTATTGGGATCAAAAACTTATTTAACCCTTTATTGTATACAAGTGAGGTGTAAAAATGAGATTTATATGAAACGTGAGGTGTAAAGACTAGTTGAGGGGTACCATTGAAAGTTTTCCATTTTTAGCCACCTTTTTGGATTTGATGAAGTTGGATTGAGCACTTTGTCATTCAAAACATTGCTGGGCCAAAGTAAATATCGCTGTCCACTATTTTTTGTATGAATATTACTTTTCCCACCCTGCTGCCTTCTCGCGCGCCCTGCAAAAATTTCAAAAATACCCCTGATTCAGATTTCTTTTTCCGAACCAGATTGTTAGTGTTTCCGGAAAATAAAATCTGGACGCATACGCTATGAAATTTTGTGTCTTTCTTTGATGTCAAGAGTCTTTGTTGATCGCCATACGACCCCCGCATAAGCTGCAATGCAATTGCAGGGGTCGTATGAACGGTCAACAATGACCATGACACCACAAACATTCCTAAAACCTACCTAAAAAACTAAAATGAATTGAAGAAAATGTAAGAAAGGAGGTGAAGAAGAATGAAGGAAAATGTTGAAGATTCAAGCCTTTTTATAGCCTTAAATAAGTCATAAGACTTAATTACAGTCAAATAAAACGTGTTCCACATTCAAAACCATCAAAAAATGCATTCAAACACCACTAACCGGCCTAACCTTTGGTTAAACGTCACCGGCCAAAATGTTACTGAGTGTGCAGATTTTATAATCCGGAACGCATGAAGATGTTCCGGATTATAAAGTCCGAACTGCACCAGACCCTTTATTTGGATCATTTTCGTTGCGAATGCCTTAAAAAAAAATAGAACAAAGATACATAACATAAATAGAAGAAACATAAGACAAATTAACAGTTAAAAAAACCATAATAACAGAAAAGTTGAATCTTTTGGGAAGATGTTTTCAAGAGAATTTCTTTGAGTTCGATCTTGCTGCCTTGCCAAATGACATATTCATCTGGCAGGCAGCAGGACCGAACTCATAGAAACCTCTTGATATTTTTGAGTTATCTATCTATCAAGGAGGCATCAAGGAGTATCTATATATTTTTGACAGCATGTTGAAAAGATCCTCAGCACAATGACAAAAATTTTCTCTGGTCTCTTTGCTGTGTTTGTTTGTATTTTTGACAACATGCTGAAGATCTTCATCACGCCGTCAAATAGAGAGCTATCTATTTGCGACAGCGTGAGAAAGATCCTCAACTTAATGACAAAAATTTGTATGGTTTTCTTTGGTGTGTTTGTGTTTTGCTGGTATTGAAGCTGAAAACCGGAGATGGTGTATTTATAGAGGTTCTTGGATATTGTGGACCATATAAACTCTTGGTGCAATGTGGTCCATACAAAAGAATCCTATGTTGAGGTATTCCGAATTTCGTTTTTCGGAACACACTTTCGCTCTAGGTGAATCCAGATTTCATAATCCATAATGCATATCTTTTGTTATTTTATCGATTAAATAAACATCTTTGACCTAAATTAATACATAATGAAAGTTTAAATAATATATATATTATTCAAAACATAATGCAACAACTTAATCCAACAACACATAACTAACACGCAATTAAAACAACATAAAACACGCGATTAATTAAAACATAGCACATTATCATGGATCATCTAAACTAACTTCTTCCTCCTCTGGTCCCTCCAGCAGAGGATCGGCCGGTGCAAACTTTTCAGTATTTGTTCAGCAGATCTAACCAACGTAGCGTCCAACTCGATCGGTCCTCTAGTACTATGCTGAGCAAAGACAGAGAACATGGTTCTCGCTTCGTCATCGTTTGTGAGTTTCATCCGGCTGAAATGAAGAGATTCGGCTAAGTCGGACAATGGACATCGATAGTCAACACGACCACCCTCCTCGCGTCTCTGTGATTGAGTTGACGGTTGATTTGATCCAGCTCATCCTTCATCTCAGAGAGGGTGACATCGTTGCGAATCCTAAACAGATGGGGTGGTGTTCCACCGTTGTAGTAGACTTTCGTTAGCTTGGTGTTCAGATCAAAGCTAGGGAATTCCATGATGTTTTTTTTATGGTGTAGTTTACTTGTAATGAAAATAGGGACCCCTATTAATACAAGTATCTAGGCGTTGTGGATCACAAAAATTGTCGGTGCAATGTAGGCCACACATAAGAATCCAATGCTGAAGCAATCCAGATTCTAAAATCTGAACCAACACTTACCATACACAAAGTCTAAAATTTCCCTTTGGTCCACTTCATAATTGTATGTTTCCAGAATATGTAATTCGGAATCCATGTGTAATCCGGATTATATAATCTGGACTGCACCAGAAGTTTTGGCCGGTGGTCTGCACCACAAACAAAACGTTTTTAAACGTTTTTGGACAGTGGTAAAGTCAAAAAACGTGTTGACTTAATTTATGGCTTCCCACACGTTTTTTTAACCCTCCCTCACTTATAAATAGCCTTCATTTTCTCAAAAATAGTCACACCTTCTTCTTTCTCCATTTCTCTTCTACAACGATGTGTTTCCATCGTTGGCCTTTCATAGAAAGAGGCCTCTTTGGAAATCCATCAGGGGCCATATGATCGGTCAATAGAGAATTGGTCAGTCTGGCTGTGAGGTTGGTCTGTCTGGGTGTCATATTGACCATCATGGTCTCTTGTTCCCTAGAGGCCCCTGTCTCCCCTCCAACAGTGAATCTACTGGTATGTCCTCTGAGCCGAAGCCACTAGTATAGCTTACCCCCTAGAAATAGTTTTAGGTTCTTATGTAATAAGATTAAGAATAGTTTTAGGTTCTTATGTAAAAAGCTTTAACGTTATTGTAATGTATTATTCAAATATCAATGAAATGAGTTGTTTTCATCTTTTTGTCTTTTTATTTCTGTTTTATATGTTTATTTGCATTTATAGAACCAATTTCAAAGCTTAAAAATGAAAAGGTTATGGAAAAAAGGCCATTTCGGATTTCGAAATCCGGATAAATCTGGTAAATTATAACAATTCAATCCGGAAAACGAAATCCAGACCAGAGGTAATTTTGGAAAATAAAAAGGCGCACGAGGAAAGCCACAGGGTGGAAAAAGTAATACTCTTTGTATTTAATAAGAAATAAAAATGTTTTCTAATACCCATGCATCTATTCTTCTGTAACCAAAAAAAATGCATCTATTCTTCTCACCCCCACAAAAATTAGATAGACCGAAATATTCTTAAATATATTACTTTTAGATATGTTTTACTTTCCAATAACAATACTCTCAGTTGGTAGGGATATTACTTATTATATGTATGGTCGGGGTTCGAACCCCGGACACCCCACTTCTCCACAATTAAATTGTGTGAGCTCTAACTAATAGGCTACTTAACAAACAAAAAAAAACTCTCAAATTACGTAAAATTTGTTTAAATTAGTAATTAGTTCATGTAAACATAACAACTTTTGATTTTAGTCACGTGATTTTGTTTGTCTCAGATGTTATATTTTTAGTCTTTGACATCAATACTTTGTTAAAAAACGTAATGTCTCATACACAAGAAACACCATCATTATTGGTAAAATAAAAAATCCTGAAATTGTCCCCATAAGCATAGCTTAGTTGGTAGAGACATACATTATTATATGCAGGGGTTGGGGATCGAAACCCGACCATCCAACTTATTCACCTTAAAAAAAGTGAATTCTATCTATTAGCTACTTGACAAAAAAAAAAATTCCTGAAGTTTACATCAATTTTCGAAGGACGAAATCCAAGAGGAGGGTGCATGTATCATGGAAAACTGGGGTCTTCAACCCCTGGTGAAAGGTAATCTCAATATTGCCACTATATCAAGAAGGGTGGGAGTAATCATTCCCCATGGGAGTAGAAATAGATTGGAACAAACATACCAGCACGATAAGAAAATCTACAATTGTTCTAATTTTGGAAGCATGATCATATCGTAAAATCCCCATGGGAGATGTAGTCTTGATTCGGGTAAGGTTTAAACTTGAAATACTTCGGCACATTCTTGATGTTAAACCATTTGTAGGAAAGTGACATGAAGAAATTCGTTAAAACAAATGGTTTTACGAACACATCATCGATGGCTCCGGTGCACATCAATGAGTAATGATATCATAAACTGGAACAGAATGATGAAAGGAATTCAGGGTTGGAACATTTAAAGAGCGATGAAGTTATAATCAGGAAAATAAATCACTTAGTTAATTGTAAAGATTGAGGTTACAGTTGGATTAAGTAGATTCTACAAGAAGAAATACCATCAGACCTATCATAAGTCAAACATGGTTATAACAACTAATATCTTATTTTACAATATAATTATGACCACGTTCATGCGCAACCACTTCAATTGCGCCACATCATATAATTTCACAAGGGTCAACCAATGATACAATACATGGAGGCATTTGTTAACACATAAAAATAATTATCATGTTAGCCAAACTCAGAAAATGGACGATTAAACCATTATGTGAGGGAGCCCTTTAGTCTAGTGAAGGATAGACAATGCTAGAATTGTTGAGCTAGGAACTTGATTCTTTCTAAAGGACATTAACTTAAAACATGGGTCGTATGTAGTATCTCATACGACTTTTAGGATTGTCGGCTGACCCCACCAACCAACACGAGTTTTTCCAGCATGTTTTGTCCTTAATCACACACTTTCCGAGAAACTTCTTAGAAGGTCACGCATCCCAAAATTTCTTCAAGTCAAGCACGCTTAACTCTGAAGTTCTTATTGAATTGTCTACCAAAAAGAAGATGCATTTTGTTGGTATATGTAATACCAAACAACTATAACAAGCCTTTCTTCAATCTTGTGTTCTCATACGTACACGGTCTCATGGTCCCTCTCATTCTAATGTGGATTCAGTTTATGTAGAAGCTGCCAGGAGCTGCTCACTGTCATGCCTTGCGCACCGGTGACCATTCCCCGCCCTCTTCAGCCTCGGGCGTTACATCATCATGGGTTCAAAAATGAGTCAAACCATATGGAGCCTCAACAATGCCGTGACAAACCTATGATCCCTATTATCAACACAAATAACTGCTATGAGGAATAAGGGAGAAAAAACAAATTATCTGAATGGAGGTTTAAGCACCATAGACCACATCATTTGGCTAATAGGTAATAATCACACTATAAACACTATGTTCATACATTGTAATTAACACATTCAATCAATTAAACAAAATTATTTCATCCTTTTATTTCATCAATTACCTTTCCGCATTTGTTTATGTAATTCTTAGTGAAACATAAACCCAAAAATAATTGTACTCAATGCATTACTAAGAAGTTAGAAAACCCACAACTGAGGGAAAATGTCACAAAGTTCTTTCCTAGACGTTAATCGCTTGAAGCAAAGAAAATCTCAATTAGGAAAACTAAGTTGACCTTGACTATTTTCAGCTTCCATCAACACTTATATTAAAGGTCAAAGTCATTTTCAATAGAAATCTTCGTTAAATTTAATGCATCTAATAAATTTTTATACTTACAAATAGGGGATTCATGGTGTGGTCTAATTTGTTTACGAGGCAAGCATTCATCCGATCCAAAAATTAAAATACTCGCGGTTCTGATGTTTCTCAAAAGAAAATCCTATCTGATTTATTGCAATTTAATTTGGATAAGTATTCGATTATCCAATTTACAATTCTAAAATAAATTATATCAACACTAATATCATAATATCCTGATAAACGTATATGTCTGTTGCAAAATTTATCATACAATATATTAAAAATAAATACTCCCTCCAGTCTCAAATATAAGAAAAGATTCATTTTTTAAGTTCATTGAGTAGTTAATGTATCTGGTCTACATTATAAAACAAATACATTAATTATTCAATAAACCTAAAAAAAGAATCTTTTTTTATATTTGAGACCGGAGGAAGTATTATCGAATAGCAATGATTGATTATGTTTGGAATAGCTAAAAAAGAAAAAGATAATTTAAATTAACCTCATAAGTATTATTGTAAAATTTTAAATCAATGAATAGCATATTAACACAATGTCATATAGTAATAAATACATAAATAAATCGATATTAAATTTTATATATGCGATTTACTCTGTTTGTTTTGGTTTTACAAAAGAATCTATAATCTGATCTAAATGATTTTCACACACAAATCCAAGGATATATGGTAATATTCAATTTTGCATACTTTAACAAGTTTTTTTTACAGATTTAAATTTGACTCTTAATGCTTAATAAGTTTTCCCTCATGAATAAGTAAAAAAAGAATGCTATTATTTTGTAAAAAAAAAAAACGAGTACCATATTATTTACCAGGCTAAAGTGCCCCCCCAACTTTCAACAACTTACAATTTTGACCCCTTAAGTACAAAAACTACAATTTTGGACCCCTAAGATTTACCTCCTTTGCAACTTTGATTCTTTTTGTTAATTTTGATCGGTCAACACCTACGTGGCATGCCACGTGTGTAATTAATGAATTAAAAAAAATTAAAAAAACCATATAATCATTTTTTTAATTAAATAAATGAAAAATGAAATTAAAAAAATAAAAAAATCAGGAAAAAAAATTAAAAATACAAGGAGATGAAGAAATTAAAAAAAATGAATAGGGGTAGGAAAAAAATCAGAAAAAAAAAATGTAATTAATTTGTCGCAATCTTAAAGAACGTTTGGTCAAGCTTGTGTGTTCAGATTGTGGGGAACAAAGGCTTTCTTCTTGTTCTTGCTCTGATGAGATCACTTCCAATCGAAATTCATGCTCTGTTGAGGTAGGAAGTGTTGGCAGAGTCTCATTTCTTATTGAGAATGAAAAGAATCAGACAAACCCATGTCAGCATTTGAATTCTAAGGCTAAGATGCAAGATAAAGAAGAAGAAGAGGTTGTGGTGCTTAAGAGAAGCAGTAGCAGTTGTGTTGATATAAAAAGACACGGTGTTTGGAGAATTGGGAAACTATTTAGGAAGAATAAGAAGAACAAGGATTGTGGAAGAAGTGTTGGTGGCTTTGATGAGAAGAATGAGTTGTGGATGGTTGATCATCATGGAGGTGTGTCAAGGTCAAGATCTCTCTATAGTTTCAGAGGTGGAGCTATATTTGGATCTGAAGATGGTGGTGATTCAGTTTTATCAAGTGCTAGAAGCTCTATTTCTGCAGCTAGAAGTTCAGGTGTGAATGGTGGATTGATGTTAGAATCTGGTAGGAGAAGTGATTACAGTGAAGCTGAACCAAGAAGAAGTGATTTCTTCTATGAATATGAAAATGGTAGGAAGAGTGGTGTAATGGAAATTGATGGAAGCTACAATAGGCGTGTGTTTTCACTAAGAGAGTGATTTTAAAGGCATGGATGAGTCTAGTTTTATTGATTTAAAGCTTGATTATTCATCAAAATCAAAGCAGCAGCATGCAGATTTCACCACCAATGCAAAAATGGCAGATACACTCTCAACTTTCGGAAGGGAAAAAAAATAAAAATACAAGGAGACTAATTACATTACTTTCCTGATTTTTTTAATTTCATTTTTCATTTATTTAATTTAAAAAATGATTATATGGTTTTTTATAAAAAAAAATAAAATTTCTAATTACACACGTCGCATGCCACGTATGCATTGACCGGTCAAAATTGACAAAAAGGATCAAAGTTGTAAAGGGGTAAATCTTAGGGCGCCAAAATTGTAGTTTTTGTACTTATGGGGTCAAAATTGCAAGATTTTGATAGTTAGGGGTGAAAAAGTGCCCTTTAGCCTATTTACAAATAGGGCTAATGTCCCGCGAAGAGAAAGATTGAGAGCATGAGACTACATTACTACTAGACAAGGGCTAGTTATCTCCAACACACCAGCTTCTAACAAATATCTGAATTTAAACAGATACATAAAAAAAATTATATCACATTTGAATTTACTAAGTAAACAAGATTCGCTAAAACATATGGACATTGATTTATCTTTTGATAAGAGTGGTGAAATACAACTTCCCACTCCAACTCCAAGAGACATCAAGTCTTCTTACCGAGCAAACTAGGGCCAATGGCCCGAGAAGAGAGAGAGAGAGTGAGAGACTACATTACTACTAGACAAGGAATAGTTATCTCCAACACACCAGCTTCTAACAAATATTTAAATTAAGGCAGACATGTCAACAATTTTTTTTTGGGTTACAAATAGGGGAGCCAATGGCCCGAGAAGAGAAAATGAGAGTGAGAGACTGCATTACTACTAGACAAGGGTGATTATTTCCAACACACCAGCTTCTAACAAATGTATAAATTAAGACAGACACATCAATTTTTTTTTTTTATCACATTTGAATCTACCGAGTAAACAAGATTCGCTAAAACATATGCACATTGAATTATCTTTCGATAAGAGTGATGAAATACAACCCCCACTCCAACGTCAAAAAACGTCAAGTCTTCTTACCGATCAAACTACCACACGGTCTACCTTTCCCACCTTTGGAGAGTATCTACACCACCACTAAAGAATCAATGTGAATCTTCATAGCTGAAAATCCCAACCTTCGAGTATAATTCAACCCCTCAAACACCCCACAATTCTGCCATATACGCGCTACACAAAACGAGTACTATTTTGTATCAAGGAAGAGTGTACTCTTATTTAAATTTAACTTTGGTTTCTTTATAACTTCAACGACTAGTTGCATTTTCTTAGATTAGTTACATTTTTTTAATTACTCGTATATAAAAAGGTAAAAGAGGAATAAGAACACCCATGTATTAAAAACACAACTTGATATTTTAGTTGACAAAATGGGTCCTTGTTTAAAAAAGGAATGATCAACAATTTGTGTGATTCTCATTACTTGCACAAAGAACCAACTAACCAAACTGTCCTTACTCCTTACAAAGAAGACCATGTTGCTTGTCTCATTCTTGTCAAAACCACTTTGTTGGTAGTTTTCACAGACCTATTGTTAATCATTAAATCACCTCTAAAATTATTAATAAATAATTATATTAATCATAAATTTCCTTTTGTCTTTTGTAGCTAACTGCTTACAATATTATCTTTAAAAACGATATTAATAATTAAAAATTAATTAGGTTTGGTGCAAATTGCAAAGAAACCTAGTAATGTCTTTCTGTTGTGGGATTCATCATCTTCATCATGATATCATGTCTTATATGTATGGAATATATAGCTCTCCCTTTCACTAATTAACAATAAATAGCTAATTATCCAAAATCAACATTGATTATCCAAAAATCACCTGAATTAAATCATTATCCAAAATCAAACTTGAAGTGACCTTAAGCATATGTGACAATGACCTTGATCATAAATTACAATTCCATTTCAATTATTATTACATGCTAATTAGCAGTTTAGCACTTGCTTCCTGCTTAATTAGGCTCACTGGCCACTGAGTTGGACTCTAATCACCCAAGTCCCACCCAACCGAATCATTGCCCATAAACCACCATTTCTAATCATAATTAAACAAATTTATATATTAATCAAACAACCACCAAGTGGAATCTGATTAACAATTAATTAATTAACCACAATAATAAAAATAACATTAATTAACTAAAATTACAAATACATAAACAAGAACAATTTTAAACAATCAAAAACCACCACCTGAACCGGATATTGAAATTTCAACCATCGAACCCGGTCTGACTCCAAACAGCATCACGAACCCGGCTCAAATCACGACCCTTCAAAGTTCGACCAACACCTTCGAAAACCGATTTCGCTGCATTCTTACGGCTACGCGCCAAATACTCATGCGGCGGAACCATCTCTGATTCGTCATCATCGTCGAAACTATCGTTGTGTAACGACTCAACCGAGTCAACTCGGAGTATCTTACTCCAATCCGGCACGTTCACCGGCAGCGATGTTGCCATGTGCCGTCCACGTGCTGATGGCGAAGACGCAACGCCGTCGTGTGCACGGAACTGATGCACAATTCTCGCTGTCGCTGCCGTGGAGTTTATCGCCGGATCTTCAAACGCAAGTGATAATCCACCTAATTGACGGTGTTCATCGCTGTTTTGAGTAATCCGACGCCGGTTCCGATACGATGAGCCAGAACCACCGCCGTTGATCTCAACGGTTTCAGCCTTTGGTGATTCCCACTCATCGGAGAAATTCAAGTCAACTTCACCGGAACCGACATCTGTGGACCAGATATCCTCTTCCCGGAGCTCAGAAGGATCGGCTGCAGCGGCGGAGCTTTGGTTGTGAGAGTAACCGTATGTTCCTAAGAAACGTTCACTCCGGCTAGTGGTTAATTTCCGACCTTTCGCCATATACGGCGGCGGAAATAGGTTGCGCCGCCGTGAGAATTGAAATTATGAGATTTTATTAAGTAAAAGAAAAAAAATAAATATTCACAAATTTTTAATATTTTTCTACTACTAATGTTATGAGTCCATTGCTCTTGAGCTTGAGCTGAGGAAAAAATGGCTATAACTTGCTCTCTATATATAATATTGGAATTTCATTTGAATCTGAGTTTGGTGTTCATTTTGTCTGAATTTACTTTGTCCGGTCTATATATATCATCTGCGTGCAACTGTAAAAATTAATCTCTCCATTCCTAAAAGTTTATGTAATTAACAAACACATTTTAAAATCAGATATTAACTTATATTTTGATTAAGTTAACAAGGACTCGTACTATCTCATTCAAGCGCTCTCGATATATTGTACTCGATGGAGAGGTGAACTTGTAGAAATTAAAATACGGGACCGTAAATTTATTTAGGTAATGACGACACATGAGATTAAAAAATGAAATGAAAGTTGATTATAATATAAAGTTTTGTCGTTAATGGCACGTCACACTGGTGGTGTGTGCGGGATAATAACTCGTTAATTTTGAGGCAGATGAATGGAAATGAACCCAAATGAAACATGTGAATCTTAAATGGGATTTTCCATTTTAAGACTTTAATCTCATGTCATGCCTACCACTCAAACACATGACAAGGATTTTGCTACTTTTGTTTTGTTTTTTACTGTGCTGTTAATAGTGCGGGGGCAAAAAATGACAAATCATAATTCTGGTCTTCTACCATCATAAAATATAAATAAAGGAAGAAATAAGTTAAAATTTGGTTTAATTAAATAAACATTATTTTTTACCAGGAGTAAATGAACAATAGTCTTGTGCTAAAAGAAGCAAATTAGTCTTTGGATACCACCCAATTTAGTAATGACATAACAATATAAAAAAAAAACCTTCTCTTTTTCAGTTTCTTCTCATCACCAAAGAGCGGTGATTTATGGCCGTTTTTAACACTAAATCAAGGGAAATATAGTTTCAAATTCCCTAAAAAAAAAAAAAGATTTCACATCAATTTTTTTTGCTCCTACTACTTGGCCACCCATAACCTTGACTGCCTTGTTGTTCAACACCTTAAATATATGACTGGGTTAGGATTCCCTCCTTTAGAATTATTTTTATCTTTATATTTGAAGTTATAAATACACAAAATACATTTTAATAACGTTGTAAAGTAATCAATGATAATGAGATTCACTTAATTGTAGAATCTATTATCTAATTTTTGTATTTATTTCTATTTAAACGAAACTCTACATTTATTTAAGAAAAGATAATGCTAAGCATTGCGAATTTGGTTGATCACAACAACATGAGCCAATAACTTAAGTTACACAACTGAAGACTTAAAAAATTTCACAATGTACTTGACATATTTTTCATAAACAATGATATTTAAATGACTAATTAGATATTTGTAAGTCCTACGTGAGTAATTCTCTCGTGATAAATAATAGTGCTCTTTGAGAAAAGAATAAGATTTTAACTCTACCTTTAAACCAAAAAAAAAGTTCTAACTCTAATGATTTGGAATAAGTGTAGTTATCTCACAAGTATTATTAGTAATTTCTTTTTAAAAGAAGTATTATTAACAATTAATAAGTTAAATTCAAGTGAAATATTGCCGAGGGATAATGTGTCCCCAATATAATTTTTTTAAGTAATCCCGTGTGTGTATCTATATATAACCGTTATTAAAGATTAATTTAGATTATATTTTTGTCACGGACAATTTTGGGTCAAACCCAAATTATCAAAAACTGATTCGAGTGTTTAATCATTTGTTTTTCATAGTCTCATAAGTCAGTTTTATTTTGGATGTAAATCGAATATCCTCCGCGTGTAACTGCAGAGACTAATCTCTCGAGCATTGAGACTTAAATGGACGACAAACTTTTCTTAAGAGTTTTAACGTTGTTGCATGCCTAAGACCATGACCTTGGTTAAGTTAGAAGAGACCTGTGCCATTTCATCTAAGCGCTTTTGGATAAGTGACCCTTATTAATGTTAACAAGAGTTTTATCCAACATCCTCAAAAAAAAATTAACTAACTTTTCCTTTTTTTTTGCTAAGACTTGTCATTTGCATATTTATGTATAAATCTGTAGGGTAATGGGGCAAGTCTTAGGTGGGTTTTGCCTCTCCCATCCCGCAAAAGTTCATACCTACTTGTGTTTTTCGTCATATTTGAAATTTAGGTCTTCGTCTCGCCTATACATATAAAATAATTAGATTTTAAAATTCATAATTATAAATTATTGTAGTTAACAGTTAAAATAAATGGATAAAATATATTTTGTGTTGAGATAAGTTTAAAATGTATAATGCATAAGTAAACATTAAATAAATAAATACTTATATAAACAATTCTTTTACTAACATGGCAGATATCAATTCCGTCCCATTGACTCCGCCCCACTTTGAATATAGGGAATAAACTGAACTCGAACCCAATCAAAGAAGAAATTCTCCCTTAAAGTTGTGGCGGGTTCAAATGGGTAATTGAATGTGTGAATTATGTTGTCATACCTCCTATGTTTAATACAAATATTAATTTAGTCTTAAAAAATGTGTGATATCATTGTAGTACTATACTTGAAATATATGAGTGGCATGGATTAAAAAATCATCCAAATAGGGCGGGAATTATTACAATTTTATAATGTATGATGATGATGATATGATGAAGAAAGAGTTAGATTATAATTTTAATTTAAAGTATGATAAATTTTAATTAACTCCAGCAAACAAATGAGGAGTTAGAGTTAGATTATATGTTTGTACAAAAACAAAAGAAATTACATTACATATAGGTCAAAAAGAAGAAAGAATTACATTACATATAAGTCATAATAAAGTAAGAACATCAAATCCAAAGAAACGTCTATCAGAATTATTTTGTATATTTACGCCAATAACATTTATCATAGTATAAGTATTCTACGAACATCCAATCCACTATGAAGACTTCTTCTCATAGTAGAAGAAACCTATCTTTTATATATTTTTGATAGAAAATAAATTGAAGTTGAGAGGATAATGACTCAATCTAAAGCTCAAAAGATCTTAAAGTTAGGGTTCAACAAACAATCACAAAGAAGTTTATATATACCTTCTATAAAGCGTTCTAGCAGGAGTTAAACCTAAAATCTCTGAGTACAAGACCTGTCATTTTACCTCTTGTTAGATTAAAACACAGAGTCAACAAGGATTTTTTTTATTTTTAAAAACTTCTATTATGATACGGTGTATAAAAATATTGTATGAAATACTTAAAATTATTAGGATAGCTTATATCTTAACATGCAACTTATACGTGACTATAACTATTATAATAAGATAAGAATCCTTCAAAAAAATTATTATAATAAGAAAACTACATATAAATTATTTGAGTAAGTTCGTTGCTAAAGAAAATTAGAGTGCAAACATGAATTAGAGACGTATGCCAACTTTGTCGTTTTACAAGTACACGTATGTCAACTTAAGTACCATTTCTTCTTTGATATGTAGTATGTACCATTATATTTATAGACGTATTCTTTCTTTATCAGCGCCACGTCGGAAAACAATGACAGGTTGTAATTTTTTATTTTGTATAAAATTCGATAAGAAAGCTTGGGAAGAAATCTAAATCGGATTGAAGTCACACATTCATGAAGTCATGATTGGTATATATTTGTTTGATTGAGATTACACATTTTAGTTTTTTTTTTTGTTTAAATCTAAAACCCAACCTTAAAAATAGTACTATAAATGTTTGATCTCAATTCAACTATCATTGATGTAGTGAATGCATGAATTCGAGTTTTAAGAGAATCTAATAACGATGTTTGATCTCAATTCAACTATCATTGATGAAGTAAATGCATGAATTCGAGTTTTAAGAGAGCTTTTTTTTAAGGAAGTTTGAAGAGAACCTAGTAACGATGTTTGATCTCAATTCAACTATTATTGATGTAAAAATGCGTGAATTCAAGTTTTAAACGAACCTGATAACGATTTAGATGACATGACAATTATAATTATGCTTTGAATCATTAGTGTTAATTAATCCCATTTTATTGTGAGGTAATGCAATGGGATGAAGTTAGAAACCCATTGTCTTCTATCTTGATATTTGAGTTAACAAGAGATTTGATGTTGAAGTATAAACTAAAATAAAAATTAAGAGTTTTTCTAATGAGATTTTTACATAAGAAAAGCTAAGTCATCTCATTAAAAAAATAGTTAAACATAAAAAATATATTAAGACATCATAAAAAATATGAGAGTAGTTATAGATGTGACCACTGCTAAACAATGAGCAATCTCAAAAGCTGTGTTTAGGAAATTTGAGATTTAACTAAGACATAATTTATCAGAGATACAATATTATATAAGCAAAATTATATTTTTAATCTCTTAACTTAATTTCAAGTAAGAGTTTAATCATTTATCTTTTTTTTTCATTTCAATTTTGTCCTTTTTGACCATATAGATTTTCAAGCTTAAAATTCACGTTTTCATTTTCTTATGGTCTTTCTTAACTTAATTTTAAAGCTTGAAAATCCATATAGAAAAGAACAAAATTAAAATGAAAAAAAGATAAAAGACTAAATAGTTAAGTTAAGACACTAAAAATATAATTTTGCCTATTATATAAGCCCAACGAGATTTTCAATTTTAATAGAGAATAAATAAGCTGACTAATTTTCGAAAAGAGTCATATGCTATTCCTAGCGAGAGAGAATATAGTGAATCCGATCACGAATATTTTGAACCATTAGATTTTCTTTTCAATGGAATACCTTTGTGTCTGATTATGAAAAATTAATGTGCAGTTTTTTTTTAGGAAATGATGCAGTTATAATTGCTCTCTCGTGAGGTTGTCGTGTAGAAGTCTCTCGTGATACATAACATATTTCTTTCGGAGACACTCAAAACTAGTGGTGTTCGTGGTTCGGTTTGGATCGATTTTGAGGCGAAATGTGATCCGAAATACAAATCACATGCGGTTCGATTTAGTTTGGATGACTATTCTAAAAAAATCAGAACCGATCTGATCCAAATATATGTGGTTTAATTTGGATCGGTTTTTGAATATCCAAAATGCAAAATATAAATGTTTTTATTTACTTTTTTTAAGAATATAATTTTTTTATTAACGTTAATATTACACAAACACGGTAAAATAATTGGTTTCAGGCAAAATATATTAAAATATTAAAACTATAGTATGTAAATCATCAATTATTTTTTAAACATACGAAGTCATAATAATATAGATTAAATTAGTGTAATATATAAGATTAAAAACCATCAAGCAACATAATAATTCAATATATAATGCTAATAAAAGAATAAATAAGTATTAATATTTACTTTTTTGCGGTTCGGTTCGGTTTGATTTGGTTTTGAAAAAGTGATCCGAAATCCGATCTAATCCTAGCGGTTTATACAAAACAACATCCAAACACATAAAAAAATATTCGATTTTTTGCGGTTTTCGGTTATTTTGGATCAGTTTGCGGTTTTATTTTGGATCGGTTTGGATTTGAACACCCCTACTCAAAACAATGTATTATTTTTTTATTAAGTATTTTCAATAATATCCCATCTATTTTTAAAATTGAAAACACTGAAAACAATGCATTAATTTCACTTGAGGATTTCTCATAGTGTGTCAAAACTCTATGCATGCAATTAACATCCTAAGTATTAGCTCTGGAAAAAAAAAGTGCAAGAAAATAAAATATGTGATAGGGAAGGAACCCCTTTTTCACACCCTCAACACAAATATCTCCTTTAAGCTTAGAGCGTGTTTGGATGGAGTAATTGAGAAATTTTGAATTTTAGGTAATTCAAATGATTCAATTAAATTGCTTTCATTCCTAAATATTATTGTTTGGATGGAGAAATAAAAAAAATATATTGTCAGAATTTTTGGGCACCTTTTTTAAATTGTAATTTTTTGGGCCAAATTTGAAAAGTGAGATTAGGGGTCAATTTGCAAATTTCAAAAAATTTGAGGGGTCAAATTATAATTTTTGAAAAATTTGAGGGGTCAATTTGCAATTTTTTATAAATTTATTGGGGTCAAATTGGAAAATTTGGCGACCAAAATTGAAAAATTATAACAATGAATAATTTTGAAATTCTTAACTTTTAGATGTCATTTGAAATTCTTTAAATTTAACTTGAACAAAATACTTCATAAATTTCCATCATTTTGAAAATTCTTCAAATTATTATCCAAACAATGTAATTCATATCAAAGTATTTGAATTCCGTCAAAACACCACATTCCCTCAAAATATTCCCTCATCCAAACACACTCTTAGCTTTCTGAATAAGAAATGAGGATCCTTCCACATGGATGATGGAAAAATAAAGATTTAAAGGATCTCCATCATCTACTGCAAAAACCCATTTTCTCTAAGATACCATGAAGATAACCCGAGTCCACTATATGATAGAATTTGCTAATATCAATTTTCAGCACTACTTCCCCCCTTTTTATCGCTGGTTTTACATTTCATTTGGTGAATAGTTTACATGGCAACCATAACATTATCTAAAATGCTTCTATTTTAAGTAAAATCATATTGTTAAGTCGAAATGTATGTGGAAGTTAAAACGTCTGACTCTAGATAAAATTTTGCACATTGTGTTATAGAGAGTGTTAAGTTTTATATCCAACATATAGAAGTAGGGTTGTTTTTTTCAGGATGAGAACAATATTTGTAGTATTCAGTTGATGGAGATCGTATCTTGGTTGAACTAATCCATAGAAGAAGCAAATATTTCATTTCTCCAAATATGGCAAAATCTTTTATTGAAAGCTAGATTTAAACCATCAAGTCTTGGTGCCTAATATAAATGCATATGATCAAAGAAAATCTTAAAGAGCACCGCTATGCAGTACGAGATACTTAATCATAGAATTTGACGAAACAGCAACAACATTAACAATTCAAGGGTAAGCTGATCATATAGAAATAAATTAAGGATAAAACTGTAATAACAAATCAACATCAAGTTCATCCGTTGTTTTTCGTATAAATAGATTCCGTACTAACTAGCATTTCCGAATCTTAAAATTGAGGCGTAATGCTTGTTACAACGAATTAAAATTTCACGAAGCATAGCGACATGTGTATTCTACAAAGTCATTATTTGTTGACTTTTCCATGTTTCCATTAGTTGAATTTGGTTTCGTGATGCATTTGTGGAAATTATTTTACTGTATATAGCATGGTCCTTGAACTGATTATCTTCTTGAGTAACATAATTTCATCATTGTGTTGTTAGTTATGTTTGATTCATACATTGTAATTGAAAAAATAACTTTACTTTGCATTTTTTTAATTATTAAAACATAGAGTACAAGGAGTACTCTAACCTAATACATTATAAGACAATGTTAAGAGTATATAGATTTTAGATATTTCATCCCAGCCCCAAAATACATTTTTTTTATCTTAGCCACAATATAATTAAGAGTAAATTACACTCCCCTTCCCTCAAAGATGCTTGAATTACATTTCCCTCCCCTCTTATGTTAAAATATACACTCCTCTCTCTTGAAAAATAAAATTTATACTCTCCTCCATTATAAGATGCTTGAATTACAACCTCCTCCTTTAATAATTAAATATGCACTACACTTTAATCTTTTTTAACATAAATAAATATTTTTATGATATATATTAATTTTGAACCACCATTTAAGAAAAATTAATTTATTTCTCTATAATTTAAATGTCAGTGATAATTAAATTTAAATATTTTGCTACTGATTTTATAATTTATAGTATAAAATTAACTTTTTTCCCTAAAAAAAAAGTATAAAATTAACTCTTAAATTGTCTTTAGTAATTTTTCACATTTTTTAATTTTATTTTGGGTTGTTTCATATTTTATAATAGGGTTTAAAACTACATGTTAATGAAATTGTGAATAAAAAATAGCGAAAAATATGTATTCAATTTTTATTATATTAAAATAGACCCACAATACTATTTTTTCGAAGTGTGTTAAATTATTAGAAATAAAAAAATTAATATTGAGGGACTAAAGTTTAGATTTTAACATAAGAGAGGAAGAGAATGTAATTCAAGTTTCTCTTAGGGGACGAGAATGAAAAAATTTCTAATAAGTTTTGAATAAGAGGTGAGAGGCGTGTATATTTTAACATAAGAGGAGAGGATATTGTAATTCAAACATCTTTGAAGAGAGAGGAGTGTAATTAACTCTATAATTAAATGATTTGCGGACCCCTTGAAAATTATTTTTATACGCATGCCCCACAAATACAAAACAACAATACTCCAAATAAAATAGATCATCACTTTGTAACTCTTCTTACCTAAAGACCATGATGTAGAAAGTTAATATTTGCATCCATACCCCCACACTCTGAATACACCAAACATGAATAGAAGAAATGACTGGCCAATTCTTCTTGTAAAAATAAAAAAAACATTTCTAGAGCAATTATTCCAAGTAATAATGCCTGCCTCAGAAAATCATCCCTAGTAGGTAATAGATCCAATAACAACTTCCAAACAAAAACAATCATTTTGAATGAAATTGTTGTTTGTCAATTCCTTTGCAATGAGAAGTGCATGTTTGGTTCATGCGTTTTGGAGAAGAGGGTAGGGGATGTTTGGTTCATGCATTTTGGAGAAGAGGGTAGGGAGTATTTTAATTTTTATGTGTTTGATTCAATTTTTAGAAGAAGAAGGAAATGAAAAAGGAGGTGAGCCAAATCCCTCATAACATAATTTTCTGCTTCTCCTTAAACTGGGATTTTTTTAGAGACGAAGGGAAGGAATATGTAACATTTTAATTTTTAATACATTGACAAAATTATCTCTCTTTTTTATTTTTTGTTCTCTCTTAATTAAAATCTCTCTTCTCTCCTCCATTCCGTTGAACTAAACAAACCCTAAGATAGGATCACCACTATCGAACCTAAGCTGAAGTAAGAACCAAAGATATGCCGATGTGACCGAAAACGTACGTGAAGGATTTCCTTTCCATAACCATGAATCTAGTGTGACGGGGCTATCTCCTCTAATAATCATATTAATAACAATTGATTCAAAGAAACCCCCCCTTAGGTTTCAAAAATTGCCTAGATCATGATTAATCCTGGCTTCTACGGTCACTCAATATCAAACTGGCATAGACACTTGAACTCGCAAATTTCTAAGGTAGGTACGAACCCCTTATAATAAACAAATTGGTTTTATACCGAGTTGATTTTTGAAATATGCAAAAACATCAAAATTATTTGCAATGATGCTTTATGAAAAATACATAATTTGTTTATTCTATTTCCATTTTATATTTTTACATCCCTAAAAAAAAAACTTTTATATTTTTAGATCTTCAGTTTTTCTACACACATTCTATTCAACACCTCATTTTTTCTTTACCTCCATCTTTTTATTATATCTATCGTATCGCTTTCTCTACTTCTACCTCTCTTGATGTAGAATGAATAAATGATGTACACAAATAATTTTCCTTGTTTATTATTTCTTGCACACTAGCCAAAAAAAATTTCAAAATGACGGAGTGGCTGAATCATATAATAATTTTATGAAAAGTTTGTCTTAATAATTCCTAGCACAGAAACCTTTTATTGTTGTCAGGATCAGGAAGGACAAAAACCTTTGGCAGAACAAAGCATGCACTATATAGGAGCAGGACCATGGTAGTTATGTTAAGAGTGTGTGACTTCAGGTGTTCCCACTTCCTTGGTTGTGCTATCAGGTCGGAGGTACTGTAATTATGATATTTCAGAAAGAAAAATACAACTCAAATTTTATCAATCGAATGGATTTAATTAACAAACATTGCTATATGGTAATTTTATTTTATTTCATATTTTTGAAGTATTGTATGGAAAATAAAAAAGAATGTAATTGTTTTATAATTAGATTAATTATTAATAAAAATACAGAAAATATTTTGAAGAACCAAACATATCTTTAGCCTTTCTAGCAACTATTCATAAAAAAGAAAATGTCTTTCTAGCAACTTTTTCTTCCTTAACCCTATTATTTGATTTTTTTTTATTTTAGAGAGAAACCCTGTTATTTGATTATTGAGTTTATGAGTTCTGACAAATTTATATGGACCTTAAATTGTGGAGTAGGCAGTAAAGTGGGTCACACACACTCAACTCTAACCGTGACAGGTGGCCCCGTCGAAAGTGGTTGCATTTGGCAGAATGGGACCTATTGTATTAAACAAGCATCTTAATTCCCATACTGTTTTTCTATACTCAATAGAGTTTCCCATTCATTTCAGGTAAATTATACAAGTGGATTGTACCAAAGAAAGTTTTACAAGTGGATTGATTTACGAAAATGGTTTCAAATATTAACGATGACAATGACAGTTCTCCAAAATTAGAAGTGTATGATCATTTTTGTTCTCATCATTGAGATGATGACCCAATAATTTATAATATACATCCTAAATTGTATTAAATTTAATTTTTGGATCTTGCTAACCATTGCCCAGAAATGGTTAAGGAATCTAAAAATGAAAAGTTTTTCTTGAAAATATAAGTTTTGACTTTTGATTTAGTAATAGTTACACTACTTTTAATAAACAAAGTTCATTGTTTTGGTACCTTAACCATTGAGCAATGTTTAGCATTCTCCTTAATTTTTTCAGGGGTAAAATATATTTTATTATTTATATTATGAATATATACTTTTTATGCGATGAATTAATCTAAATCTATTATTGATTTCATGTTACTCGGAACGGTGCGTAGAAAATTATTTGAAGCTATGTAGTTGTTCTTTTTTTTAATCAAATTTGTGTTTAATCGGTATAAAAAAAACTTTGTGTTTAATGTTTATTACAACTTAAATTGTAGGTTTATATATTATAGTTTAAGTTTATTTTAGTGATCTACCCGAGGTAGTTTTTCAAGCTCCGCCACTGTGTGTTCTTACTATCTCTTTTTTAATTGTTTTGATATTCGTGTGAATACCTATATTTCTTTGTATATTTTTTGTTGTCCTATAAATTGTTTAAAAAATGGTTGTTCAAATAACATATTTTCTACAAAATCATTTCATTTAATTCAAATTTTGTCAGTTCAGAACGAAAAACATGATTTTTTATTTTCTTAAAGTTATAATAAAATTTCATTTAGTAACATAATAATTTATGTTTTGATATGATCAAAAAGATGCTGAAAAAATATATTCATGGATGGGGTACTCATATAGTCATATTCTGTTAATTGGGACATCATTTGGTACCTACAAACAGGAGCAAACTTATACATTCCCCAAGACCAACTTCATCAGTTTTCTTGCATCATGCAAAAACATGCACAAAATCACTGTAATTTTATCAAATTCACCATTAATTCAAATATTTACCTAATATTGTCTCAAAATTATCATACTTCGTACTTGGTTTACACTATACAAGCATTTGTTATTGTAGCAAATTAGGTTTTGACGGCTCATAATGGCATGGCCTACCTTGTTAAAATAATCCCACATCTTAGGACACCCTTTGTTTCTTAGTGAAAACATAGAATCAAATTGCAAGTGGAATGGTTATAAACAGAACAGTCCCAAAGACTTGACCCACCATTTATGTCTTCTTTAGAATAAAAAAAATAAAATAGTTGCGTCAGCCATTATGATATTTGCAATCATAGTATTATTCTCTTTCTTATGAATATTTTCTCTGGTTCTATTACATATTACATATCTAAAGTACGAATTAAATACATGTTTTTTGATATTATGTATATTATATAGTTAGGTGAAGTATTTTAATTTGCAGAATAGGAACCGGAATCTCATGTGTTGTTTGAGGCACCGCCTACAAGAGAAATTAAAAATATGCAACAAAAATTATGATTTTCTTCCATGTGATATCATATCATGCTTTCTAGATGAGTTGGATATACTTGTTTGTGACAAACTGACAAATTAATAATAAATGTACCATGGAATTATTTTCGTACTAAACTATTTTTCTGATATTACAATATTTTATGCGAATCAAATTGGATCCACAGTATCACCATGCAACTTGAATAATGATTGTACTAACAAAGTTGTGGTATGGTATCTATTGGAATTTTTTAAAGTGATAAAATGAAGAAGGACCACCTGTATGGTTTGATTAGTAGCATTAGGGTTGTACATTATACAATTTTTTTTGAGAGTGCATTATGCAATTTTTTTTACCATATAAAGAAAAGGACAATGTATCTTCTAGAAAATTATTTCGAATTCCTGTTTTTCCCAAAGGACAATAAGCAACAGTATTTTGTATTGTATTGTATTGTATTGTTTTTTTTTTTTGTTTATTATAAAAGTGAAAAATAGAAAAATTGTTGAGATATATAGAATAGAAGTAAGGAAAATTCTTAAACCGGAAACCTTGCTTAACTATACACTTTGTTTGCTAAACAAAATTTCTGAAATATATTATTTTCTTATACTATATAAGAGAGTCAGGTTACTCAATTAAGACTTATCTTCGAGTGGCATATATTTATGGCAATGCAGCACACCACATGCCTATAAAGTGCTTGGAAAGCAATGGCTCCCTAATGACACTTGTGATTGAAAATAATTTTCTTAACATATGAATCTTAGATGTCATTGTCATAAAGAAGTTGCATATTAAACAAAAGTGAACAAAAGGGTTGCTTTAGACCTCCAAATTCCCCAATGCATGGAATTTTCAGCTATCTATTATAACGACCGTTAAAAATCTAATGCTACTTTGGTATATGGAATCCACAATTCTTGTCCTTCTCATGCCTCTAGCTACATGGAGACTCTATCTCTTTCTCTCTTTGATTCCATATTCTTTTGTTTTTTCTTGACCATTGATTTTATTCTCATTGAAAATATGAAGTGTTCGTTTCGACTCACGATGACATTAACATAATCATGGTGAACTGTCGTAATTTTAACAAAAACTACAATTTAAAACTTTAACAAAATCACGGTGTCGTGATGATTTTACTATCATCTAAATATATATGAAATTGGATCAATATATAACATCTCATCTTTTGATTTCAAAATTTTTTATTTTTTTTAATGGGCCATCTTTCCTTATCAAACAAGGCTAGCTAGATGAGTCCTTATCATTGGAGTCCACCACGTACAACGATTGTATGCTAATTTTGTGAACAAAATTCAATGGTAGTTGTAGCCTATGCAGGTGATTATATCATATTTACGTTTGTCTCAAGATAGGTAACTCTCAATCAGCCTCTTTTTTGAATTGTTATTTTCAGCTGAGGGAAATTGAGACAACCATGAGTCCATGACATGGTGTCTTTATTCATGTCTTGTGCCTATCCATGTACAAGTTGATCATTTTGTTCACTAATTAGAAGGACATCCAAATTTTTAATTCAATTTCAACTAATATACCTAAGACTTCAATACCCATACCTAAGTTTCATAGGTTTGCTTCAACTAGCCCGATTATAGTTGATTTTTACCCCATGCAAGGTATTTTCCTTTTAGCCAGTTGTGGATGAGGGATTCGAAACCCCCAACACCGTGGTTTGTAGCCACGTGCTCTACCTAAGTCTTTTTTACGTGTGTCAGAGTATCGAACCTAAATCATCAAAGTTGAATAACAAATATTCAACTGAATGATAATAAGGAAACCAACTCATCTACCAAAGTTTAATGCAAGTGGTTGGTGTGTAAGGTGTGCACATGTCGATCCCTACTTAAAATAAAAATAAAATTCAGCCCTTCAAATGATTTGTTTTTTGGAAGAAAAAAAAAAGAATATTAGTACTATTTTTTTGAGTAAATGAATATTATCACTTTAATTAGTCTCTGAATCATCATGAAAAATATACCGTGGAAGTGGACTCACCCAATTTCTAATTTTTTTTTTGAAGGAGCAAAAAAATTTAGTCCTCAAGCCAAAAGAAATGGAAAACAATTTCTAAGTCCTACTCTCAACAAATCAACAGAGATATGATTAACAGACCTAATTCTCTTAAAAAAAGCATTTTCCTTCACCAGATAAATAAAAGATACCTTGCAAAATTATAATATTTTGTCTTCTTACCATTAAGAAATGCAACCTCAGAGATAGCTAAGCTACACCACTCTGCACTCTACATAATAAAAAATCAAATCAAGGGCTATTAATTAATTATACCCCCCAAATCATTTCCACTTATTTAACTAGTTAAGAGAGATTCCCTTCCCATCAATTATTTGCTCGGCAATATAATTTCCCCTACAACCAATTCATCACAAACCATGTAATAAAATATTCACTCCAATCTTTCCCTTCAAAATTCTAAGGGGTATAATCAAACTTTTTTCCTACACCTCAATCATTCATGAAAATCAAGACATAGACTCATAAAATTAATTTAAACGGAAATCTCTGGCCAAGATAACTTGGAACTAAGGAAATGGATTTTGTGTTTACCTCTTAAAACGGTGTTTTATCAAAATAACTACATATTTATCACTCTGGGTAGTCTAGCTAGCACAAAACAAAACACGGTGCTATTCATCCCATTTGTGAATGCATTTCTTCTCTCCCTAAAGTTTATAGCTAGCTATTAAATTTTAGATAAAAATCTCAAACAAGTTACTTTGTTCAAAAGCCATCATTATAATAGCTTAGCCACACTTCAACACTCCATTATTACTTGTTTAAGATAATAGAAAAATTACCCTCATGATCTCTTAACTTAATTTAACTTAATTTCATGTAATTTAACTTTATTGCCGCGTGAATTTGACCGGTCTTCAAATCAATGATCCTTCATCGATGTTTGCATAACCACGAGTGTAATTACGCCAAGATAAAGCCAAATTCACATCATTTTGAAACCAATGTTTTGAAAACCATCTTGTACTAGTAGCTAGTAGTATTAAATATGCACATGTAGGCGTGTGTGAGGCACAGAAGAATGGTTACCCACTGACCCATAGTTGAATCAAGGACACTGGTAGTTTCAACTTTCATGGTATCAAATAACTGTTTCTGAAAATTATGTTCACTATTGTTTGGTACAATATCACTTTCAATATATCATATAACATTATAATACTTCATGTAGATGTGTCAGTTAATAGTTGCTAGTTTAATTTGCTGCGATGGATTACACAAAGCTAAACAGTTTACAGGCCTTCATGCAAGGAGCATGCAGAATATTATAGAAATGCTGTTGAAAACTAAAAAAAAATGGATCAGATACCCAAAATTATATCTTAATAATGTCAAAAAATAAAACAATATCTCAAAGTTTCTAGTGAATTTGTCAATAACTAACGCATATTACTCAACATATTTTCAGCTCATACATCCTAAAACTCCCGGCAAGTTCATATTGTATTCGAAAAGCCTCTCACTCCTCTGAACCAAAGATTGACTTAAACGTTTGAGTGTTTGCATGGTTGCATATTCCTCCTTTTGAGGTCATTACACTTTTATCAACTCCACTTATAGGTCCAGATCCACTTCATATCAATTATCAAATGTGTTTTTAAATGATTACTTGGTGTATTAATAAATCAAAAGTTAATTTAGTGCTACCAATATTTTAGAATATTAAAACATATTCAACTAAATAAATTAATTTCTGTTTTCATAGCACTCCCTAGGGCTAGGGCTAGAGAGTCCCACTTACTTACTAGCTACCCATTTCATGATGCTGAAAGCCAAGACTTTGTGGATATGGTGCTCGTGGGCAAGTGAATTTTCTAGATCAATCAAATAGGGTTTTGGATACAATCATGACGTAAAGCACTTTGATTTTTCTAATGCTTGGCTAAAATGAGTGAAAAATGAATGATGTGCTTGGCATCTTGTTGTGAATAAGTGTCACAATAAATCAGTGTCACTAAAAGGTCCCATGACATATCAAATCAGTGTTTTAATTGGCTATTTGTTGTGTAGAGAAGTACAAGTTAAATGGCTTTAATTATGATGGGTATGGTCCCCTCATGAACACTACAATAATTTTGGTTTTTACCGGCGGAAATAATCTCTCAATAATGCCAAAAATCCCTCAGTAATATGTATTACTGGCGGATTATTGACGAAATGAGTTCATTAGTAATATGAGCGTCAGGAATGTTACTGGCGGAATTTTCCCTCAGTAAAGGAGAGGTAGTTCTGACAAAGCATTACT
>Ga0315915_1001088_pt1 | contig 31803 bp, 15 predicted proteins | sample MpolbnodulesMG_FD_207738 | JGI IMG/M metagenome (GOLD analysis project Ga0315915, IMG submission 207738) | Medicago polymorpha root nodule microbial communities from Los Angeles, California, United States - branched nodules | ecosystem: Host-associated > Plants > Roots > Nodule | place: USA... | reverse complement strand
CTCATTTTTTCCAATCCATTTGCCAATTCATTTTACGTTTCATTAAAATGAAAGAAAAACTGAAATCCCCCACAATAAGAATGCCAAAACAATGTCCATTAATTAAATACATTAGAAAATTAATTGAAACAACTCCTAATTAATGTTCTCTCAAAAAAAAAAAAAACTCCTAATTAATGTGCATTAAACAATGTTGAACCCACAAAGAGGATTAAAAAAAGAAAAATCACCACCCACTCATTGCCAGTAAGATTGAATGCAAAAGTGTTGTCAAGTTGATCTTCAGCTTCATCATCATCAGAATTTTTTGGTGGATTTTTTGGTAGCTGAGTAATATTCGTATGTGGACCAGTCCCCAATCCTCCTCCGCCTGTGCTACCTGGTGGTTTCTTTCCAACAACTTTTGTTTTGTTTTTGTTGTTGTTAGCACATTTTCTGAAGAGAAATTAACAACAAATATTGTTATATTCATGATTCATGTATATTGTCCAATGATAGTTTATTATAAGTTTATACCATACAAAAAAATTGCTATTTAACTACCGATTTATAAAATCTATTGATCTAGATATATACTTACATGGTAATTGTCATAGATTTTTTAGACGCATATTTGAGGGTGGGCAGCACTGGCATGTGGGTGAAGCTACCTGCTGCAAGAGCCATTTCAAATAATACAAATTATATATCAAACTTGATTTTCTCCCCAAATTATCATGCACAAAGAAGCTTTGCTTGCAGTTGCAAAAGTTAGTGTGCTTGTTCAATTGTGTCTTGGTGGTTAGTTGAATCACTTGAATATTGGATTTATAGAGAAAGAACCATGTTACAGCTATGAGAATCTCTACAACTATTGATGAAAAGTACTAAAACACGTAATTAGGGTTTGAATGTCAACTTTGAACTCTTCGATGGTCAACCTATGTGCTTGACTGAGGATAAAAATCATTGACTAATTATTTTTATTTTAACTCGTATAATTTATTTTCTCCTAATAGAAAAAACAGTATAACTTGTTTCTTGTCACAACTCACAAATGGGGTCCAGAAATCGGATTGCGCGGTTGGCAGTCAGAGATTCTATGGTCTAGATTTGAATTAATAATTAACTTTTTATTTTACTAAAAATTGATGCCCCTGCAAAAACAAAATTTTATATTTGGATCGTTCGACCTCCATCCAATAAATTATAAATATATTACCTATGTGAATACGTTAAATTTATTACCACCGACAATCTGGATCCGTGATATTTGTTGAGATGTTAAAGGAGTGTTTATAAAGAGATTCAAGACTTGCGTAAAAAAAAATAAAAAAAAAAGACATTCCAAGATTCAAACTCTATTTTAATCGGTTAATCATTCCCAATCCAATTAGACATTAGCAGTTTATCTATAAAAATAATATTATAATGTATAACTTATATGCATAGTCCTCCTAAAAAAAACTTATACGCATAGTCAACTATGATTCCAAATTCGTCGGAGAGGAACTCGGTTGGAATTCAAACAGATGTGTGTTCACACAAACAACTTGTTTCATGATCTCTAAAACAATATTATAATAACTTCAACTTCACTTAATTAATTAGTTATTCACATTCACTTAGAGCTCTTTGTATATTATATTTTATTTTTATTAAAAGAAATGGTATTCATTCATTCAAATTAGTAAAATATATTAGAAATGAATACAAATTCAACATCGTTGAAAACGAAAAACGATGAATATAAGAATCAACTCACAGTGTGCAAGTTGAAAATATAAAATGGAAAATGTATGCAATTAATGTCTAATTATTGATTGAATTTGTAATTGATCGATGTTTATATGTTAATTTAAACCAAGTGAACAACGCATCAATGCAGAAAATCAAACAACACGGCACCACAACAACGAACAAAACAACATTGTACTGAGATGACGAAACCACGTAAAAAAACAAACAAAAACCTGATATGTATGGAAATCACTCAGTTAGATTAAAAGAAATTAAAAAATATGCACATGTTGATTACAAGCCAAAAATGACGTTAAATTACCACATTTTCGATGAATGAAGTGGAAGAAAAGAGAACTTACGAAGGATTTAGAGTTTATCTTTTTTATATATAAAAAGTATACTATAATATTACATGCACATAATTCAGCAATGAGCATGCAACAATGTTAAAACTAGTAGGGAGAGTTTACTGTCTATTTGGATCTCACAATGCTCAAGAGATTAGTATCAACAATTATGCGCCGAAATATCCGGTTTACAACAAAAAAAAATACATGTAAACAAATCTCACCGGTTATTATGTGAAGTTGAGAAAAAAAAACAAAAAAGGAAGTTGAATTGTGTTTTCTTTTTCAAAACTTTTTATAAGTGTTTGGTAAAATAGTTCAGAGTCCGAAGCAGAAATAGTGTTCAGTTCAGAGTCTGAAACAAAGTTTAAGTGCAGCAGATAAAACCCAACACACACAAACACAAAGAGAGAGAACCTAATTAAAACCTAATTAAACTGTGTTACATCAACAACTACCTTAATTGCACTCACATACTACATTCAACACTAGACACACACACACTACCTTCAACACTAAAGACACACTACCTTCAACACCAAACACATACTTTCTTCAATGTTATACACTAAACACATAATTTTCCAACATCAAATCTCACTTAATAAACATTGACAACATCAGTGACATAAACACCAAGTTCAACCCAAAACTAACAGTGGCAAAAGCTATAGTAATCTTGCAACATTTCCTACTGCTACACAACTCATTCTTTTTACAACAAATTTCATGCTTCAGCTTGCCATTTTTCTTCTTCTTCTTTGCAACTTCACATCACAGTCATCAACATCTTCATTGTCTACCCATTGGAAATGGTTGCAGCCATTATCAATTCGGTTCCTCCAATTTCTACAGCCCCAAAACTTTTCACCATAGTTAGGGTTACTTTCATCAGTGATAGTTCTCAAAACCAAAAACTCACCACATGAACATTTTCGAATTCATCTTCTAACCCCAAAACCCATAGATCCGGATAATCCCCTTTCACTTTTCAACCCGAATTTGTTGCTCCTTCTCCGATTAAAGTGAGATGCTGCACTTGACATGGTGATTGTATGAACTGAATACAATGAAGAGAAGAGGAAATTCGATTGGAACCCACAAATTGAATAAGAGGGATGAAGATGAAGAACAAACCCTAAATTTTTTTAGGGAATACATGAACACAAATGAAAATCTGGAAAAATAGAAGCCTTATATACTACTAACTCACTAATTAGCCAAATCAGCCCTCAATTGCCACCTATTCCCTCACTTAACGTTTTTTGAATTTTTTTAACAGAATGGACCAAAACAAGTAACGGAGATAAAGATAAAGTACTCAAACGGTCTTTTTTTTAGTTAAGAGACCAAAGTGATACCAAATAAATACTTAAGTGACCAAAATCGCATTTAAGCCTAAACAAAACTATTATTCAAGGTACTACAAAAAGTATTTCAACTTGATACAAGGGAACAACTTCCCTTTTTTTAATATATATTTTATAAACAAAACTATTTATTCAAGGAACTACAATTTATATTGGAGATGTAAGGGAATAACTTATGAAACAATACAATTTATTATACTCTCTAGAATTCATTTTGGACTTATACAGAAATCACAATCACAATAAACGGAGAGAAGCAAATTTTCTCTATAGGTCCCTTAAAATGCTCAAAGACCTCTCAAGTTCTCTAAAATGCCCCTGCTTTATAGCATCGAGTCCTAACTCTTGATCGATGTGGTTTGGGGATTAGACACTGATCCTCTCAAGGGTTTTGATCTGATCCAAGATCAGTTGCTAGGGTACAATGTGGTTGGTGCACAAAATTGCAAAAATTGCGAAGTTAGAGAGTCCAGAATTGCATAATTACACAATTTCACACCATGCATAAATTACATATCATGCATCATTCAAAGTATTGAATTCAAACTGCAACAGTCAATAAACCATAATGATGACAAAAATCACATATGAAACAGGACATGTTCAATGTTGTAGTATTAAAATACCAATATATAGTCCCCCGTGAGTAACTCAGATGGCAGGGACATTGTATATTATATGCAAGGGATGGGTTCGAACACTGGACACCGCACTTCTCCATCTCCATATTTATTAAAATGTGTGAACTTTAGCTATTAGGCTATTTGACAAAAAAATAATAATATATAAAGAAAATTGTTCTTCTTCCTTTCCATTTTGCTCATTCCCACCCTAAACTTCCAAAAAAAAAAAACAACGCAAGTTAACTCACGGTCGGTATCCAGCGTGAGTTAACTTGCATAGAAATCCAACGTGAGTTAACTCCCGCTTGGTACGAACGTGAATTAACTCACGTTGCATTCTGGTTTACATCAGAACAGCAACACAATATACCCATTGTGTTTCTAAACCAAGAAAATTCAACTTCTCCCTCCAAACTCGAATTCCAACAAACTAAAGCAAATCAAGTTCAACTTCTACTCCAATATCAAGTAAGTGATTATGATCATTTGACATTTATTTTTTTGGTTGAAATGTTAGATTTTTTTTATAAAAGTTGTTACATTTTAGGTTTTTAGGGTTGATTTGCATGTTAATGATGAAATTGGATTGAGTGTAATGTGGATTGTTAGAAATTAGATTGTTAATGTTGACTAGAGTAAGTTTGAGTGTAATGTGGTAGTTTAGAGATTGAAATAACACAATGAACATGTAATGTTTATGTTGAACTCTAGACGTTTGATAAAATGTCTCAATGAAAATTTAATTGATTTTTTGCATGTTAACGATGAAATTAGTTAAAAATTGGATTGTAAATGTTGATCAGAGTAAGTTTGAGTGCAATGTGGTAGTTTAGAGATTGAAATGACACAATGAACTCATAATGTTTATGTTGAACTCTAGGTGTTTGATAAAATGTCTAAATGAAAAATTACTTAATTTATTGTTTGCAATGTTATATGTTGTGTAGATATGTGTAGCAACCCAAACTGGCAAAGACTCGGCAAGGAGACATTGACCGTGAGTGCACAAGCATATAGGGTGGTTGCGCGCCCTTTTATTTGAAGGGGACGTGGGCAACGGACGTAGGAGTGGGGATGGGTCGTCGTCCCAAATGGGTCCATCCCAAATAGTGGACTTACAAAACATCATGAGGAGGACCCTCACTCCCTCACTACTGCGTGCATTGAGCAGACAGCTGGAGGGTGAGGCTGACCCTGAGCAGCAGGGGGTACCAGAGGGCGCCCTAGTGACCTGTCGCTTCTACCGAGTTTTGGTAGACACATGGCCTACATACTTTGGTGCGACACTGAAGTAAGTATAATTGTTTAATTCTATTTAATTATTGTCTTTTTTACGATTCAATTGCTATCTTAAAATTTATATATGTTTATTTTAATTATTGTTTTTTTTTAAGATTCAATTGTTATATTAAAGTGTTTATTTTAATTATTGTTTCTTTACGATTTAATTGCTATTTTAAAATATTTATTTTAATTATTGTTTTTTTAACGATTTAATTGTACATTAAATGTTTATTTGTATTATTATTTTTTTACGATTTAATTGTTATGCAAAGTGTTTATTTTTTAGTTATTTAAATGTTTATATTTTTAACAGCTTGTTGTTTGTTTGCTTTTTTGTATTTCAGTTTCGGAGGACACATCAGTTCACCCTTCCTTGTACGAAAAGAAGCTTAAGGCTGACAAGTTGACCGTCCCGGGAGAGGACCAACAACTTCATTCTACCTATTGGGGAGATGACTATTACACTCGACGTTGTGGTGTGTCTTCTATACATCCCAGTGAAGGGAGGCTTATGGAGTATGGTGACTGCGGTTACGAGTTAGGTATTGAGTTAATGACTACTCAGTTGGGTGTATCTTCTGACAAGGCTAAAGTGGAGACAGGCACACAATGGGATGGAAATGTGAGTATTCCTTCGCAGAAGAAGTTGTACGAGAGACACCTTAGTAGGTGCAATGAGTTGGAGGACCAAGATGAATAGGAGGAGGAGGACCTTCGTCAGACTAGGGAGTGTTGTTTAAGGACCTTTTTGTTGTTCTTGGTGGGTGGGGATGCATAATTTGTACAGAGTGCACAAATGGTCCTGGGTGGGATGGCACTGACTTATCTCTACATCCAATTTCGAAGGCTACTGACCCTACAAAGGGCTTCATTGTTGGATACATGTCTCTACTTAAGGTAGTAATTTAATCTTTTCTATAGTATATTATAAATGTGTTGATATGATTGTGTTTGTATATACATGTGATGATGAAATATTAGTTTGTATATACATGTGTTGACATGATTGTATGTTTGTAATTGTAGGCATGTGTTGTGGAGCTCTTCGCCAAATTATATCCTTGAAATGCTGATAAGAAATTATGAGCATAATTACCCACGTGCCAACCGATTTGTTTCGACAAAGGGTCATGCTTCAACTAGTCACTATCGAGGCCTCCTAGATCGACTGGCGATGGAGGATGGCATATGGGTCCCGTACGATGATCACCGAGACGTTATGCCTTTTCAAGATAGTTGTTGGTACTTCAGTTGGGTAGTGTTTGTTGGTTTTTTAGTGTTTTTTTATTATATATTTTTAGTTTTTATGACATTTTGACGGACCTTGATGTAAATTAATGACAATTGCATATTCGCATTTTAATATATGACATTTGCGTTATTTTGGAATTGATGTTTATTTTGATTTTGATTGAATGAACAATTTGATTGAAAGAATGAATGTGATAAATGAATGTAGTGGTAGTCGATGATTTGTATTGTGAAAAATGCACGTTTAGGTGCTAAAAAGAACATTGATTCTTAGTTGATATTATGTTGTCAAACCTGAAACGAACGCAAGTTAACTCACGCTGGGGTGAGCATGAGTTAACTCACGGTGGGGTTATTTTTGAAAGTTTAAGGTGGAAATGAGCAAAATGAAAAAGGAGAAGAGCAATTTTCATAGAATAATATTTAATATTTTAAAAATAAGTTATTTTCTTCTCTAATGTTTTCATTGAAAATAACTTAAAATTGCATATGAGCATACTAACCTCTACTTGATTAATATATTTCAACAAAGCTTAAACATTCACATTTTAATTTAATTGTTTAATAACTTAAAAACTCTAACCTTCAACATCAACATAATTAAAAAAAAAAGTAGAAATTAACACTTGTTAGTAAAATGAAGATAAGCGAGCACAGATGGAAGGTCCAACCCCGTTAGATGAAAATCAACGTTTGAAGTAAAGAGTGTATTTTAATGTGTCAAGTTGTGAGCTTGTAAAGGAAAGTTGCTTCAAAGATTCATATGAGCATACTTAGCTCTGCTGTTTTAATATAGAGCTATGCTATATACAACAAACAAATTGCTTACGAAAAAATAATCATGAATGCATATATGTTTAGCGTGAATTGGTGTAAAATCTAGATTTAGTGGAATAAAGGTGGTTGTGGTGGTAATTTTTTTTTATTATAAGTCATGTTAATCATCGTGAATTTGTTGTAATACTAGTTTTCAGGAAAGTTGGCATTTCCCTCTATTGTTTACAAGCTGATCAGGTCATAACCCTTGAATTTTTTTCTTCATAACCCTTGAATTTATCGATCTGGAGTTGGACTCCGATATATTCGGTTCGTAACTCTTGATAGGAGTATTTAGGTTTTTGAAGGGGCCTATTTAGCAATTTTCAGATAAAAGAATGGGTTTTAGTTGACTAAAATAAAAGTCCAATTCAAAAACATGGTCCTTCGGCCTCAAAGGTTTAGATTTCTGCTCTTCCCCCTGCACTTTTCGCTCCCACTCAGTCAAACTAACTAAAATACTCATGCGTTAGTTAACTAACGCAAGTGTAAAAAAACGTGACTTAGTTTTTACACATGTGTGACTTAAGTGTGAGTTAACTCACGCTGTAATTAACACCTGCATGAGTTAACTCTCGTTTTTTGCAAAAATGCAGTGTGCGAAAAAATTAGTGGCAACCATAAAGCTTTTCTCTTCATTAGTAATGAGCTGTATTTTATTGTTTTGCGCATTTACAAGTAAGATGTGATTCTCCTACAGTTCTACATTGCGACAATTGTGCTGCTATACATTTAGCTTCGAATCCGGTTTTCCTGTAAAGAACAAAACACATTGAAGTAGATTGTCACTTCATTAGAGAATTTCTTGTAAAGGGAGTTATCTCTACTGTTCACATACCGACAAAATCACAACAAGCAAACATCTTCACAAAATCTTTTGAAACAAAACAATTTCGAGAACTGTCAATCAAGTTGGGATCTCATCATCCTCAATCTCCAACTTGAGGGGGAGTAATGAGATGTATTTTATTGTGTCAGATTTACCATTCATTGTGACAGATTGTGTCAATGAATTAGAGTTATTCTGATTTATTTTGATTTACTGTGTTTGATTGTATAGTCAATTAGATTTAAATGACTTCCTAAAATAGAGCCATGACCTCTCTTTTGTATGGCTATATAATAAGTACACAAATAAATTCAATTGAATAGAAACATTTTTTTATCTCTGTTTCTCTCATTTCAATAATTAGTCTATACTTGTTGGCCTTTGGTAGTGCAGGCTTGAAAGCTTCTTTAATGACCTCTCAGTTTTTAAAATCCCTGCCCTCCCCTCCCCTCCTAATTCTCGAACCAAACGGACTCTAAGGGTATGATACAAAATCACACTCCATTCCCTCAACAGCAATTTGATAGAACAAATCAAACTGACTTTTAAAGACTTTTTGACCAACTGAGCAACATGGAGCGATTCATAATACTCTATTCAGATCTATACATAAGAAAAAATCTAGCGAACAAAAGTTAATGCATTTGAAATTTGATCTACTTCAACTTTTGTTGAACAAAAATACATCAATTTTTGTTGAACAAAAGACAATAACACAAAATCAGAAAGACTAGTTCCATAGACCAACACAAAAGAAAACCCTCATAATTCATAAAGAGCAACAATCTCCGTATAAGTGATATAATCGATATTGTCACATCCAAAAAATCCATGTAGCAAAGCCACATTATTACTCTCCGGACACAAGTTGGCGCCAAATTTGTTCTTTGTGAACAAATTCATCTATTTTACCAGAATAATTCAACTTTTTCTTTTGTAAAACGGAACAATTTATTTATAAACTTACAAGGCATTCACTTTTTACATGATCAAATTGAAAATAAATTGAAAGACAAGTATAGAGAATACATTTTTTCTTAAATCACATTAAGACTTACCTAATTAAAATCCATAGGATCAACAATATTTGTTCCAAGATTGCGCCCACAACCATCATGAAATTGAAGAGATTGTGTGGATGATAACATAGTAGCATGCCTCAAATAATCAAATTCATCTTCATAATCACATGAGAGAGGGTAATCTGATGTTATTAATTGGTTGTGACCAATGTGGTGATCATAGGGATTAATCATTTCTATAGGCTCCATTTTTTTGGATGATGAAAATGGGAATTGTTCTTTGCATTGGAAGCTGTCATTGAAGCTAAGAAACATAGAAGAAGTATTATTAGGTTCCAATAATGTGATATCTGAGTTTGATAAAGAACTTTTGCAATTATGATGGCCATAATATATGGTTCTGTATAATGGAGGGTCCTCTTGAATTCTCTGCACATGTTTCATAGCTTCACATTCTTCATCACTTTTGTAACTGCATCTGTAGTAGCTCCTATAATATGAATCACATTGAATTATGATTATTCATTAAGAACTAATAGTGTCATAGAAGAAGAAAAAAATTCAGCAAGTTATATAAATTGAAGAAATATACCTGAGGTATTTTGCATTGATTATCTTTTTTTGTCCATACTTTCTCCATTCATAGCCATCTTCAATCAAAATTGAGCTATCCTTCTCCCAAGTAAGTGCTTTTGATCTTATCAAAGTGAAATAGTCTACCAATAAATATCATATTTCTTTGTACAACTAACTCATAATTTACTGAGTTTAATAAATGTTTTTATGAAATCAATAGCTTTACATCACAGTTATAATCCAACGGGGATGGCAAACTAAACCGGCACATCCCGCTTAGGCACTCTCCGTTTAAGTCCACCCAAAAACGGGACTAGGTGGGCTGAGTCAATTTAGGTGGCCAAGTCCAATACTTCGACTCAGCCTGCCAAAAATAGTGGGCTAAACGAGCTGTTCTACGCGGGTCAGACCTGTTTTACCATCTCTATAATCCAATGATTTTATGATTATGATAAATCTATTTAGTTAACCCGGTCAGTTTGCTAATTGAAACATAATGAAATTAATAGAATAAGTTTTGACATCATTCAGTTGGCAAATTCAACAACTATAAAAGGAAATTAGGACATTGAAAGTTAGAACCAAAAAGGAAATCAAAATCAAAGGGATGTAGTTTAATTTAACTAGAAAAGTAATTACTTGCAACAAAGGAAAAATAGAGAAGTTTACACATGTTCACTCTGGCTAAATGCAGTACTCATAACAGCAAGATGATGTGACACAGGTAGTAGAGACTTTGATTCTTATCAACTTGATCAGAGGTCTAATCTCTTAACAATGTACATGAAAAAACATCAAGTTCCTCTTAGGCTGTTACCTCGATGAATTGCCCTCCACAATTGTGCTCAGATAGTACATTGGTAAAAAAAATTGTGTACTTTCATTAGTCCTAACCTAAACATTTTGTTTCCTTTCTCACACTAGTTTCGTATCTTACATGTTAGTCTATACCGCTAATTGTTAGAGATAGTTTGAGATTTGTTATAATAAGTTGAAATATTATTTAAAATAGTTACAAATTAGTTATGATTAGCTGAAAATTGGTTATAATTAGTAAGCTTAATTAGGATCCCTATATAAAGTGATACACACATTGTAATCATGTTTTTTCATTCTATAAATTTCAATTAATCAACCTTTCTCTCAAAAACTTACAATGGATAGTTGCTATTTCACTGTGAAATAATAACAGTGAAATAATAATTCTTGAAATGGATGTGAAATAAGCATTCTTGAATGGACTTATTGATGGGGAAGTACATATTGAAAATCCACCAGTATTTGAGATAAGAAATCAAGAGGGAAATGTGTACAAATGGTAGAAGGCTCTATGTGAGCTTAAACATTTCCCTAGAGTATGGAACAAGCATATTGATTCCTCTTTATTTTAACTTAGTTTTTTCAAAATGCGCATAAGAACATGGTGTTTATCTGAAGAAGAATAAAAATCATGATTGAGAATTGTGTGCTTATATGTAGATGATTTGTTAATAACTAGAGACGATATGGATTCAAGATTAAAGAAGTTAATGGTATTGACTTGGGACCTAGGAGTGTGCTCCTCCTCGAGGTCTCAGGTTCGATTCTTCCTAGCGCCAATTTAGGTGGGCTAATTTAGCTTCTTCAAAAAAAGATTAAAGAATTTAAGATAAGCATGGTGAGTGAATTTGAGATTACTGATATGGGTCAACTTTCCTATTGTTTGGAAATTGACTTCCAAAAGACAAAGGGTGGAATGCTAGTCCATCAATCCATATATGTGACTGAGATACTAAAGAAACTCGAGATGAGAAATCGTAACTACGTTGTTACTGCAGTTGAAACATGCATACATTTCATGAAGGAAGGGAATGTGGACTCATCTCAATTCAGAATGTTGGTAGTATGTTTGAGGTGCTTGTGCAATGCAAGACATGATTTTGCTTTTAATGTTGGTCTAATGATCAAGTTTATGCAAAACCCAGGACCATCTCACATGCTAGCTGCCAAACAAATTTTAAGCTACATAAAAGGAACACTTGATCATGGAATTTAAATTCCAAACCATGATGCCACTAACGAACTGAGTTTTCTTTGTTACACTGACTCTGGCCGGTGTGTTGATAACGAAGATAGAAAGAGCACAACTGGTTTAATTTTTCATGATTGGTAGAGCACCAATCTCTTAGGTGCTCAAAAAAGGAACTTATTGTAGCTCTCTCCTCATGTGAGGCATAATATAGCAGCTTTATTAGGATCTTGTTAAATTGTATGACTCAATACGTTGCTTGAAGAATTCGGTGTGAAGATATCACAAGCTGTGATTAATAGAACCGATCGACAACAATTCAGCTATAAACCTAGCCAAGAATCCAATTGCTCATGGGAGAAGCAAACAAATAGACACATTTCTACTACTTGAGAGAGAAAGTTAGTAAAGGAAGACTAGGGTTGGAGCACTCCAAATGTGTAGCCAATGTTTGTATAAATAACTTTCCAAACAAGCAAGTGTTTATGTGTGTGCATTCAATTCAAAACAAAATTTCTCCTTAACCCCGATTACCAACTGCTTATGCCTAGAAGCAATTTATATCACTTCTTTATCCTCTCTTATTATCTTTCATATACTAAGTTATCTTCATCTTGATGTTTTTGGGAGATGAGTTTTGATAAAACATATGTCGGTAGAGTTCAATGTGAGGTAGCTTGGGTTCTACGAATAGCAAAATAAGTACAAGATTTTATAATTTTTTTCCACTTTATAAGACATGTCTTTTTTTACCCTCAAAAGTATGCATTTTATGCAATTGTATATATCCATTTTATAAGACATGTCTTCCTATGACACTCACCTCCAAATTCATTAGATCGTTACTGATTGATGTGATGCTCTAATTATGATATTGATAGAGGTAAAGACTATTTATTAATCTATTTATCTCACAATATAAGTCATTTAAAAAAAAAATTAATGTATCATATTTTATATGTCATTTTACAATATCAATTAAGTATTATTTTATTTTCTATTATACTCTTTACCATTTTCTTACTCTCTATTTTTTCAAGTCTTGAAATTTTGTTCACGAGTTGTTAGGCTTGTGGTAACAGATTAATATGTGATTTCATAGGTTCCTTAGGATGTGTTCTTTAAATGTTGTTTTGATGATTTTCAAACATATGCATTAGAATGTTTAATTGCATAGCTTTAGTGGTTTGTTCATACTTATAATTTTCTCAAGATTCACAAAAGTTTAAATGCTTGTTAATGGTTAAAATCATCCATAGGGATAAATGTATATCAGGGTTACACTTAGAACCCTAAACATATTTTGAAAATGCTTTTGTTGCATTTTAAAGTTCTGGAGTCGATTAATGAAAAAGTATGAATCGGTTCATGTGTGGTCTAATAATTAAATCAATCTACGAAAACCATGAATCGATTTATGATCTGCTAAAAAAAAAAAACTCTTTGAATCGATTCATATAAAATAAATGAATTTATTCATGCATAAATCAAAATAACATGAACCAAATCATGCTTTGGAAGGAAATTACTTCTTAGGTTTGTTGAAACTGCATGAATCTGTTCATGCTTAAGTATGAATTGATTCTTGCAAACCATCTGTCATATTTTATGTGTTTTTACATAAAATCTATATCATATAAATAACATTCATTTAGGGGTTTTAATTCATTCACTTTCCGATAAATCGTTAAGATTAAAAAAAATCTCCGATTCCAATTTTCTTAGTGCGATATTGAGAGAGAAAAAAGTGAGGGATCCTTTCTAAATGTTTTCTTGAGAAAAAGGTGATGAATCTTTTCTCTTTGATGGTAAGGGATCCTTAGATTGTTAATTGAATTTATATCGAAAAAGGTATTCTTGAAATTTTAATTGCTCCCCTAAGGATTTTGTATATTCAAATTCAATTTTAGTGAAAGTAAATCTCATATTTTTTTCATTAGGGTTGGAGGTAAGTCATCACGAGAGAGGATATGCATGATTGAACCAATATTAATTGTGTTGTCATTTTCTTTACCCTTATCTCTTTTGAGTTTTGCAATTTAGTTTCGATTGATATTATTTTGAATTTCATAATAAATTGTTAGGCTCCAAAGATGTTTCATGTGGGGAGAGTCTAATAGGGCGGACAAAATTCCTCGGGTCCGATGGTTGGATGTTTGCAGGCCTAAGTCTAAGGGAGGTCTAGGAGTGATAGACTTGCATCACGTCAACTTGACTCTTGCGGGGAAATGGCACTAGAGACTCCTCGTAGGTGGAACATACATTTGGAGGGATATCATTTGTGTGAGGTACGATGCTAGTCAGGTGCTTTCCACTCGGGGTGAGAAGGAAGTAGTCTGCGATATGTCTCCCTTAGTGGAAGGAGGTTTCGCTACTCGTTGAGAATGTGAAGTCCACCTCAAACTGGTTCACAAAGGGTTGGTTAGGAATGGGCCAAACCTCCTTTAGCATTCATATTCCTAGACTTTATCAGGTTTTTACCCAACAAACATTCTTGGTGGAAAACATGGGTTCGAGCAAAGAAGATGAGTGGGTGTGGGATTTGAGGTGGACGCGAGGGTTGTTTTATAGGAACATGTTTTAGTTTTAAAATTATTGGTGGTGTTGGAGGGGTGCCCGCTCTTTGAGGGGGGAGAATTATTCTTGGTCAAAGAGTCTTAAAATGGATGGGATGTTCTCGATGAACTATGCATATGAAGCCCTCTTTGAGGTGGCTTTGTGAGAGGAAACCCCTCAGTTGTAGAGGACCACATTCTCTTTAGGGTCTAGAAGGAGTGAGGGCCCTTAAAGGTTCAAGTTTTTTTATGGCAGCTCTCCAGGACAAGGTTTCTACTAGGCAATTTTTTTTTAGATGAATTGTGACGGTTGACCCAGCAGGTTTATCACATGCTTTATGTGGGGAGGTCACTGAGTTTGTTAGTCATATGTTTGTCACATGTGATGTTTCTACTAGGGGTGTGGTAGAAGGTCTTTATGTGGTTAGGTTATGTGTTAGTTCTTCCGAGGGATCTGGTATGTCTAATTAAGGGTTTTGGGGTTTTAGCAGATAGAGAGAAGATTAGGCGAGATTTTTTTTTATTGGTTTGGCATTTGGTTATGTGGTCCATATGGAAGACTTGCAATCATCTCCTTTTTTACAGGTAAGATCGTAGATGTTAAGCAACTGGTAGACATAATCCATTCTCCTCTTGGTACCGATTCCTTTTGAGGCACCCTGGTTATCCCTACTCTCATTATGAGTGGATGGTGGAACCAGTTCTTTGTAGCTGTTGGTAGTCTCGTTGTGTAGCTAACATGAACGAGTGAATTTGAGCAGGGCTTGGACTCATTCCCGGTTTCTTGTGATGCTTTTCTTCAGTGAATTGAGCTCGACCCACCATCTCTGTAGGTTTCGTCCTTGAGGTGTGTTGTTCATATGTGGTTCTCCCATGGAGGTTCTTATCTAGTGCTGCTTTTTTATTTTTCTTTTGTGCTATTGTTGGTTGTGTAGGGCTTCTTATATGAGAGTATTTTTTTAGCTTTATTTTGTTTGATCAAGATGTATCTCTTCTATTTTTATTTCTATTTAGGTGTTTCAGGTGCCTCTGATGCTTTTTTGAACTATGCACGTGTACCTGTTTTAAGCTTCTTCATATATAGATCTTTTTGCCATTCAAAAAAAGTTTTTTTAATTGATAAGTTTTTTGAACTGCCAAATCGATTAAAGATTGACCGAACAATAGTTTATCTTTGTTTGATTAATTTGACATAGTGAATAGTCCAAAAATGGATTTACACAATAATTTAACTTGTGTAAGTCCATTTTATTGTAAATAGTGATTTTTCTCATATCAATGGGAAATTCTTCATAGAAAGTTCACAATGACGCGATTTATTTACAAGTCTCATATATATGACTCAATTCAATCCCCCTTTAAGGCCACTTGAATAACATAATATTGTAACCTCAGGGGTAGAGTTCAAAATGAAAAGATATAATTTTCCCTTCTCAATTTTAAATATTAAATCATGATTGTATTTTCTCTTTGACATACCATTGAAAGCTGATAATGTTACAAAGTAAATAACAATTTCTCTTTTTAATACAATTAAAATTAACTATGTTTAGCATAGTCATATACTAAAGTGACATATTTTAGAAGAATAATGTTTGGTGGACACCTCTCAATAGGTGTATACACTTTGAGAGAGAAATAGATAAGAAAAAGTTAAGTGATAGATATGATGGATTCATCATGGAGAAATGATATTTGTATAACCACTTTGTGACAACTTTTTGACAACTTTCTCTCTCATACTCACATTATTATCTTATTCTCTCTCTTCCTTTTTCTCTCTCCATTGTTTTTGATCAATGAAAAGAGAGAAAAAAGAAGTTGTCACAAAAGTTGTATCAATTGATTGTTCAAATATCACTACCCTTCATCATGTGACATGATGTAAGACATTGAAGTAAAATGAGGTGTTGAATGAATGTATGAGAAATTCAAGTGTCTAAATATTATTGTTGATTTTGGAAAGGAGGAACACATATTTAAAGGAGAAATGTTTTGTTAACAACTTTATAAGTGTCCAACAACATATATACATACCTATCTTAAACCAATAGATACTATTTAATTTTTTAATTAGTTGTTTCTCTTCATAATCACATCAATAATGATAAATGATGTATTTTTATGTTATCAAATAATCGTTGATTTTTAGATGTTCGAATAAGGGGTAGTCCTAGCTCTGGCTCATTCTTTTGAGGTGTGATGAGTGTCTTTTTGGGTACAAATGTGTGGTCGTTTTATTTGTGGTATTGGCTTTCTGTTCATAATGAATGTTCTCTTACAAGTCTACGGCATTGTCCCAAATTAGCTACTTTTATGTATTGGGTTTGAAGTATCTTTATACTCCTTTGTAAACTTTTTTATATTAAAAATATATTAATTTACAATTTCATGGTTCTTCTCTATTAATAAAATTTGCATCTTTATATTTCATAATATATGTTATATACTATTTAATACGATAACAAAAATAAAAATTATAAAACATGACTTTCTACAAAGGCATGCATATATGACTTCTAAATCTTACTTTCTTTTGTAGCACCTTCTTTGAGTTTTATTAAAACTCTTGCAAGCTTTATAATCTGTATCCTCAACTTCAAGCTTTGGGCAATTTGCTGGTGACAAATCTTTGATAGTAAAAGGCAAAACCTCCTCATCACTGAATTTATCATAATTAGTGTTCAATAGAAAAATAGTATTTGTGAATGATCTAAGTACCTTCTTAGCAAGATCTTGAGCAAAGGGTAATATTAACCCTTCTAAATCTCCATGAATATTCACTCTGTGAACATTAATTACTTCAAGTAACTGATTTGCTATGTCACGTCCTCTAATTAGCTCTTGTTCCATTTCCTTTCTACAATTTGAAGGATCTTGATTTTCCATTATTAGGAAGTTTTGAAACCTAGGTGTAAAGGGGGTAGAGAGAAGGAGAGACTCAGTTTTTTTGGTTGAAAATGGCATTCACCAACAACCAACATAAAAAAATGTAAAATTTCCAAATAATTAGGGCTAGTTTAGGAATCAACTAGATAATTGAATACCACAAGATTAATTTTTTTTATTTTTATAATACTTCCTTAATAAAAACCTTAGTTCTTCCCCTCACAAAAAAAACCTTAGTTATTTTTTTCACAAGATAAAAACTTAGTTCTTTTTTGTTAACAAGATAAAAACTTATGGTTCTGAACTTTAATAAATGTAGATACAGATGAAGAAAGTTTAAAAAATGAATATTATCCGTATCTTAAAAAATTAAAATATGGGGGTCACTGACTAAATATTTTTATGTTTAATTTTTAAACATACAAGTGATGATTCACAATATTATTATTATTTTTTATTTTTTGACAGGTATTATTATTTAAAAACAAGGAAGACACATAAAAAAATCGTAACTAAGATCCAGTCAAAATACGAGAAAAACTATATGAAGAATTACCTGTATTTAGTAGCACCATTGATTCAAGTTGAAGCAGAGACATCGTTGTCGAACAAGAAAAAAAATGCTTCTTTTTCTTTTCCTGCATACCTTGGTGCTGGGTTTAGAAAAGAAAAATCTATTAATTCCAAAACTATACTCTTAGTTCCTCAAAAAAAAAAAACTATACTCTCAGTCTTACTAGTGATAGATAGTGATATATCGAACGACTTGACTCTTCTCCTTGATTCTTTTTTGTACTTTGTTAGAAATAATGCGCTATGCCACCTTCATCACCTGCAATTAGCAAATAGTATTCCTAGAATTTTGGCATTTTAAATCCACAAGTCAAAGAAAATATGAATTAATTATAAAAAAAAAATTAACTTGTACGCAGTAATACTTGGATGAGATGGTAAAAAATTTCTTCTTATTTAACTAGAGGTCATGGGTTCGAAAGCTTTATCATCCATTATGATTCTACTTAATTTGAGGGATTAATCTTTGCAGTTACGTACAAATGATATCTGATTAAAAAACACTTGTCAAGAAATAATTACATTAAACTAACCACTTTAATTTTTGAAGTGTGAGACATCTTCGATATAGATTAAAGAGCAAATATTGTATGATTACCAGACCAAAACTATAATGTTTAAGCACATAAGCAAATCCTTATCCCAAAATGTAAATCTATATTTTTTTTATCAATGTTGTCATTTTATTATTAGAAAAATATCTCTTTATGTGTGTGTTTAACGTACTTTGTATATTCGATTGTGATCATACATGATGTACTCTAATCTATCAATGTATCAAAAATCAACACCCTTAAAGATTATAGTGATAACACAATATATTATAATTATAATACACTCAAATATTAAAATGTTTTTTCCGTATCAAATATAAATAAAATCGAATAAGGAAAAAATAAGTTATACTAGCATAGCTATTTTTAAACAACTTTCGAGATAATTATCTCTTTTATACTTTCATTGTATTCATACTCTTTTTCAATATTAACTTAGTTTTTATATCAATATCTATATATTTAGATAATTTTTTAGAGACCATCAATATCTACATTATTTTGTATATGTTTTTAGTGGTTTCATATTTTTTTTTTAAAATGATTATTCAAATAAGATACCATGAAAAGAATTGATGAATTTGAATAATTTGTTTACTCTTAAAAGTAAACTACAAGACAAGGGGAACTGCTAAAATTAACTTTTGAACGCTCCAAGGTGTCGTGTGCAAGACACGACCAAAAATGCAAAAGAATATGCTGCTGAATGATGTCACCAGGATTGCGTAAGTGCCTCAGGTAAGGTTATACCTTTAAATGGCAATTAACAATTGAAAAACAAACGTACTATTCTGTCATTATTTAATTAATTAATAATTCAAGTGATAAGATAGGATAGGGCTAGCGAGACAAAGTTCATGAGTTGTTGCATTTTGTCTCATTTTAGTGTACATTTGGGTTACATTATCTTTTGTGACAATTGTGACATTAGTGTATTTTGAATGCGAAAGAATGGTGAATGAATGATTAATATAAATTATTGGGTTAAATATGTTTTTGCTCCTTATAAATATGTCAACTTTTCATTTTAGTCTCTCTAAAATTTTCCTTCAACATTTAGTCCTTATAAAATTTTCAATCACTACTCTTAGTCCCCATTTTTAATTTAATTTTTGTATCTTTTAATGAAATTGTGCAGAAATGTGTAAAATATTCTAATAAAAATTCCTAAAAAAAATTAGATTTTTTTTAACAAAACACAAATTAAATATGAATTTTTAACCGTAAAAAATATAAAAATTCATATTAAATTTATGTTTTGTTAAAAAATTCTGAATTTTTTTTTGAGTGATTCTTATAATATTTTGATTTTTTCTGAAATTTTTTATTAAATAAAATGAATTCTACATATAAGTTTACTTTAAAAGAGGGACCAAAAGTCAAGATTGAAAATTTTATAGGGATAAAAGTTGAAGGAAAATTTTAGAGGGATTAAAACGAAAAGTTGACATATTTATAGGGACCAAAAACATATTTAACCCTAAATTATTTAGATGAGGGAGAATGATTGATTAACAAAAGGATGTGAACAATGTCATCAATCTCATCAAAAGCTAATGTCATCAAATACAATCCGTCGCATCGAGGATGTGCAATATTGAAATTGTTTGTGTATCAAATGCACATCGACTCAATAGCATTATAGAAAGAAAAAAATAATTAACATTTGTATAACAAAATTATCTACATAACATAGAAACTTCAAAACTGTTATAGGGAAAAACCAACAAGGAAAAAAATTAAATCAACATAAACACAGAACATGAAAACTTTAAAATTGGATAAAAAAAAACCATAGCCGTTGAAAATAACATCATATGCAAATTTTTACAACATATATAATAAAAGGTTAAATATGTTTTTGGTCCCTACATTTTGCGCGATTTTGAGAATAGTCCCTACATTTCAATAAATGTTTTTAAAATCGCTACATATTTCAAAGCGAATACCTAAACACATTCAACCTCATTTATTGCAATTCTAATGCGAGTACAGGATAAACGACCCTTTTTTGGTCTTCACATGGACAAATTCGGGCAGACTTTGGTCTTCACATGGACAAATTTGGGTAGACCTTTTTGGTCTTCCTTAATCATAACAATGCATTTTTCTACAAGTTGTACACTGAAACCTACTATTGCTTCTGCCTCATGTCCTCTTAATGCAAAAAGAGCTGCCGGCCTATAGTCCTTTAACCAATATTGTGATTAGCATGTTGTCAATACCCTTATATGTTGTGGATACCCTTATATAATTAATTTTTAGACAAAAAAATGAATAAAAATAAAATTAAAAAGAACTTAATAAGATGACTCCATCTTAGTTGAAGCCATGATGAAGGATGATGGTGACATCTCATATGCAATCATAGTAAAAGGAAAATGAAAGTGAAATAGATTAGATAATAATTTTAAAAGTATGTTGAATTGAAAAAACAAATAAAATCTCAATTACCAGTATGGTATTTGTCCCTGCATGGATGTATAAAATATATATACGAAATTGCCCTAACTAATTTAAATATATAAATAAAGCACGTGGGCGGTTTCAATACCATCTAGCATGAATCAAAGGATATCAACGTCTTCTTGGTAGAAATGTAGAATTGTGTTCTCAGCAGCATGATGTCAGCATCATGAGCTCACCCTCGTACAATCCCATTTAAAAAATATAGTGTTGCTTTTCCAAAGCTTTAAACCAATTAATATAGTGCTTCTTTTTCAAAGCTTTGAACATTATAAAAATTTGTCATAAAAAAAATATGTAACCAAAAAGAAAGAGCTTTGAACATTAAAATACTCATTTAAATTATATTTATAAACAATTTTTGCTTTTCTAAATTTATTAAATAAACGATGTATCTGGACTATATTATAATTCAGATACATCCGTTATTTAATGAATTTAAAAAAGAAAAAATTGCTTATAATTGTGACCCTAGAGAGTATATAGCTTTTCTTGGGGGCATAATCATCCTAGACGTTATAATGAAGAGAAATGAGGAAATGAGTAAAAGAATATGACGGAGGCGTGTGGATCTCTACATGAACTTTGTGCAGTATTTTAATCTAATAAAGAGTTATAGGTCTCAAAATGGAGCTGGACCAATGGCATATGTGATATGACATTCATATCAACAACTTTCATGAAGACACCAAAGTCCACATCGTCTTACATAAGAGTGAAAAACTCAATTTACGCAAAGCATATAAAAGTTGCGTGATGCGAAGGATTGAAGACTCAAAATTTGTCGTCTACTGCCTTGTGCGTGATGCGTAGAGGGGAGTGTGCGACATACATGTACGATTAACGAAAAAGTAGAATTGTCGAGTTCTATAAAAGGGACACGACCATAAATGAGCTACGAGTCTAAAAATACATAGAAAGGGCCATAAACTCGTTTTTGAAGTTGTGGAGGCTAACGAAACAACTTGAAAACAAGACTCTGTCAATATCTTCATCATTACTCATGTGTAATTTAGTAATCTTGTTGCCATGTATCTTGATTGTGAGTATTTAGGTTTCTTTGATTATATCATATTGATGAACTTCTTCATAGATATTTGAACCATATAATACATTGAGTACATTTTTAATGCAATTGTATTTTTTTTTTCAATTATAACTTGTTCTTAACTTTTTATGTGTTTATGAATATTCATAAAATGATTTGATCTCCCTAATTATTAACTCTAGCTTGGATGATTTTCCTTAGTCATTATTATTCAATAAGTAGTAGCTTTAAAGATATTTTTTACCGCCTTTGTGACAATAGGTTGGCGCTAATTCAAACCTTCAAAGTTTACAGACTCACCTAAGACGTTATGAGGTTGTAACCGGAGAATATTTTTAGTGACCAAAAGATTGGCCTAACTATTTTGTTCAAATGTTATGAAACCAAATAGGCGATTGTAGACATTGGATCTAGTTACCAAATACCGATTAAGAAGGGACTTAGAAATGAACTAATTGTGGACTAGCATGAACAAACTGAGCATCAACTCAAGGGCAAGATATATGGACCTTGATCCAAAAGAACAAGAGCTCGGATAAAAAAGAATGCCTCCAAAAGGAGGCAAGACTCTTAGACAGCCAAAGAGCACATATGCAAAAGGAGCCAAGACTCTCGGGCGGCCAGATCCAAAAAAATATCAACACTCAAAGAGGTAAAAACGCACTACAATATGTCAACAAATAAATTTCAAATTTATGAAAGTGTGTAGGAAATGAGCTTAACAAATAAAGAGCAAAACCATCTTTCAAAACAAAACAAAAAAAGAGAAAAAACAAAATACAAGTAAAGTCATAAATTTTTTGGGCTAAAGCCATAAAGCTACAACACCAAAATAAAAACAGAATATTACAAGGCCGCAGCCTGAGGTTCCTCTTCCTCGACAAAGGCATCATGGCCAAAATCCACCTTAACATGGATTTCAACATCAAGATCTCCCACAACACAGACCTCAATATCAGAGTTTCCTTCATTAGAGACATCCATGTTAGAATCCTACTCATTTTGGATAGGATTCCCCTTTCTAATCTTTTGGTTGTGGTGCACCTTCTCTCGATCAATCTTGCTTGGGGCATAGAAGGGCTTCTTCACGTACATTTTCAAAAGATGCGCTAACATAGGCAATCTCGCTAATACCCGGATAATCCTCGTATTCCTTTACTAGTCTATCATTAAGGTCTTTCGGCGTCTTCAAAGATAACATGGCCTCCTCCAAAGCTTTCTTAGATGTTAAATCCGTTTGACTATCCTTGGCGATCCCAGCTCGGAAACATCCTCCTGGAACCGGTCAAGCCGATCTTGAAGGTTCTCGATAGTGGATTCCACCTCCTTTGTAGAACTCTCATCAGAGGCAAGAGACTCTTGCAACATCTTCATCCCGACAACCTGGGCATCAAAGTTGTTCTTGGTCTTCTTAGCCTCAGACCCGCTAGCCTCAAGCTCCACTTGGAACTGTTTCAACTCATATTGTAAGATATCCCTTTCATGCATAACTCTGGAAATGATCAAGGACATTCTTGTCCCCAGTAGCCATCATGGAACAAATCGTAAGAATACAATGCACATGAATCAAAGACAAAGCCCCCAGTTTATGACGCTTCTCCTAAACGAGCTTGGAGACATATGACAAGTCACCCTCGTAAATGAATCCCTTGAAATCCTTGCCCGTTCGCGGAGCATTAAAGGTAAACGCAGGTGGAAGACGATAATGATTACCTTACATAACAACCATTGTTTACACGCTAATTGTTTTACATATTAACATCATTCTATTACCTACCGTCCACTTAACAACAATAATCCGTTCATCAATCCATCTACATAATATTAATAACACAATCAATAATTAAACAATAGGTTCCATCCTAAAATCACCCAAATCTTACTTCTCATCTAGTTATTATATTATAAGGCTTTGGTTTCAATTTTTGGGTATTAAAAAGGAAGAAAAGGAAGGTTTTCCAATGTAGGAGGAAGTACACGACCGTGCGCCTTCAAAACGCATGAAAAAGAAAAATAGGCAGTGAAGAACTGCATGGTCGTGTAGCTCACACGCATGGACATGCGTGTTGCACATACTGTGCAAAAATCACAGATTTTGCGATTTTTCGCCATGGGAGCTCCCCCAAGCTTCGATTTTAACCCCAAAAACACCCAAATCGTCCAAAAAAATCATCCTAATTTTACATCAATTAACCATTAACATCAGTTTTCCATATGATTATTCCTCATTAACACACCTACACCTTGAAACCTCATCTATACCTCTAATTCCGTGATCTTTTATTCATTTTTTCTTATATATTACAGAACACAACATCATCATATTTCATTCACGAATTCAACATGAAAACTTCCCAATTCATAACTAAAACCAAACATATAATTACAACAACATATAAGAACATGGATTGAACAAGGAATCATAAAAAATAATTGCATTAACATAAAAGAACATGAGTTTAACAAAAATTCATAAAAAATAATTACAACAGCACAAAAGGAACATGAATTTAACAAAGATTCATCAAAAGTAATTATAACAACATAAAGGAACATGATTTTAACAAGGATTCATTAAAAGTAATTATAACAACATAAAATAACATGATTTTAACCAAGATTTATCAAAAGTAATTATAACAACATAAAAAGTAATTCTAACAACATAAAAGAACATGGTTTTAACACAATTAAGATCCTCTTCATTTAATCTCTCCTCCATTTCTACTATTTAAAGAGATATAGACACATAAAATCTTGAAAAAAATTAATGATGGTGGAACTCATTAAATAATAGGACCCACCAGCTATTTTGTTTGTCTATCTCTTTCCTAATTGTAATATCCATTTATTTTAATAAATGGAGAAGATCTCAACCCGTTTTAACAAGGATTCATCAAAAGAATGAAGAAAACACTGGAGGTTAAGGACTCCTCGCTACCCACATGAATATACAACCCTTAAATTGAATAAAACTCCCCCTTACCTCGATGTTCTACAGAATTAGTGATTCCTACGATTGAATCTCTCTCTAGTTTTCTCTCTTATGTTTCATTGGTCTCATTTTCTCTAAAACCCTAGTTATGCTTTTGCTCTCTAACTTCTTTTATGTTTTTGTAACCCTAATTCTCTAATGCTCTTCTCCATTTATAGACACTACTTAAATTTAATATTCTCACATAATCTTTTAAACATACTGCCCATCTGCACCTATAGCTTGGTTACTATTCTTTTTGTAACTACACAATCTTTTTGCTTACACCTCCCTCTATCCAAATCACTAAAATATTATAAGACCTGCTACTTACACCTCTCTTTCTGCACAATTTTACTAATGCACCACTTTTGCACCCCACTTCCCTATTCTCACCAAAAAGGTTATTTTCTTCTTAAAAATTATTTTATCTCATTTTCTTTTTAATTAAACAACTATCATTAATTAAAGCTTTAGTTTATCTATACTACCCTTATTAATCCAATATCTCTATCCCAATTAATTAAATAACCTCATCCAAACATGCCAAAAATTGATTTAATTCAAATAAAATTAATAAAAAAAATAATGTTAAACAATCAATACCAATAATAATAATACTAATAAATTACTATTAAAAATTCAAGGTGTTACACAACCCACATTCTTATGTTTTTCTCACCTTCAACCAATTCATCCTTAAACTATGTTCTCATACATATCAGTATCAATCAATCACATACTCCGACAAGTACATGTGACACGACACAAACATATAGACATTTCTAATGTTAAAAAACTCATGACACTGGCATTGCTACATATATATTAACTTATTTATTAAAATTAATAAAATATTGATATTATTTACTAAAGCTAAATTAAGAATCAAAATAAATATGTTAATTGAGCAATTTATTTTATTAAAGAAGTATTAAAACAAAATACAATAGTTTTTGAACTTTATTTAACTATCTATTATTGAAATAACTAAAAAATATGTTGTTATTAAATATGTTGTAATTGAATTTACTTTTTTTTTATACATCTTTCGCCCTTGTAGATTTGTTTGAGTTGCGACTTAATAGAGTATAAGATGTATCTAGGCAAAGAAAGAAGATTTTTTTTGGGACACTTGTTTTAGTTTGTCCGATATATGTTGTACGATTGTTATATGAGTGTCAGATACTGATCTAAGATGTGTCGAAGTAATGATAAAACAATTTTTGTTGGACACTTCTCTGTGATTTATGACACATGTCATATAAGTGTCTTATGAGTGTCAAATATTGTGACGCGTCTAATCTTAAAGGTGTATGTGCTTCATTGTAAGTAGTTGTGTTGAGAATTTTTTATTGAGAGTTTCTTACTAATAGTCAATTATTTTATGTTTATATTTTCACATAGTGTGTGTTCTTCACGCACCAGTTTGGCTTGTATGAATTAAACCAGATCAAGGAACTTTTGTCTATATACTCCCAAATGGAACATATTTATATTCCCAAGTGGGAAAATACAAGTTCAATAAAAGGCCGTGTCTCTCATTTTCCCTCTCATATCCAATATTTGACCTAGTTATAGCAAGGTGTTAATTAATTTACACTACCAAAAGAAATAATGGAGAATCTGCTTTGGCTTCCAACAAATGACAAGAAGGCAATGGAAGAAGAGCTTATAAGAGGACGTGACATGGCAAATCAATTACTTGAAGCACTATCTTATGATGATAATTCAAGTATAGAAGTCAAAGGGTCAAACTCAAAATCATCACCAGTGTTACCCTTAATTGCTGGAGATCTTGTCCGTGAGGTACTCAAATCATTGACAAATACACTTTTACTCTTGAATAACGCCAAAGAGTCCAATGATGTGGATGTTCCTATAACTGTTAGAGATTTTTCTTTCTCAACTAATTGCAACAAGCTTGAGAAGGATTTTGATGGATCTTGCAAGAAACTCAAGACTCTCAACACCAAAAATCCAAAAGGGTCCAACAAGAGAAAGTAAGATTTATAATCCATGTCTTATACTAAGTTTTTTCAAATGTTTTCTACTATATTAATTCTCATATATCCGGTTAAAAAAAAAAGAGTTATGTCATATATAATTTCTTTTTGTTATCAGTTTTTATATTTACACCTATAAATTTTAAATTGAACCTAACTTTGATGATCGTTACAGTGATGATGTTAATGTCAAAAACTGGTCTGGGGCCATCCAGTTAAGATTTTGAAGGGGAAAAATCAATTTTTCTTATTTTAATTAATTGTTTATTGGAGAACTTAAAAATGATTGTTGAAGGGAAAAGAAGATTTGTTCATCCTAAAATTTAAATTATTGTTATTCTCTTCTTCAAATCCAGAAATTTAACAAGTAGTAAGGACTATTTTTTTTTTTTTTTTTAAGGAAAGAAGTAAGGACTATTAGTAATTGATTTTTTTCATATCCAGATATTTTGTGTGTTTTCGTTGTTCTAGTTTTGTTTCCCTTTCATAAGTAACTCATTTTCTAACTTTCTAAATACACCCTTATTAGAAATATATAATTTGTATTAAACTAACTCATTCTATCAAAATCGAATTGTATTGTGATAATTGTCCCTACTTATAAACACCTTTATTACGTCTATGGCCGGACATGTGAAGCGTGATCCAAGTCGTTTGATAGCGGAAATCAAATAGCATGTGATCTAATAGATTATATGGATAGACTTTGATACAATATTTGACTTTAGATTGGGCATGACCCTACCTTATAAAACTTGTTTGTAAGGTTAGAATTGTCGCAACTTATAAACAAATGTTCAAACCTTATTTCATCAAATGTGATATTCTTGACACACCCCCTCACACTCAAGCCTGGACATATGGAATGTGGTATGTGTTGCATTTCAAGTATAAGTGGTTAAGTCCCGCATTGCTCATGAATGAGTAAAATGTTGGATATAAGAGATGAGAGCAATAGTCGTAAGGTTTTGGGAGGAGATGTGATGTCTCCGTCTCTCGTGGTACTTGAGCATTGATTTGTTGTTTCTTCCGACGTTCTTTTGAACTCCCCAACAAGGGTATTGGAGCTATGATTCGACTTGGTGGAGGAGTGGATCCTAGTATTGGATTAGGTATATGATGTGAGAACTCACACTTAGGGAGAGATTGTTGAGTTTCAAGTGTGATCGGTCAAGTCCCATGCACATCGCCTGTAATTAAGTGAGTGAAATGTTTGATATGTAAGATGACTTAACTTAATTTCACCAAACCGGTTTTTGGTAGAATTTGGATTAGGTCTAACTCAACGATAAGCGGCCCCTCTAATTAATAGACTTTAATAAACCTTATTTTTAATATCTAAAGGACTTCAATAGAGTTGAATCAGAGGAAGTGTATTGAGAAAAATCCAAATCATAAAGAAATGACAAATAAGGTTTAATTTATAAAGAGTGATATCTTTAACCTTACAAATCAGTTATGTAAAGTTGAGTTAAGCTCATCTAGACTCCGATACTTTCACTCTTATCACCATAGCCCACAACCCTTCACTATTTGATTTACCACTTTCCTTTCAAACACTTTTCCACCTATATATATGCTATTATATGTTTGCTCTTTCGTGTTCTTTTTACTTAAATCTTCGGCAAGACGATTTTCACTCTTCACTTTTATTTACAATCGCAACTCAATGCGTTGCAGACAGTGCCACAATCACAATATAGCAGCCACATCACGTTATACGATCCACAATATAGTGGCATTAAGTTTTAAGGGTTTAATGAATGGTTTTTTTTATTACCTAGTATTCCGTTATTATGGCTCTAGCTAACAACTAGTTATAGACCCTCCCCTAAAAACCCTTAAAAAAAAACCTCCCCTGAAAAAAAAGTTATAAACCCTAATATTCTTGTTATTTGTTTTTTCTTGTTAAATTTTCTGGGCAGAAGAGGAGAAGAATAAGATAATGAAAAAGAACCCTAATTTAATTTTAACAAGTTTTTATTTTAAGAAAAACGTTAGTGAATGTTTTCGAAGCATTGATTAAAGTAGTAAAACTAGTAGTTTGTACTATGATGTTGAGTTCAAACTTTTGTGATGTACGGGTTAGGGTATCCATTGTATCCTATTTTTTAATTAAAATCTTTTGTTTATGTAAAAAACAACTGCCTAGACATTTATTAAAAAAAAAAACCTTCGCTAACATTATAAAAGTTAAAATGGTCTATTTGAAATAAGAAAAAAAAATTGTTGCAAAAGTTTTTTTTTTTTTAACTCATAATTAGAGAGGTTAAATTCCACCATCTTGCAAGACCTCATTTAAAGTCAGAGTTGGAGAGCACAACTTTGAATGGATATAATCCTTCAAAATGAATCGAACTAAAAACATTGAAAGGAAACACATTCCATGGTTCAAACCAACTTCATTAGACTAACCCAAATGGGTTATTTTTGCCTTTTTTTTTTTATAAAATAAAAACTTAAGTTTGGATAATTCATGTGGGATTCGGTACACAAACCATTATTTTATAAACCATTATTTTATACTTGTATATGTATCATCGCTCTAATTAATTCTCCAGCCTTTTCATTCTTTTATACTTTTATTGCCACTTCCCTAACAAAACAAAAGTATACTTGTCAGTTTTCTTTCGGTAGGGAATATATGTCTGTATCCTTTTTTTTTAGGAGATGTGCTGTATCATTAAAGGACGAATTTAAGAATAAAAAGTAACATGTGATGATGCCTCAAGTAGAATTTGATCCTTTTAATCTGCAGCACAGCTAGACATCCAGACATACATGATTATCATTACATACTTAATGGAATGATTATAGATCTATTAATGTTTTATAGTTTACTAATATTTTTCTGGTACATGTTTATAAATAGTTTTGTCAATTGATTAATGTATTATATTTAGTTATTAAATAAAATATTGAATAAACCTTATTAATTGATATTATTCTCTTCATACTTAAGGTCAATTTCACCAACTTGGGAAAAGAGTACCTCCATATTGATTGATGACGGTCATACTTGGAGAAAATATGGACAAAAAAAGATCGCAAATACGAAATACTACAGGTATATTCATCAGTTTGCATCTACACATTCACATGAGAAAAGAGATTAGTTAACATTATGTACCAATTCTTGTAATTTTAATATACTTTATAATGTAAGAAATTCTATCAATCTATAACATTTGAATTAAAAGTTCTTATAATAGCAATTAATCTTAATTTTTTTATACAACACTTTTCGCTATGTTTTTTTTTTGTTTTATCGGTCTATGTTATTCTCGAACAGAGATTAGGTTATTCGTTCTAAAGAAAATCTTAATTTTTTTATAATTGAAAACTTATAATTAATTGATAATATGTATGCAGGAGCTACTATAGGTGTACACACATGAATGATCAACATTGTGAAGCAATCAAACATACTCAAAGAACTCAAGAGAACCCTCCCTTGTACCGGACTACATATTATGGCCATCACACTTGCAAAAGCTATTTGCATTCAGATATAAATTTGGAATCCATTTTGTCGTCTGAAGACTCTTCTATATTACTTAGTTTCGATAACAACATTCCAATTAAAGAAGAAAACTCGTTTCCACCATCACCATTGCCATTTCTTGCATCTACAAAAGAGGATCCCAAGGAAGAGATTCATGATGATTATTCTTCTCAAAATCAATTGTTCTCATCAGATAACCTCGTATCATGTAACTTAGAAGTTTATTTTGATTATTTGAGACATGCCACTATGCTATCATCGATTGAATCATTTGAATTTGAGAATGTTTATGACCATGTAGAATTTTAATGGTTATGGATATGTTTGTGTCTAAGTGTAAATTTATTTTCAAAGTTTGGTATTGGAGGATAATCAGTATGTCAAATAATATAGTGGTTATTTTATTTTTAGAATTTTTTTTATAAAGTAAATTTAACTTGGTTGTTATTTGGCATTTAAGTGTCTTGTTGTGTTCAACTATCTTAATAAACACGATTTTAGACTTCATCTTGATAGTACTTATATCCTGCATACTTCACCACACAATTAATAGACAAATTGTTTTTTTTTTATTTATCATCAAAACATCAATTATGAAATATTGTTTATGAACTAACTTGATTTTTACAATGAAGATCGTTCTTAACTCAAGTGGAGGAGGTCATTAATTCTATTACAAATGGCGTGTTGATCCATTTCCATATGTATCCTCAAGAGTAGTCATTGATGTTTTTTTGGTCTCACAAGTGCACGGTTCTATCGCGTAATAAAAAATAATGATCACACAAGAACTTTGTATCGAGCACTAATCTATTTTTCTATGGCGATTAGCTAAAATAATAACTTTTGAAAAATGGTGTTTGATAAAAAAAATCTACAATAATATAAAAATGCCTTAAGATCGTGGTTTCATCTCAATAATAGAAACTAGCTAGAACCTCAATCCTTCTTGTTTGTTATAGCTAGAACCTCAATTCTTATTGTTTGTTATCGAAATCAAATTTTTAAAGATCGGATAAACTACAATAACTAATATCTCTTTTCAAATATGCAAAAGTGTCTTGAACAAAATAAAAAGTAGGTCATTATTCGACCGAACTGAGTAAATAAATATTGTTTGTTTTTCTTCTTCTCTTCTTCCTCCTTCATATTGTTTAGGTTTAATTGCAGTTTTAGCCCCCTAACTTTCTCAAAGTTGCGATTTTAGCTCCCTAAGAAAAAAACTACAAAACAGCCCCCTAAGTTTTGTAACTGTAGCAGTTTTGGCCCCCCAAGGCAAAAAAAAAATAAAAAAAATAACACGTGGCACCTCACTTAGGGTGCCACGTCAGCGTAGACCGAGTCAATATCAGCTTTGGGGGCCAAAACTGCTACAGTTGCAAAAC
>Ga0315915_1001087_pt1 | contig 31803 bp, 26 predicted proteins | sample MpolbnodulesMG_FD_207738 | JGI IMG/M metagenome (GOLD analysis project Ga0315915, IMG submission 207738) | Medicago polymorpha root nodule microbial communities from Los Angeles, California, United States - branched nodules | ecosystem: Host-associated > Plants > Roots > Nodule | place: USA... | reverse complement strand
TCTCTCTCTCTTTCTAGCTCTCCCATAAAAAACATCAGATTTCTTAGGATTGTTTTTTCTTTTAAGATTTTACTATCTCTCCCTCTCTCTCCTCCCTTCTCTCTTGTTACTCTCTCTTTTCCTCTCCTCTCTCTCCTTCCTTCTCTCTCTCTCTCTCTCTCTCTCTAGCTCTCCCATAAAAAATAAAGTAAAATAAATAAAAGAGTCTTTATTGAGATTTTGTGAAAGAGAGTGTGTTATGATATTTTTTTCAATTATTTCTTAAAATTCATAAAATCAGTTGAAATCTCTTGAAATCCATAAAATCATTTCAAATCCTTTAAAATCTTATGAATTAAATCCATTGAAATCCTTAATAGTCTTTTAAAATCATCAAAATCCTGCTCTTTTAAAATCCTCAAGACTTTTTTAAACAAAAATTGTCCTTTAAAATCCTAATCCAATCCTAAGATCCTTGTAGAAAATATATAAAATAATCTAAACGGAACTGTGTATTCTAATGCTTTACTTTTCATACTATTGTTTGAAGTTGATTAAACTACTTTTCATCAAACAATACTCATGGTGATGATCATATTAATGTCGTGATTATCATTTACTAATGAAAATGACGCACTACTATTGTTTATGTTGTTTTTTTAATTTTGGTTACTATGCCATGATCAAGAATCTAAAGAGAAATAACGCTCTCACAAGATTATAAACAATTTTTTTGTCAAAAATAAAAAAGATTATAAACAATTTTATCTGTCTGCCTCCAGATAAAAACTAACATGATCTTCATATATTATGATGAATGTGAAATGCTACTAACATGGAGATCAATATATTATGAAGCTCTATATCTTACCTATAAATCATTTTAATGCAGAAAAATGCCCTTATCAATCACGGCCACAGTTCAAGGAATGTTCAGGGAATGGATTGAGAAGGCGCCATTGTCAAACAATTCCATGTATAATGCAGAAATAAAAAAAAACAAGAAAACAAAACAGAAGGGCCACCTAAGAAAATGAAGAGAAACTAAAAGCTCATATTCTGAAAAATAAAAAAACTGAGCAGACCAACATTTCAAAGGTAAGATTAAGATTTCTGCCCTCTTTTGTTATTATTATCATATTTATTTTTGGGTAGATTGTTATTCCTAATTTTGTTTTAGCTACTATTTTAAACAACTCGGTGATACTAAAATAATTTTTCCTGCAAAACAATTTGTATAGCTAAATATGATGGATTGATGGGGGTGCTCATTATTGTTATTTACTACGATAGCCTTCCATTGGTAAATGATTTCTCTAATATCAATTAAAGAAGATTATCATGCATTGTTTAAGTTTAGTAGGATGGTTTGGAAGGAAATTTTTTGATATGGTCCACTTATATTTTTCTTCTAATGGTATATAAAGTGTATCTGCTATGTAGTTTACATGCTCTTTAATTCAAGAAAACTTACTTGATTTTTTGTTTTTTGTTTTTTTTTCAAATTATGCAGACTCTTTCTGAAAAGAATTAGTTCTGGGGAAAACCAACAAGCTAATATGCCAGCAAATTTATGTAGTGATTCTAATACATCGCATTCAAGAATGAGTTCTCTCAGTGGAGTTGGTGCACATTTTCATACATGGAATGACTCTATAGAGTTTCATCATCATAATAGTTGCTTTCATATCCTTTCCATCTGGTAGTGGTTGAGTAGCAGATTCAACACTCCTGCTGCGACAATCAATATGCATGGATTGGCTACTCATAATAATTTAAACAACTCCACAAATGATCACATAGATAGGGAGACTTATTATCACATTAAACAATATTCCATATTATATTTCGATTGTGATTTTTTTGATTAATGAGGTAAAACCGTGTTTTATTTATTATTCACAATTTTGCTCATTTTGTTTCTCTCCTTGAGAAATTTCTCGATTGATTTTGCTTTGATTCTCCAAAGAGTAACACTCTTAGTTTATTTTTGTTTTACTGTTTTTTTTTTTCAGAGTCTGGCCATTCCATATTATTTATTATATTCATAAAAACTCTTGGTTTATAATTAATGGATAGCTTCCATTTTATTATTTTTACATACTTGCATTTGTTTGTTTATCTTTATTTAAAACAGGGTTTGATAATGAGCTATTTATTGAATAAGTTATCTTCTTTTAGTTTTTGAGTCATGTTTACGGAGAGTCATATTATTGTGCGGATTTTGATTATTTATGAGCATTCTCGTGCTCAAGTTTTATCGTTTATGGTAGCTAATCGACTGTGTTGGAGTAGTATCGTTGCACGTTTATGTAGGCATTAGTTTGTTCTATTATTGTGCGGATTTTGATTATTTATGAGCATTCTCGTGCTCAAGTTTTATCGTTTATGGTAGCTAATCGACTGTGTTGGAGTAGTAACGTTGCGCGTTTATGTAGGCATTAGTTTGTTCTATTATTGTGCAGATTTTGATTATTTATGAGCATTCTCGTGCTCAAGTTTTATCGTTTATGGTAGCTAATCGACTGTGTTGGAGTAGTAACGTTGCGTGTTTATGTAGGCATTAGTTTGTTCTATTATTGTGCGGATTTTGATTATTTATGAGCATTCTCGTGCTCAAGTTTTATCGTTTATGGTAGCTAATCGACTGTGTTGGAGTAGTAACGTTGTGTTTTTGTAGGCGTTAGTTTGTTCTACTTTCTAGGTTTCGGCTCTCTTTATATGAAGTATCAAAGCCTTCAAAATATATTTTTCAATATTACAGTGTTTTCATTCATTCAAATTCTAAACAGTGAAAATAACAAGATTGTAGGCTCTTAATGACAATTTCCATTTTGAAATAGCGGATCGTTGGATGGTTGTAAAATTCTTGGCATCAGTTCTGCTACTTTTTGGAATGAAAGGATTAAGAAAGCATCAGAACCATATTTTAGTTTCTACTATATTTTAACTTCTTATTTTTGGTTCTGAATGAATATTTTTAGTATATTTCCAAATTTATTGTCTCTATTTTAGACATTTTCCTTTTTCAAAACCACCATCATATCTAATGTCATAACCAGAAGCATCAGAACAAGTCGAGATACCAGATACCAAAAAGGCCCATCCAGGGATTCGGGGATGACAAACTATTAGGAGGGAAACCAAATGAATTAGTAGAAATAGCAAACCAAGATGTCTCCAGAATCCGGGTTGACTAAGGAAGTTCCTATGACATCGTGTAAGAAGAGTTATCCGTATAACTCTGATGAAATACTTATAGAATGCCGCATGACCTTATTACCCCAAAAAATATGCTCATGATAGTAACCAGAAGCTTATACAATGAATTAGAAATCTATCCACACTTACACCTATAATCTCCACCCAAGAAACTCACTGAACATAATTTAAATCTCACACAGGATGCTACAAACAGAAAACATGTGAAATAATTCAAACTACCTAGGCTTGCCTCACTCCTCTTTTACAATTAAAATAACCATGGTGCTTGCCATTTACAAATATTGAAAGAGATGCTGAATATAATATGGATTGAATCCTGTTGCAAAATTTAGAATTAAAGGACTCTCATTAGAAAGGTCAAATCCAAATTTTCAAAAGCTTTGGAAATGTCAATTTTGAAAGCTAAGTTACCACCAAATTTTCTTGTGCAACAAGTAAATAGCTTCAGAGGTTAAACAAATGCAATATATGATATGTATAACTTTGATGAAATCTTTGTTCATTTGAAACAATGTGTTGCATGATGGAATTTTGGAATTTGTCCGATTTGGAGAAATTTGAAGGAAATAAATTGACGTACTTTATCGATCCAGATGCATGAACTTGATTGTAAGCATTATCCCTCTTCAATCCATTAATAACATGTTTCAAAAATATATCTTCCAAGAAGAGGCTAAAACTTAAGGATGAAAGTTGCATTGACGAAATTCCTCCCGACTATGAAAGCGTTGTTATCATTTGCAGTTCGGCAAGTAGAGATTCTAAAAATAATATTGAGAAACTAGCTTAATCTTCCACCGCAATGTTGTTGACATCGAGTAACATTCTAAAAAGTTTTTACCAAAATCAGGGACCTAAATCATCTAAAAAATGGAATTGGGAACCTGCTTTGGGCAACACAAGAAGAGACCCTTCTGATGATGAGATCAGGAAGTTTAAATTGCTAATGGATCCCTTTGTTCATGTGCACAAAGGTGCGATCCTTGAAAACAAGCTTCCCGGGTTAAGGGACTGTTTGGTGACTTTGAAGGCAGGTAGTTTGCAGAATGAAATTCTGAAGAGCATTAAACGTTCTAGAACACATTATTTAACTTTGAACGTAAGATAGCATTGACATCCGTCCATCCATCGCTTTTCCTTGAATGTGCTCTTTTGGAAGAAGAAGAATCTGCTCTCGACAAGGATCAGCTGCAAAAGCTTAGACTGAACCCACATGAAGATGTCAAAACAAATTTTTTATTCGAGTTTGTTCGGCTATTGATGCTTTTCACGAGAAAGTTCTTTTGTTCAGCCAATTCCACACTCCTTTACAATTAATTAAAGACAATTAAACTCTTCTTTTAAATGGTCTGAGGGAAAGGAAGTGCTGTTCGTGTCTGGAAAAGATCCCCCAAAGGTCAAGCAATCCGTAATCCATAGCTTCAATGATGCAAATTGCCGAGCAAAGGTTCTACTTGCATCTACAAAAGCTTGTTCTGAGGGAATTAGCTTAGTTGGAGCTTCTAGGGTTGTACTTCTGGTTGTTGTATGGAATCCTTCAGTCAAAAGACAAGCTATCAGCCGAGCATGTAGGAATGGTAAGAAGAAAGTGGTATACACATACCATCTGCTCGCTGAAGGGACTACTGAGGAAGAAAAATATGGTAAACAGGTCAAAAAGGACCGGTTATCTGAGCTTGTTTATTCTGAGAAAAATGCTGCCGATAATGATGATGAGTCCAAGTTCTCTGATGATGACTCAGCATGAAAATCTCAAAGACATGTTTGTTAAGTGCATGGTACTGAGGAAGGAGCAAGATGTGGTCTGAGAGTTTTGGCGGTAGATCCAATTTCATGCTTGGATACATTTCTGTGTTTGCAAGAATGTTAAATTTCCAATCAATTTAGTTTCCATGTATAGAGAGCAAGGAATACTTTCAAAGGTAAGAAATTTTTTGTTTTACTTCATATTTTGTTAATATGATGGATCAATGATATATTTCGACTGAAGGTTAAACAAAAAATAGAAATGCTCTTACCTTTACAATTTTGATCTCTAATTATCTCTATGTTGTTTAATTCCGATCATGCTTCTAATGTAGCTCTTTATTTAGTTTTGCAGATTCTTAAACATTGCTAACTCTACAAAATCTAAGGCCGGCATGTTAAATTGAAGAAAATAAGTTTCATAGGTAAACATATTACCGTTCTAGGACTTTCAACTTAGGATATACTATATTTGTATCAGCACCTACAATTAACTTCAATACACTGTCAGTATCTTTAAGCTAAGAGGAGTGGCTACATATGAAATGAAAAGTGATACAATTTCTATATTTACATTGCAGTTTAAGTGATTTAGAGAATAAGCGTTACTTATAACTATAGTGTAATACCTATTTGTCTAACTGTTTAGATATAGATAGTCGAGAATTAATTCAATTCTTGAAACAAAAATAAAGAACACCAGTTGAATTGAAAATCACTCTTGCAGTGTTTGGTTTGTAAAAAAACTTAAGCACGACAATGTGAAGGCTATAGTCCTCATAAACTTTCTGTATTCAGAAATTATATATCATTAACTTCTTCTATCCATTCTTTGATTTTGGGTGTCCTTATTTTCCCATGTCGATTTTCAGCCTCGATAACTTTCTTTATAAGTCTCATCTCAGCAATACTTAGTTCCATTGATACTAACAATTTTTTAATTCTAATTTGATAATACTTGCCAAATCAAAAAATTGATCATTTCAATAACGACTGAAAAATTTCAGAAAAGAATTCATTATCAAATTCAGCTAAATAAGAATGAAAAGGAATCTGAAACGCATAAATTAGAATATCCGGAACCTAAAATTGAATGAGTGAATGAATGAAACTACATGAAACCCACAAATTAGAAACGAACAGCAAATACTTAGAGCTTGTGGCGTAAGAAGAGATCACAGATCAGTGTGTGGTGTGTGCTGTTATTAATCAGAGTGCACGCTCTCCTTGCATAGGAACAACCATACTTGTTTACACATTTCCCATTTATAATTATGGAAACTTCAGCCAGTTTAACAGTCATTTGATGCAAAAACTTCTAATCATAACACGGAAAGGTGCACTTTTTCATGAACTTTTTTGTTCCATCAGCTACATTTTAAATAATGCCTAACCAACCCTTTGTATTATGACTAATTTATTGATCTTACAAGTTAAGAAAGGCATCATGGAGAAAAGTCAGAAAACCATTGCTTATAACCAATACATAGTTACTCTTTCATAATCCATTTTGTTTTACCGTTAATTTGGTCCTTGTGTTATTACTTATGTGGCATTCTTTTCAAACGTGGCCCTATAAGCAGCTAACGAGAGACAACAAGTGTAAGAAAAAAACTTACTCTTTTGAACATAAAATTTTAGTGTCTGAATAAAAAAGTGTTACTAGTGAAATGCAGTTAAAAACTGCAAGTTTTCCATGAATTTCTTCATTAGCGAAGATTTTTGTTATATAACTTGAACTACCTTCTTAAGGATAAAAATTCCATACTCATAACTTGGTATCAAATCCTAGCACCCATACACCTTATCTAACTATTCTTGGTTCAATATATGAATTAAACATGCATGGCATCAACTATATATAATTTCTTCAAACCATATCCTGAACTCACAGTCAGAGTTGATACACAAGATAAATTTGATTTCCTTCAAATCTACTTTAAGGATTAGTGTTTTGGTTTTGATGGATTTAAAAGAAAATTGAAGATTCAACTATCAAGTTTCAATAGGGAGGATTGCTGTTTTTCTGCAGAAATCTGTTATAGGTAGTTGATAATATGCTATCAGGAATGTAGATGACCAATGCTTGACACACATTCAAGATTGGAATAGTATCGCAATTCCATTAAAACTGAGACTATGTTCTATTATTAAGCTCATAAGGGGATTTAAAACACATCTTGATTCACAAAATCTAGGCATGTGATATTATTAATAGCATCTTAGTTTGATACATCGGATCTTAACTCAAGAAGTCCTCTAGCTCCGAGCTGCTATTTATACTTACATCTTTACCATTTCCCGGAAATCACTTTACCTCTAAGACGAACGTCCATGCAAAACTAAATAAGCAAAATCGTTTATTATTGCATTCAAGGAGAGAACAATCAGAGTTGAAATAGGGGCGAAAATGTACTCACAAGTTACACCACCCATGCTCATAGAATAGTCACTCACAATTCTTGTGGTCTCATACACAATTCCACAATATCACTTAGAGGGAGGTATAAAATTCGTCGCCACCGTGATCCAACTTGAACTTTATAGGATTTCTGTGTCATTGTCTTTAGCAACATTGTTCAGCACAAGAGTGTTCAGGTTTTGAAGCAAAACGCACCACAGATGCCTGCGGCAAAACCAAAGAAGTTCAGCACTGTCAAAAACATTAGGAGTTATAAAAATATTAATTCTATGACACTATATAGAGATTGATGTGACTATTTGGTTGAGCTTATATATCCTACAAATGTGTAACTGCAGATAAAATCTCCCAAGTCCCAACCAACCTACCAAAATCAGTTACCCTTAAAAACCTTAACAAATCATCATATCCCATCTCCTATATCCTATATATATACACTCAAACCTTCCCTTCTTTTTTTATAACTCTTTGCAACTCAGAAGAATGGGTGAATTACAGATTCAACAAGAATCCATGTTGATCCCTCACAAACAGAAACAATCCATGATTATTCCAACATCATCAATGCTTGGTCATCACACTCACAACAACTCTGTCAAATGCTGTTCACCATCATCATCTTCTTCTCACCAACCATCATCCGAGAAGCATTCTTTAGATGCATGCAATCTCATCCGTAATGGCTTCTCCGCCATTACACTTCCTTTCAGTCTCTGTGGCAATGCTCTTCGCCGCTGTGTCTCTGATCCATGCACCTTGCCGGAGCAATACATGCTGGTTAAAGGGTCGTCAACTACTTTTCCGCCCCTGCCTCCGATCAGGAGATGTATATCTGAAGTTATTGATCCTTCTGAGGTTATAGATGCAGTTTCTTGTTATTTGAACTCTGCTGAAAAAACCACCTCTGAATCTGATTCAATGGTATGTGTTGGATTATTATGAAACTTGTGTTTCTTACTAAACAAGTAATCTTTTTTTTTTCCCTTCAAAAAAAAAAAGTAATCTTTTTTTTATTTGGAATCATGGGTTTTGATTGTTTTTTGTAGAGGCTTAAAAGGATGAAGGATCTGTTAAAAGAAATAAAGAAAGTCTGGGATGAAGTTATGGAAGATGAGGAAGAAAATGAAAATGAACAAGAACAGAAAAAAGAGCCCTCTCCTGATGCTGAAGATGAAAAAGAACAACAAGAAGAAGAAGAGCACTCTCTTGTTGCTGAAGATGACATAGTCGTATCTCTGGTATATGTCTTGAATCTTGGACTGTGATCGGCTTTTCTATTATAATCTTGAATGTATTTGGTTCTTTAATTGGTACTTAAAAGTTATGCTCATAAATTTATAAGTTTTTCCTTATTTATATGTATATCCTAGCTGTAATTGCTTAATTATGTAGGATCTGGGGGGTTATGGGAGGGTATTGAATTTGATCATAGTTTCACTTGTAATCATAGTTTGCTGGATCTGGGATTTATGGGAAGGTATTGAATGTTTCCTTGCTTGTTCACTTAATTTCTCTTCTGTAGTTAAGCAATAGTCATATACATTAATGCTAGTAAGTAGCAAAGTTGTCCATCACAGATCACGGAAAGTAGTGGTTTGTTCAAATTTGGATACGCTGCAGTACTATAGCCGATATTTGGTAACAATTTCTACTAAATCGTGTATCGCAGAACAATATCTATTCAGACATGCTCAATCATGTAATTGGTTATATCAGAATATCTGCATAAATAGTGTAGTAGAATGCAATAAGTAGACTTCCCTTATCAACATATACATATTTGAAGTAAAAATATTATTCGATCAACTGTGTGCTGTACTTCCCTCCACTGCATTTTTCCTGCGGTGTTTAATTTACCGAATCTAGGTAAGAATAAATACTCTTCCTTTCAAGAATTTTGTGGGCAATATGTTAGAGTTAGAGGCTGCAAATTAATTTGACAACTATACATAGGTGGTGGTTATGATTTCTGAATGTTTATGTCAAAGAATGAAATTTTATATTGATTATCATATTTCCCATTGTGGGTTTCAGTATTGAGATGCAATTTGTGTTTGGAATTGCTTTTGTAGGTAAACTTCAATTAGTTCTGAACTTCAAAGGTCCTATATATATGGATTTTTCTCACTGGGAAGGAATGTGTGAGACCATAAAGTCATGGTTTAGTTGGTTCAATCATGGTTAAACCAAATGACGAATTTTTTTATTATTAAATATTTTAAATAAATAAAGGCAAAAATTATAAATCAGCAACTGAGCTGCAGAACTAAAAGAATTCAAACTCCTAATGTCAAGAAAAGTATCTGCAACGAATGAACAGACTGCAGACAATCAGGCTCCCTACTCCTAAACAGAAGCATTACTTAAGAGAGACACACTCTAAATATATCGGAAGACAGAAGGTACTAAAAACCCACTAAGGAGAAGTTGAATCGCCACACACTTATGTTTAAAATCATTAATGATATGAACTAGTACAGTCGTATCAATTACAATTACAAAGGTGTTGAAGAGTTTGAATTGCCACTCTTATATGGGTGATGAACGACCAGTTAATCAAGGAAATCACAGTTGTTGGAATAAATAAAATATGGGTGATGAACGACCAATCTGAGATATCACGAGTGGAGACCATATAGCAGGTGGTCCAACGAATCTTCAGGTTTGAAACTAAAAGTTATGAAGCCAAACAGTATTAATGTACGAAATACGCATGTAGGGAGCAGCTTCATAATCCATAAGTTGCTTGCCATAAGAGACTCGTAGGGGTGATGTTGATACTGCTCCATGTCCCATACAATTATGGCTTCATAATACCCATGTAGAATTCATGATATATTCTACCATTTCCAAATATGAAATTAATAGTTAACATTCTTTAAAATATTGTCTCCCCTGGGGCTTGGAGATCATGGAGTGTATCTTGTCCACTATAAAATCCACCTCCATAGAATGGAGCTTTAGGAAATAGAAACAATACACTTCCATTAATGGATTGTTAAACCTAGTCTATTTTGATTGACCTAAAGAACAGAAAAATTTCAGAATCAGCCGTATCAATCCCAATAAAGACCAATATTATCCCCTAGCATTAAGCCTCTTCTATGTACAAACTCTTTAACCCAGATCATATATTGAATTTAAGAAAGTGCATGGACTTCGTGTCAATATCCCATGTTTTAGCTTGAATTCCTATGTCAGCATTAGCACCCAACACAGGCATCACTTTGTGGCCTCATCTCTCTTATCTTGCTGGAGAAGTTGCTTAAGGAAACACTTTGTGACCTTTGCCGATTAATCAAGGAAATTACAGTCGTTATATTCTCCGGAGGTGGAGACTGCAAACCAAGATTTAGCAAAGGTTAAAAGAACAGAAGACAAGAAATTAAATTAATTAATAGTTGCAACACATGAATGAATAAAGAAACAGATTGTTGAACGATCATACATGTAGTCATGGCTGGCATCTACGTCTGAATTTGAAAGAGTGGATCGATTCCTTTGGAAAAGAAAGCATAAGGACTAAGGAGCAGCGACGACAACTTGAGGTTTCATCTTTGAACCCTAATGACATTCCAATCTTCTAATATATATTTAGTGTAATTGAGATGAGCAAGGTGTTTGGTTTTTTATTTTTTGAAGGTGTTTGGTTTTTTATAGCACGTTGGTGTATTAGATTTTTTATTTAGTCAAAATCTTTGTTTTATTTGTTTTGTTTATATTCAAAAAGTTTTAAAAAGATTTGTTTTTATTTTATTTCTAGGTACATGTTTGAAAAAAAATTATCATATAGATTTTTGAGAAATTCTTACGTGAACTCTTACCCAACACATCATTCTTACACCCAACCAATTCAAATCCAACACCTCATTAAAATAAAAAAGAATTAATATCATAATGGTTATAAGAATGCTGCTTATGATTCTTTGCAAGTAAACACATGACCAGTCCAAAAAGGTTACGTAAACAACTGTAATGAGAGTGAAAAATCTGCAATATAAACTGTGATTCCCAATAGTCCTGTATAAAAAATTGAAAATATTATTTTATCTTTCACTTTCACAGTCTTTTTCATTTGGCTCTTTCTTCATTTGGTAAAAATCTGTTAACCTGTGAAACAACATCACCAGATGTTTCCAGCTACCATTGCAATGAATATGAGTCACATAATCATCATTGTAAAACATTTGCATTATTTTTCACAAATTCTCACTACTATACTTAGGACTCAGCAGGTTTGTCAGCAGAAACTGAGTTTCTTCCTCAAAATCACATGCTTCTAATACCAATTGATTGCAAATGCAGAATAGATTTTTTTAAACTTGAAGGCATAACAACTTATTCTAAACTCAAGTTTACTATTCCTTTAAAATGTGCTTGCCCTTTTTCTTCTCTTGTTCTACCAAAACCAAATTTTTTTCTTTCTCATCATAAAAGCGAAAACAGTACGTACAATTTTTAGTTTGGCCTTAAAGTTCAATATTACAAACGCACCTAATATTTCTGCCAATAGTTGAAATGTTATCTTTTAAAGACGATCAACTCCAAATAAATCCGACCTGAGAAATTTCAAATCTATTGGAAAGCTATCCATAGGAAAAGCTTTGTTTGATCGAATTGAAATCATTAACTTGATGTCGTTATCGATGCTAAGAAAGATCGAAAGAGTTCATGTGAAGTCATCAAATGTCACTCTAACACTTGCAAGAGATCAATTAAACATCCATATGGAATAGTGAAAGACATGGTGGAGCAAGTAGACGAGCATTTCTTTCCGTCAAATTTCGTGACATCGGAGATTCAAAGAAAAATTCATTGGCACCAAGAGTCACATTATTCTAGAAGAAGGGAGGAGAGCACAATATTCCAAGCTTTTATTGAGGGGGACATGGAACGTTGGTGTCTTAATGCCAAACTCATGGAGTTCCTACAAAACAAGATGAAGAGGAAGGATGCGATCCACAACATAGCTAGAACTTCCACTTTAACATTTCACTATTCATCAATTTTATATATAATCTCACGACTTTCTTATATATTTTTATTTTATTTTTTGTACTTTTTAGCATCCTTTATTTGGTTTCTTTTTTCATTTGTTAGAATTGATTTTTTCCCTAGAAACACTGATCTTTGTATACCTTTTGCTTTAACAATGGTCATGTTAGACGGTCGCGGTCATGATCGACCCTTGATATTACAGAAAATTGGTATCAAATAGGGTCTGTGTAGTATCAATCATGGTTACGTTGAGGTTTTGGCAACATAGAAAACCGTTATATTGCGGCCGCGAACCTTTAACTAAAACCTTGACCGTGTCTATTTAATAGTAGTATATATCAGTAAAAATGGTTCTGTGAACAATAGACTTGCTATGTGCCTGAGACGAATGAATGACAAAGCAATGTGTATAGAATTAATATTATCAAGGGCCAGATAAGCAGATGGTTTACGATCTTCTCGATGAAACGCAAGCTCAAAACTGCTCCCCTAATGTGGTCACTTATACTACTATCATGTGTGCACTCGCAAGAGCAGAGAAATTTGACGAAGCATTACAAGTTGTCGAAAGAATGAACGCTTTTGGATGTAGGCCTGATATGCTTTTTTTCAATTCGTTCATTTATATGTTGGGGAGAGCAGGTAGAATAGATGATGCTACACATGTATTCAAGGTTGCGATGCCAAAGGCCAGTGTCGCCCCAAACACATCGACCTATAACTCAATGATTTCTATGTTTTGATACTATGCACTGGAGCAAGATTTTGACATTCTGAAAGAGATGGAAAAATCAGGTTTTTGTAAGCCTGATATTCAGACTTATCACCCATTGATCGAGGAGATGGTTGATCAAGATACCGTGCCTAGATACAAAACTTGCCGTTTGCTCTTGGATGAAGTCAAACAGAAAAATATGTATCAGGCTGTTGAGAAAATTAAGGTTCTTATGAAGAAACTTTAAATGCGTGAGTCTCTTTGGTACGTACTGTTTCTGATTATAGTAGAAAACTCAATCACATTCCAAGTATTTTAAAGACTTGGTTATCATCTCAGTCTCGACAACTTGTTTGGTTGGAGAGAAGAAAGTGGGAAGAGAGAAAGAAACATGCAAGAACGATAGAGTTGTGAAAGAGCGAATCTTTTGCAATTTTTATTAGAGAACAATAAAAGAAAGAGAAGAGAAAAAACTCTTGAGCCGATAGCAGAGCAAGAAGAGAGATATGATGCTGGTGTTTGAAGGTTCAGTTTGCCCCTAAAATAAAGAAGCTTGATCAGAAGACTCAGAAGCTCGAATCAGCAGCTGATTAGGTCTGATCTGTTGAAGGATGAACGGAAGGAGAGAAGAGAAATTCATAAATTATGTAACTATAAAGTAGATAATCAGTTTGATTCTTTGCCATACAGTCACCATTGTCAAATCACACGAAACAATTCTTGTAGAGAGTTTATGACCTCTATTGCTCCATAATTGTGATCAATGATCATTGTTGGTTTGGAGCAGTTGAATGGATTCTTCAACGCATAACAAACGATGAGTTTCAAGTGTCTCCATTGAAACATGTTCAAATAGTGTTGAATCATTGTGGTTATGATTCTGTTAAGTGATGGTTAACTGAGCAGAAGCTGGTTGATAATGTTCATAATCACACATGATTCTCATTCTCTCAAGTCACTAGGGTATAGAGTATTAGCGTATATATTTTATCGACATTCAGCGATTACAGAGGAATGGTAACAATAACCTTGTTTTGATGCTATCTTTGTAATACACTGTATGTGATACTTTTTGGAATTGGAATTTTACTCATGATGTATTTGGTCAATTCTCCATGTATCTTGTTCAGAAAGTAATAAGAAGTCTTTTCTCAAATGTAATTTACCAAACCACAAATTGGTTGCATTTCACGTTTTCTTTATTTTGTTGTCTTTATCCTTGTTTATTACCATAATAATAATAAACTTCAATAATTTAACAATGCATGATTCAACAATAGTATATATCTTTTTCACGTTATTCGTAAACTGAAATTTATTCCATCAAACAATAAGCATGACCCAACTATGCTAAATATTGCTTCTAATATCATTTAACCCCAGTTGGATATACTATTTTTGGTTCTATTTTTATGCCTGAAAACGATCATGTAGCTACGATATTAATTAATCACTAAATTTCTCCTCAACGACAAGTCATGCAATTACTGCATTTTTTGGAGCAGCATATATTTGGCAGCTTATCTGTATATGCATACTTCAGTACCCTTTTAAAATTAACTGATAATACATTCCTTGTGCAGCAAAGTTCCGCTTAGAATGCGATCAGCAATGCAGAACAAACGAACAAGACAGGTATACTACAAACTTGGTGAGTATTAAAAGCCAAAGGTCCAAAACACAAACAAACAAATAGGTATAATATAAAGTGCAAAAACAAGTTTATACTCATAAAACAAAGTCCAAAACAACAAAAAAAAAAAGAGACTAGCTAGCACTCAACACAATTATAGCACACACTACATGATTATGCAGGTGACATGAAAAGATTCAACTTCCATTAAATTTCTTGGTATGCTGCTTACTTCTTGCTTTTCTTCGGCGCTCTATATAAAAGAGATTATGTTAGACGGCAACACCAGTAACATGGAAATTCTACCGAAAACTGCTGATCTAAACATGCACTTAGTGTCTACCTTCTTCAACATGTTTTCTATTTATCTCTTAATTAATAATAATAATTTAAGGGTCCTTCACTGACATTGCAAAAGTGACCAAAAACCAAAAGCTTATTTGCCTATGCCGGCAATCGAAAGTTGACATGTTGCAGAAGCCCTCAAACATGAGGTTAATCGTCTTTCTATTTTAGACCGTTTGCCGGAGCACTAGATTGACATAGTATCCAAAACCGGTGAATTCTTCGGAATAATTTTTGCTAACATAATGTGATAGCTCTGTAGGCCTCCAAATGCAAAGTCCCGCATAGTACAAGTTTTAAGTTTTGATGAAAGGCAGCCTGGAACAAATTTTGGATGGGCCCAGGTTTCATGCATATATTGTCCAAAGTAGTCATGCCCACAAAAATTGTCGGGTATTATCTGCTAATAGGGAAGAAATAAAAAACATGTATGATAAGAAAAGAAAAAACAAATATAATTGTTAAATTTAAGAAACATACCTGATAAAGGTCAAGATTTCGAAGCTTGGGACAATGGAGCAGCATTTTTGGAACTGTATCCCAATCATAGTTCAGCACCAAATGAGTCAAATTATGGAACATAGGAAAGTGACAATCTTGACAAGCCTGCATTATTTAAAGACAGAGTATTTAAAATAAAATAAAAACAATAGAAATGATGAATGACATTATTCACTTTAAATGGCATGCATACCCTGGATAGTCTTATGCGTAGAAACTCGACATTTGAAATTGCTTCCAACGAAATATAACATTCGGTAACATCTGCTTTGTTCAACATTGTTAAGGTTTTCCAGTTCCATCCTGCATAAGTGCCATCGAATACTTCAAATAGGTGAAGATCTTCAAGAATTGGACATCCTTCTATAAGATTCATGAGATCATTATCTTGTTCAAACGTAATGTTTGTCAAATGTAGGGTTTTGAGTGAGGGTAATGTTACGTGAGAAGGAGAAAAGTTGTCACCCATATCAATAAAATTGAGCTTAAGAACAACAAGTGTTGTACATGTAAGGATAGTATAAGGCAATTCAGGGGATTCACCAACAACGAGATCATAAAGTCGAGATGAATCATGTTTAACGTCCAGAGTGAAACTTCGGATGGAATGATTACCTGCGGCTTCTCGCGAGCGCAATATGTTGTAAACGAATTCGTTGAAGCTGTCTTTCGAGCCGGAGTCTTTGGCTTCGATGAATTCCACATCAGGAACGTAACACCATAGATGCTTCCATCTCTTTGAAAGAATTGAAGTGAGAAAGGCTTGTTTGGTGGGAAGAGAAGAGAGAATGTGAATCACGATATCGTCTGGTAAATTGCTGATCCTATCTACGGCCACCGCCGTTAAAATTTCCGGCGAAGACATTCTGTTACGGTGGCGACTGGCGAGTGAATTGTCAAGGGTTAGTGTATTCCGCTATATATTTTCGGGGTGAGAAATTAATGTACGTAGAGATCTCTTTATATAGGAGAAGTCAGAACCCCCAAATTTCAAAGCCCACTTAAAAAAGTCATCACCAAGCCCACTAAATTAAAGCCCCCTAATTAAACAAAATATTTGGGGTCAAACCCACTCTAAAATCTATTTATTTGTGGGCTTAAAAAGCCCCACTATAAAGGTAAAAAAAAAGTTTTTTCCCGATAAAAAAAAAATTTCCCAGTAAAAAATAAGTTTTTTTCCAGTAAAAAAAAGTTTTTTTGGGTAAAAAAAAAACTTGTTTTTTTTAAAAAAAATGTTTATAGAAATTTTGGGGCTTTGGGGCCTTTTGATTTTTTTATTTGTGGGCTTGCATGAATGTGGGCTTTTTAATCTTGTGAATTTTCAAACCCCCTTACTATGTGGGCTGGGGCCTAAACTTCAAAACCCCATGATATTGACACCTCTAGAAGTCTGTCCATGTTACTTGCTCCTAAAGTCTTCTTGCTTGCGTAAAAAAAAAGAAGAGTCTTGATTACTTGTTTCTTATACTTTGGTCTTGTCTTATGCTATTGGAGACTTAGAGGGTGTATTGGAACATTTTAAAAGACTATTTTGGCAACAAAATCTTGAAGATTTTAAAAGATTGTGAGATTATGTTGATTTTGTTGGATTTTAAGACTTTTTTTAATTACTTTCTACAATCAGGATTTTGAACACAAGATTTTAATGAATTCATAATATAGATTTCAACAGTCTAGGAAAAAGATTATAAACTCATAATTAATAATAATTATAATAATTTGCTCAAAATGATAACAATAATAATGATGCCTTAAAAAAAATAGTGGTCACTTACAACAAAAAAACAACAACGAAATAACACAACAGAGCACAGCAATGGTATAACAACAAAACAATTTGCTAAAAAAAATAATGATAATAAATTAGAAGAATAAAATGACTTGAAAAAAACTTTTTTTTTTACATGAACAATATTTTTTTACTGGATCGTAAAAAACAACGTCGAGAAGCAACTTCGCTTGGAAAACAACAGCGAGAAAACAAGGAATAATATCACTGCTTTTTGTAAAAAATAAAAAAAATAAAAAAAATAAAAAGGAAAAATACCAAAGAGGGACATATGAATAACAACAAGAAGAGGGTATGAGTGTGTGTGGTATGAGACAAGAAATGTTTTGAGTATGGTAAAAAAATTATGGAAGTTTCAAAAAGTCTTGTTGATTGAGCATGTTATGTGTATTTTCAATTAAAAAGTCTCACAAAATTCATTCCACAAAAGCTATGAAAATATTGTATTGATGGTAAAGAGTAATATTACAAATAATTGAATTGACCCACTAATGGGGTGGTTACAACTATATATACTACTCTAGGACTAATACTAATTGTGACTAAACTATATCTCCATTACATGTTATGTGTATTTTCAACTAAAAAGTCTTACAAAATCCATTCCACAAAAGAATCTATTAAAATCTACATAATATTAAATACCAAGAGACAGTTTATAAGTTAGGGAAAATCTCATTTAAATGTCACCGGACTTCGTTGCCTTTAAAAAGTAATCTTGATTGTCTTAATTGAATACCACAAGATTTATTTATATTCCATAAAAAATTTTGATTGAATATCACAAGACTTTTTTATTTTTAAAAAGTCTTTTAAAATCCCATGAAATCTCAATTGAATACACCCCCTTAGCCTCCAAGTTAGCTAATGAAATTTGACGATGAGAAAAACACAAGAAGGGGTTGGTTTTTTTTTTAATCTTTTTCTAAGAGTTTAAACAAAGCAGAGCAAGTAAGATAATAAAAAAGAAACAACACAATGTTATCTTGTTTTACCCTACTAATCGAGGTTAGTCTAGTCCCCTTACATTTTCAAGGGATTTTTCACTAGACAAACAAATCTAACATTTTCTTGTTTAACACAAGATGACTTCTACGGCTGGAGTTTACAAATAAAGTTTGATTGTTTACACTTTGTACTCAGAGAGTGGTAAACTAACAATAAACTTAATTGACTTCTGATACTTCAAAAATTCTAAGATATGAGGTTTGTAAGAATTTCTCTACGTGTTTGTGCGCTATATAGTTTGTCAGAGTTTTGACAATTGTAAAATTACGTAAAGTATATTGTGTTCTTTAAACTACAAGTCATTGAATAGGAGAGAATAAGAGAACCTTTGTTAGAAGAATGTCAGCGCATCAAAAACGTTCTTGAGAAGTTTTGATCAGGTTTGAAATAGTTTGTCTCTAATGGATAATTATGTTGAATAGCACTAAAGGGACCTTTTGCTTCATTGGGAATGATTTGATGCATTATCTTTGCCTTTGAAGTTCTTTGTTTGTTTTTGCACGTGGTCAAAATGAGACAAACAATATGATCATAACTTGAAAGAGATGTTCCTTCGAAAGAAGACAAAACTGCCCAGAGTCACTCAAACTGCTGACATGTCCATCAGAACTTTCTTTCATCAGAATTTGGTTCCACCATAACTTGTTTTCTTCAAAGTCTTCAAGACTTGATGCAACTTTTGATTAGAGCTTTGACTTTTTTTTACCTTACTTTAGATCATCTTCTATGTCTTCAAAGCTTCTCTTGAGTACCAAGATGCTTTCCTTTGCGTTCAAAGCTTAATGTTTCATAACTAATAACTTGACTTTGTAGTCAAAATTTAATTCTATTGTCATGCACATTTAAACAAACCTTAGAGTACTCAATTGTTCTTTCATACATTGTTATCAAAAAAACAATAGTGTGTGTTTGTTCACATGTTAAAGTGAACGCAGACGTGTTTCAATGAAGCTAGGATATAAAGCTTCTTAAAATTGCATCAAAATTGACTTTGGGACGCAGTATTAGCAATTAAAACGTATAACCAAACAAGCTAATAGACAATGTTCTAAAACCTACTTTAGTTTAATAATCTCCCCATTTTTTATGATGACAGTGTATTTTCAAAAACAATTGTCTAATCTAATTAACGTAACTCATCAGAAGGTGAAGAAGTTTGTAAGCTCATATGAGTCTAAACTAGGTTAATTAAGACAATAATAATAACTTACATCGTCCCCGTGAGCTTAGCTCAGTTGATAGGGACATTGCATAATTTATGCAGGGGCAGGGGTTCGAACCCCTGGCACCCCACTTCTCCACATTTAATATGTGTGAGCTATAGCCACTAGGCTACTTGACCAAAAATATAAATAATAATTTACATCAAAGTCTAAACAATCAGAAGTAATAATAATTTTAAAATTTTGCAGAATATACAATAGTTTGTCTAACATGTGCAATATTAATTTAACAATAGAGAAATATTAAGGACACTCTCTTTTCAACACTTTCTTCAACACTCATTCTCTTATTGGATGAAACCAATATATCATCCACCACTTTAATATAAATTCTACTCTACTCCCCTTTGATAAATCAACTTAAATAATTTAACAATACACTAATATTTGTACACTGATATTCAACAATAGTATAAATTTTTTCGTGTTTTATTTGTACACTGGTGTTTAATCCATAAAACAAAAAACATGACCCAACTATGCAAAAGATTGTTTCATATATCATTTAACCCTTGTTGAATAACTATTGAAAAAAATTATAATAGCTAATTGTTAATTAACTATGACAACTAACCATTAATTAGTAATGTGCTAAAAAATTAACTGACTGATGGACCTAACTCAATACATCAAATTCAAGCAAGTCTTCCATATATACCACATGCTGTTGTTCAGAGTCACATTGTAGCTTGGCAAGAGTTGATGTATCAGCTTGCACTTTCAACTTTGTTAACCAATTCAGACTAACATCTTCATGAACACTGGCAGAGATTATGGAAGCATCTAAGTAGAATGGAGAATCTGAGATGCTGAGCTTTCTTCTGGCTAGTTCTCTATTAACTTCTTCCTTTGTGTTGTTGACAACTTCTTGGAACCAATTGTTTAGAGTGGTAATGGACTGAGGGTGAGCTTCTATAGACAGCCTGTGAAGTTCACACATGACTTCATCAACTCTTTCTCTGAGTGCAGTCCACTTCTCCACATAATTTTCAGCATGAACAAAGTTGTTTCTTGATTCCACTTGTTTATCCAAGTCCACAATAATGTTCTCACAAACCACTTTTAGTATAACATAATCTAACAAAAAGGTAGGTGGGGGTGAGACATTTATGGTATGTGGTTGAGGAATGATTTGAGTTGAGGAGCCAGGGTTATTTGTGCTTGAAGATTCAATAGTAACATATCGGTTTGGTTCAAAAGGAGGGTCATGAACTGACTCTAAGACAAAACGAGAACAGGAGTTCAAAGATAGATTATCTTGAACAACATGCTCCTCTTCAACATCAGAAACTGATGTCATCATGAAGTCAGGTCCAGTAGGTTGAGTGTTAGGTGTAGCTTCTGAAGAAACAGAGGGTAAAGCTACACTGATTGGTCGCACCCTATGAATTTGTTCTTCTGATAATGAAGGATTATTATCAAAGACAGAATGTTCAAGAATGAAGCATTCTTTCTTGGCTTGGTTTCTTAATGCAATGCCAAAAGAAATATTTGAATGATTAACATTAAGATGATATGGCTTACAAGCAGGGTGTATGATTAGTTCAGAGCATGTGTTTGTGGCCATTTGTAAGTTTGGTTGATGTTGTTGGGGGCTTTCTGAAACAGATATATCAGAAATTGTTTCAGAGGCTTTCTCTAAGTTTGGTCTAAAACCTGGTAATTCACCTTTGTAGTGATTTGCCAGTTCCTCAAGAAAAGATGGACCACTAGTTTGAGTGGTTTAGGTTGAGATGATGTAGATGTTTCAGGGATGTCAGAATCTGGCTCTGCTTGCTCATCTTCACACTGTGCATCAGCAGGGATAGTTTGAAGTGGCTGAATGAATGGTGGTTGAAGAGGATGATCAGCAGGCAGTCTTTGACATACATCAATTCTCATTTAAGCCAAGTGACATATCCTTTCTACAACAGCAGGATACATTGGCACAAAAACATCATCATCAGGCAGTTTATGGTTCTTGGTAGTTGGTGATGGGGTTGAGGTTTTATGTGATCTGGATGAGGGTGAGGAAGAATCTCATTATGTTATGCTATCAGAGATAAGGTGAAGAGAGTTGTTACCTTTAGTAGCTTCTGAAGCATCAACTTCTGAAGTGCCAGCTCCTGAACACCCAATTTCTCCTCTCTAAACTTCCATTGGAGCCTTCAACGGCTCACCAGTTTCCTCATTCACCAAGCCTTGCAAATCTTCTGCAAGCTCAACTACCTTCTGTGTATTTTTTGCAGTTGATTCCTTCAACAGTGATTCAGCAGGTACATCTATTTCACTTGCAAGAGCAAGAGCTTTGTTCAGAAGTGATGCATCTGCAGCAACCTTCTTGTTCCTCTTCAATTTCAGCATCCTCTTGGTTTACATAGTCTGAAACTCTCATCTTCGTGACATGCTTCTTCTTCTTCTGAATCTTAGGTTGAGCAGGTATAGCTCTTGAAGATCCAGTTGAAGTTCCACTTCTGGTTCTCTTACTTCAGATCTTAGCAGGTTTCAGTTCAAAGGCTTCTTCTTTAATAGATGGCAAGGAAGGTTCAACAACATCCACCTTAGGATCCTTCTTTGATTTCTTAGCTTTCTTTGGCTTTGGTTCAGAAGGTTCTTCAACAGCTTCTGAAGAGCTCTTAGCTTTCTTAGGATCCTTCTAGCTTGCAATCCTCAAAGAAGCTCCTGCCATGGTGCCTGGTATAAAACTGAAATTGATGATCTCTCCAGTCCTCTCAAAATGCTCAGTTACATAAGCAACCAGAACCTCAGGATTGTCTTCCTTGGAGATAGGAGGAAAATCAATCGTGAGATCAGATACTATCATAGACTCCTTCAAATCAGTTTCTAGCTTGACAACCTCTTCTACTAGAGACATGTGTTTCAAGGCACCAGCATTGATATATTTGCCAACTACTGTGCCTAGTTGGTCATCAGATACTGTACCAAAAACCTCGATAGCATTGAGGATCTTTCCTTGATAAAAGATTTCTGAGAGCAACCTTCCATAAGGAATGAATCTTTTGTCCTTCTCTTGACTTTCTCTCAGTGCCCATAACATGTGATGAAAGATGTATCTAGGCAGATTCACTTTTTCAAACATAACAAACAAGTGTAAGAACACTTTATGTTCCAAAGATAAAGTATCTACCCCTCCTCCCTTGGGTAAGAAGCACTATTGAAGCAGCTTCTGAAGAACCTTGTGTTCTTTCTGCATGCCCTTGTATTTGTTAGAAGCATTGTGCTTGTACAAGGTCTCATATACAATTTCTTTCCAGGAGCTTGATTTCTTGTTGAGGTTCCATCGGAAAGCTCCTTCAACATTTCTTCTTGGTTCTCTTCTAATAACTTCTTCAATAATGGTGATAGGAATCCTCATTACATTAGAATGAATCTCCACCTAAGTGAATTCTTGTAAACCCATTTCAGCTCTTGTTTTACCCTTCAAACTAGGATCTTTCAGAACCTTCTCATGTCCTTCAAGTTTGGCAGCATCCTTGTCATAAATTTCTTCACTTACCCAGAAGTACTTCACCAAGTTCTCATATGTTGGTCCATTCAACATAGTGAAGTATCCATCAAGGTCTTTATACTTCGGATAGCTTGTGAGATGAACTTGGTGATGAGTTAGTGAAATGAAATCAATCGGATTCTCCACTTGAACAACCAAATCATGTTCAATGATCTTCATAGTCTTGCCTTTGATTTGATAAGATTTACAAGAATCTACTTGCATGGAAGTGGTCTGACAGGTGCTAAGGTTTGATTTTGAAAATGGAGGAGTTTTTCACGAATGAGCAGTTCTAAAATTTGAAAGTGTAGGTAGTGAAGTGAGAAGTGTGTGTTTTTGTCTAAGTGTTTTTAGCAAAACGTTTGCAATTCAGAAAGGGACAAAAGGGGGCTCGAGATAGTACATTTAAGACAAAATTCATCATTGCCTTTTATAGTTATAAGTCAATACACATAGGCCACGTTATAATTTCACAAAGTAACTTCCATGTTAGTGGGGCAGATGTTACCAAAAAGTAACTTCCAACGTTTCCACTAACACTACTATTAGAAAGAAGAAATCCAGAATTTGGAGTTCAGATGTTGATGTCATCAGAAACACATTTTCCTCAGAACCTTAGTGAAGAGCTTCTAATGGACTATAGCTTCTACACGACTTCAGAACCTAAATTCCTATTCAGAGGCAAGCAATTTAATCAGACACATAGTGCATGTTCAAATTTTTCTTGATAAAATCAAATCTTTCAACGGTTAAAGGTTTAGTAAATATATCAGCCCATTGATGTTCAGTACCAACGAATTGTATATCTAAAACTCCTTTTTGAACATAATCTCTAATAAAGTGATGTTTGATTTCAATATGCTTGGCTCTAGAATGTAGAATTGGATTCTTAGACAAACAGATAACAGTAGTATTATCACAATAAATGAGAATATTGTTAGCATTAATATGATAATCTTCCAACTCATGTTTCATCCAAAGTAGTTGTGTACAACAAATTGCAGCTGAGATGTATACTGCTTCTGCTGTAGACATAACAATAGTTGCTTGTCTTTTGCTAGCCTAAGATTTAAGATTCCCACCAAGAAACTGACAGTTTCCACTGGTTGATTTTCTTTCAATCCTGTCACCAGCATAATCAGCATCACAAAATCCAATCAACTTATAATCTAAGGATTTCCTATAAAGGAGTCCAAGATTAGTTGTTCCTTTCAATTATCTAAAGATTCTCTTAACAACAATTAGATGGGATTCTCTAGGATCCGACTGGAATCTTGCACACAAGCATACATTGAATAAAATATCAGGCCTAGATGCAGTGAGATACAACAAAGAACCTATCATTACTCTGTACATCTTCTGATCAACTTTTGATCTTGTATCTTCTTTGCTTAAGGTCCAGGTTGGATGCATTGGTGTGTTCATCTCTTTACAGTCTTCCAGCTTGAACTTCTTCAGAAGCTCCTTAGTATATTTTGTTTGATGAATATACACTCTATCTTTGCACTGATTGATTTGAATTCCAAGGAAGAACTTCAATTCTCCCATCATGCTCATTTTAAATTCATCCTGCATTAACTTAGAAAATTCCCTGCAAAAAGATGGATTAGTAGAACCAAATATTATATCATCAACAAAAATCTGCACAACAAGAATGTTTTTCTCTAGAGTCCTTCTGAAGAGTGTTGTGTCAACCTGACCGCTTTTAAAATTATTTTCAATCAAGAAATTACTTAGTCTATCATACCAAGCTCTGGGATCTTGTTTCAGACCATATAGTAATTTCTTAAGTTTATACACATGGTCAGGACACTTTAGATCCAAAAAACATCCATTAAGAAATGCACTCTTAATATCCATTTGATATAATGTAATGCCATGATTTACTGCATTAGATAGAAGTAGCCTGATTGCTTCCAATCTTGCCATTGGAGCAAATGTTTCAGTATAATCAATGACATCTTGTTGATTGTAACGTTGAGCAACAAGTCTGGCTTTGTTTCTGACTACTTCTCCTTGTTCATTTAGCTTGTTTTTGAATACCCATTTTTTTCCAATAATGTTCTTGTGTTGAAGCTTGGGTACCAGATCCCACACATCATTTCTTTGAAATTGATTGAGTTCTTCTTGGATAGATAGTATCCATCCATCTTCTGATAGTGCTTCATGTACAATAGCAGGCTTTCTTTGTTTCCAATTATTAGATCCTCTGGATTTGAAGACTTGTACTTAAATGTATTCTTGGATTGATTAGCTTGCTGAGAACCATCTTGAGATTCATCAGAATCTACTTCATTTAGAGCTTCTGGAGTGGGTTAAGCTTCTGGACTATCTTCAGACTCAGTAATCTGATTAGGTTCTGAAGTATCTTCAGGCACCTTTATATCTACAAACCTTTCACTTTGCTCTGGAGTTTTATTTCCAGGCTCGTTATCATCAAATATGATGTGCATTGATTCTTCAACACATTGTGTTTCTGAATTATACGCTCTGTATGCCTTTGACCTTTCAGAGTAACCTAAAAGATTCCTCTTTGGGCCTTGGCATCAAATTTCTGTAGGTAGACTTTATTATTTAGAATGTAACAGGTACATCCAAATTGATGAAAGTGAAAGATATTGGGTCTTCTTCCCTTAAAGAGTCCATATGCAGTTTTACCCAAGATAGGTTTGATATAGATTCTATTTTGGACATAACATGTTGTACTCACTGCTTCTGCCCATAAATTTTAGCCAAGTTATTTTCATGAATCATGGTTCTAGACATTTCTTGTAAAGTTCTATTATTTCTCTAAACAACCCCATTTTGCTGTGGAGTTTTAGGAGGAGAGAATACATGGACAATTCCATGTTTTTCACAAAAAGTTTCAAATGGCTCATTTTCAAACTCTCCACCATGATCACTTCTAACTTTTAAAATTTTCATATCTTTTTCAGATTGTATTTGAGTGCAGAAGCTACTGAACACATCATATGCATTATCTTTACTTCTTAGAAATTTAACACAAGTGCAACTGCTATAATCATCAACAATGACTAATCCATATTTACTTCCATATAAGGATGCAGTATTAACTGGTCAAAACAAATCAATATGTAGTAATTCTAAGGGTATGTAGGTTGAGACAATGTCTTTTGTTTTAAAAGATGACTTAACAATCTTCCATTTCTGGCATGCACCACAAAGTGCATCTGAATGATAGTCAATGTTGGGTAAACCTCTAACAAGTTGTAACCTACTAAGTTTAGAGATCAATCTCCAATTAGCATGTCCCAACCTTCTGTGCCATACCCACTTCTTATCATTCACTAATAGAAGGCAAACTACATTCTGATCAACCAGTTCAGAGACGTTAATTTTATAGACATTGTCTATTCTCTTTCCCTTAAATACTATGGAGTTGTCATTTTTGTTAACTATTGTGCATTAGGTCTTGTAAAACATCACAACATAACCATTATCACAATACTAGCTGATACTAAGAAGGTTATATCTAAGACCATCCACCAACCACACATTATTAATTGAGATAGAGGAGTTACAAATAATTTATGTACAAATGATCTTGCCAGCTTGGTTGCCTCCAAATTTCACATTTCCTCCCTCTTTCATTGTTAGGGTAAGGTACATAGACTTCTCTCCTGTTATATGTCTTGAGCAACCGTTGTCTAGGTACCATGATCTTTGATTTTCCTTTGCTCTTAGGCATATCTGCAACATTGACATTTTTAGATTTAGGTACCCAAATTTTTATGGGTCCTTTGAGGTTAGTACTTGAAGTTTTACTCTTCTTCCTTTGTACCTTGTGCTGAAAGTTTGATAGCTTCTGATCACTCAATACCTTAGGTTTAATACCTTTTAGTTTTGGTTCACAAGAATCAACAACTGTTTTCTTCTTCTGAAACTTAGGCTTTAAGATACCAGACTCTGAACTCATCACACTCTAAGATACAGGTTCTGATCTCTTCAAAATCTTGATCTTTGAAGTCTTGGAATCAGAGTTAATCATTGGCTTAAGCTTAGTGTTCTTTGACTTTGAAATATTCTTAGTCTTAGAACTACAAGCTTCAGGTTCTGACTGGTCAACAATTTCAGACTTAGCACCTTCAGGCACAAAGAAGGTTTTCAATCCTTCCTTAATGCATTCAAGGCATGCTTTAAGACTGATCCCATTAGGTTTCCCTTCTGAGAATCCAATCATTTTACCATTGTTCTTGTAAATGCTATAAATCATAGAAGCTACTTTGCTTTTGTCAATGCCAGATATAATAAAATCTTCAAGAGCAATTTCATGTTTATTTAAAGGTTTTCCATCACACTTTTCTTGTAACTTCTGACAAAGAATCTTGAGTTTGTCTTCATAAGTTTTACAAATGAAGTCAAAACCTCAAAGTCCGTCCTCAGATGCTTTTTGATTCAATAGAGTTAATTCTTGTTGTTTCAATAAAGCATCATATTTATCTTTTAAATATCTCAACTCATTGGTTCTATGTTCAAAGTGTGTGAGAAGCTCTTTAAGTGACTCAATCAGTTCTTCTTTGGGAATTTTAGAATATACATCATTTTCATCTTCAGAAACTAATTCAGGTTCAACTTCGGAAGTCGTTGTAGCCACTAACCCCATAGTTACATTTGCTTCTTCTTCGGCTTCTTCTTTATCACTCCCAGATTCACTATCTAAATCTTCCCATGTGGTCATTAAAATCTGCTTAATCTGCTTTCTGAATTTGCTTAACTTGAAAGTAGGTTTCTAGGACTTCTCCTTTGATTTATCTTTCTGAAGATCAAGGAAATCAGCAATAAAGTGTCCAAGCTTCTTATAGTTGAAGCAACCCTTCTGATCTTCCTTCTTGGAGCCTTTGTAACAATTTCTTCTTCTTAAAAACTTCTTGTTCTTCTTAGCCAGATATTGAAGCTTGTTGGAAAGCATAGCAATCTTCTCAACAACAGCAGGGTCTTCGTCAAAATCTCCATCAGGGGATTCATCTTCAGACTCAAATGACTTTGAGGGCTTTTGAGGATTTTCCTTTAGATGGGAGAGCAATAGATTTAGTCTTCTTAGCAGAATCATGCTCATTAAGACTAATCTCATGAACCTTGAGAGAGCTCATAAGATCTTCAACACTTAAAGTATTTAAATCTTTAGCTTCCTCAATAGTAGTAACCTTAGGTCACCATCTTGCAAGTAATATTCTTAGTATGTTTCTCACATGATCAGAAACTACATAGCTTTTCTTCAATATTTAAAGTCAAGAGACCAGAGTCTGAAATCTTGAGTACATTTCCTCAATACTTTCATCATCTTTCATCTTGAACAACTCATACTGATGAACAAGCATGGTAGCCTTTGCCTCTCTAACCTTCTTACTACCTTCATAGTTTGCACAAAGTGAAGCAAACATTGCCTTTGCAGTAGATTTCTCACTCATCTTCATGTACTCTGTGCGAGGTATAGATGCAACAAGGATTCCTCATATCTTGTGATGCTTCTTGTAAAGCTTTTTCTGAGCAGGAGTGTGTTTCTTTCTATCAATAGCCATCCTTCTTCATCAAGGGTCAAGTCACCAACACCATCTTCAAGAATATCCCATAGTTATTCATCTAATCCCATGATGTGACTATACATGTTGGTTTTCCACCAAGAGAATTCTTCAGGATTTCCATTAAACCTTGGAGCTTTGTTGGAGTAAGACTTCTTGTCATCAGAAGTACCATAGTCATAAGGAATAGCATTATTGTTCTGACCAGAGCTTGAGATATCAGCAGAAGTCACGTTTTTCTTAGATCTTTATCTGTTGCACTGTTAAGTGTTAAGACAACAGCCCAGAGCTCTGATATCAATTGAAGGTGAGAAAAACACAAGAAGGGGAGGTAGAATTGTGGTTTCTTTTTCTTCTCCTAAAACTGAAGTCACTGTTCAGAACCCGATAGAGTTCAACTTCTGAAGTAGTGATCAGAATCTAGTTGCAACAGATAAGTAAAGAGAGAGAGAAAGAAGAAAGACACAAAGCAATTTATAGTGGTTCCTTCCACAAACCGGAAGTAGTCCACTCCTCCTTTCACTTCCAAGGAGAGTTCACTAAAATCAATATCTGATTACAAATGCTCACTGCTCAAGATAGCAAGAGACTTCAAACTACTCAAGCACAACTGCAAGAGATTTCCTTTTGCTCAAGAACACAATCAAGAGACTTCCTATGCTAAAGCACAACTGCAAGAGACTTTTATTCAAACAGAATTACAAAGAAAATGTTTGAGGTTGAACACTTGATATACAATCAGTGGTGTTCACAAATACAAATCAGATAAGACACATAAGACTCTAGAATTTCTATGATATGAAAGTTTTTAAGAAATTCTAAGTGAACTTTGATGTGAAACAATTTCTGCAGAGGTTTGGCTCTTGTAAATTGTTGTGAGTCTCTTGGAAATCTTCAAGTCTTCACTCATTTATATAGAGGTGTAAAAGAGATGTTGTTGATTGTCAGCACATCAAAAGAGTCGTTGTTGAAGCTTGATCAAATCACCAATGATCTTTTGCTTGATTTAGTTATTGTCCTATAAAGGAACAATTCCAAATCCATTCCATGTATAGAGCAAAACCAGCGTAGGTGCAGCTATATCTTTGTACAATAGCAGACATGGTGAGTGGAGTAGTGGAGTAATGATTGTACAATTGTACTATTGTCATTTTTCTGCGCTCTTCAGTGGATAAGCATCCAATGCTTTCAGATTCCTCTGAAATAGCCGTTGCTCTAGGCTTCCATTCTTTCTGCACACATAGGCATGAGAATAACAGCTTTTAACAAACTCTGAAGCTTCCAGTCTTCAGCTTCTGATGATCTTCAGAACCTCTGATGACGCCAGCTTCTGATGAGAGTGCTTCTGATGACGTCAGTTTCGGGTGATCTTCGGAACATCTTGCCTTCAGAACCTCTTTTCTTCAGATGCTTTCTTGATACTCAAGCTTCCTTTTTGTAGTTCTTATTGCTCTCATTTGTTCTTCAGAACCTATGCTTTATTTAAAGACGTTCAAATTTTTGTATATGGTCCTGCACACTTGAAACAAATATTAGCATATCCAATTGACATTTTGAATACCTTGTTATCATCAAAACTCAAAGGGTAATGTTAAACACATTTTGTTCCAACAGATAAGGCAAGAGTCAATAGAAGCAATGCATGATGAGATGAGTTCAGATATAAAGACCATACTTCAATCGCTGATGAACAAGCCTTAATCCCTTAGAAGTGATTATAGTGAAAATCCTTTCGAAGTGCTTGAGCCTTAATCCCTTTGAAATGCTTGAGCTTTTGTGAAAGTAGTATAATTTGTTCTCTCTCTCTCTTTGAGATATTTAACCACTGCATCCGAAACTCTGTTGCAGAGTCTGAACCTTAACTTCAGACTCAGACCAATATGAAAACTTAGAAAAAGTTTGAAAAAATCAACAGAATTTAACACCCTCTTTTCTTGTATTTTTCTCGGGTTGAGTTAAAAGATTAAAGGAGTTAAAAGTCATAGTTTGGACCATGACAAGGACAAAAAAAAGTTAACATTATCATTTGCTATTCTAAAAAATATAAAGAATTCCTTAATAAAAACTAATTAGCTACTTCCAGATTAATGAATTTCTACCAATTTAGACAACTATTTTGCATATGAAACTATTACTTATTTTCAATACTCGTAAGTCGTATCGGTCAGATTTTATTTTCGATACAATCTTAATAGTTATTTATTATATGTATTCCTGCTATTTTTTCTTGTTGTTTCGGCTTTGGGGCGGTTTTTAGTTGCCGTTTTGTGTTTTCCTGGAGGTCTGGCGTTGTTCCTGGTAGTGATGAAGTTTTAGGTCCCCACACAACTTTCCAGGAGAGTCAGGTGCTATTTCTGCCAGTGTTGAATTTATCTTAGCAGTCGTGTGGGGGCGGTATGCCTTTTGGGATATGGTGCTTAGGTTATTTATTTTGGAAAATAATTTCTAGACACCCATTATCCAATTTACTAACAAGAGAGAAAGAAATATAGATACTAAAATGATGGATGTGATAGATTGATAATGCAATAGGAAGAAAGTTACGGAGAAAAGATGTGGTGTTTAATGATTGTGTAAAAAGTAAGGGTGTTAAAATATAATTGCTCTTTATTTATTGATCGTGTGTTGGTTGTTATGTTGTGGATATTGCTTTGATTTTTTGTGGTGCTTTAGTGTGGTTTGCGCAGATTCGTAAGTGCTTACGTTGGTTCATGTTGATCAGGTAAGTCGGGTGTTGGTCCGGTTTTAGGTGTTCCGCTTATATAAAACGACCTTTTCTTTGTATTTCTGTCTGGCAAGCTCTGTGCGTCTTCAGTTTTGGTACTATCCATAAGTTCAGCTTTAGCAAATGCCATATTACTTGATTTCATGTCAAATCCTCAAGTTTTAGTAGTTCGTTTAGTGAATTACAATTTCTATTTCTTGTAAATAACATGACTACACTATGCCTAAGTTCTCAAATGACATAACTAGGATGGATGATAACATTCACTCGTTAATCTTTCTTTTACACTGCATTACATACACACACTTGTTTATCTAATGCATATAATTAGGATTCCAGAACTATTTAACCATTATTTACACATCCTCTCTCTACTTGACCCTTTACTTACATATACAACATAGAATTTTTTTTTTTTGACCCTATTTGCAAAAAAAATTTCAAGTCTGACCCCCTTTGAAATTTTT